>Ga0163150_10004071_pt1 | contig 19885 bp, 12 predicted proteins | sample OliLakLV19P2IB_FD_148628 | JGI IMG/M metagenome (GOLD analysis project Ga0163150, IMG submission 148628) | Freshwater microbial mat bacterial communities from Lake Vanda, McMurdo Dry Valleys, Antarctica - Oligotrophic Lake LV.19.P2.IB | ecosystem: Environmental > Aquatic > Freshwater > Lake >...
GAGCCTCGGGCCCGCGCCCCGAGCGTCGGAGCGCCCGCTTCGCAGCACGCGGGCAGGGCGTGCCCCCGGCGTAGACTCGCGCTGGATGCCGTCGCCGCCCTCCGCCGCCAGGCTCGACTGGGTGGCGGATCGCTGCCTGCGCGCGCAGTGGGACGACGGACCCGAGGCGCACGCGCGCGTGGGAGCCGTCATGGAAGCGCTCCGCCGCACGCCGCTCCCCGCTCTGCTCGATCTCGTGCCCGCCTATGCCAGCGTGCTGCTCACCTTCGACCTGGCCGGGATGGAGGCGGCCGCGATCGAGCGCGCCGTCCGTACGGCGCTCGCGGGGCCGCTGGAGACGACGCGCGCCAGCTCCCGGCTCGTCGAAGTCCCGGTCTGCTACTGCGAACGCTGCGGCCCGGACCTGGCCGAGGTGGCGCGGCTGCGCAGCCTCGCGCCCGCGGAGCTGGCGCGGCTGCACGCGGCCGCCGACTACCGCGTGGCCTTCTTGGGTTTCTCCCCCGGCTTCCCCTACCTCCTGGGACTCCCCCCGCGCCTGGCCACCCCGCGGCACGCACGGCCGCGGCCGCGCGTGCCGGCCGGCAGCGTGGCGATCGCAGGCCTGCAGGCCGGCATCTACCCGCAAGCCACGCCGGGAGGCTGGCTCCTCGTGGGGCGCACGCCGCGGGTGCTCTTCGACGCGCTCAGGCCGCAGCCTGCGCTGCTTGAGCCCGGCGATGACGTGCGCTTCCGAGCCATCTCCCACGCGGAGCACGCGTCGCTCGCGGAGAGGCGCTGAGATGGCCGCGATCACGGTCCTCGACCCCGGCCTCCTCGCCACGATCCAGGATCAGGGCCGGCCGGGTCACGGCGCGTTGGGCGTGGCCGTGTCGGGCGCCGTCGATCCGCTCTCGTGGGTCGTGGCCAACCGGCTCGTAGGAAACGCCGACGGCGCGGCGGCGCTCGAGCTCACGCTCGTGGGGGGCGCCTACCGCCTGGAGACCGACAGCTGCGTCGCGCTCGTGGGCGCGCCCATGCCGCTGGCGCTGGAGGTCGCTGGCGCCGCGCCTCGGGCGCTCGAGCCGTGGGCCGCGCATGAGCTCCGCGCCGGGAGCGTGCTGAGGGTGGGCCGCGCCCCCTGGGGCGTGCGCGCCTACCTGGCGCTCGCAGGTGGGCTCGCGGTGGCGCCCCTCCTGGGGAGTGCCGCCACGCACGTGGCCAGCGGATGGGGCGGCCTGGGTACAGGCCCGCTACGACGAGGCGACACGCTCGAGCAAGGTTCGTGCGCTCCGGGCGCACGACCTCGAGCGCTGCCCCAGGAGCTGCGCGTGGCGCTGGAGGGCCGGCTCCGCGCTCCACTGCTGCGCGCCACGGTCGGCTCGCACACGGAGCGCTTCGCTGCTGCGCTGCGCACGGCGTTCTGGGGCGCTACGTTCCTGGTCACCGAACAGGCCGATCGCATGGGCGTGCGCCTCTCCGGCCCCGCACTCGAGCCGCCCGCCGCAGGCATGCTCACCACCGAGGGCCTGCCCTTGGGTGCGGTCGAGATCCCCGGGGCCGGTGAGGCCATCGTGCTGCTGGCGGACGCGCCCACCACCGGGGGCTACCCGGTGATCGCGTGCGTGGCTGCCGTGGACCTGCCGCGCCTGGGCCAGCTGCGCCCCCGCGAATCGATCCGCTTCCAGCAGGTGGAGCTCGAGGAGGCGCGCGCCCAGTACCGTGAGGAGCAACGGCGTTGGGACGAAGCGCTGCCTCCCCAATGAGCCCCCGCGCCATCGACCTCAACGCCGACCTGGGCGAGCACCCCCAGGGCATCGAACAGGACGCCCTCATCCTCGGGCTAGTAACCTCGGCCAACGTGGCGTGCGGGGGCCACGCCGGCGATGCGGGGTCGATGCGCGCGCTCGCACGCCTGTGCCTCAGCGCAGGCGTGGCCTTGGGAGCCCACCCCTCCTACCCCGACCGTGCCGACTTCGGGCGCCGCGAGATGCCGCTCTCGTCGAGCGAGATCGAGAGCGCCGTATGCGAGCAGATCGCGGCTCTCGCCGCCGCAGCGCACGCAGAGGGCGCGACGCTCGCGCATGTCAAGCCGCACGGCGCCCTCTACCACGCCTGCTCTCGGCAGGCCGAGGTGGCCACGGCGGTGGGGCGCGCCGTGCGCGCGCTCGACCCGCGCCTGAGGCTGGTCGCAGAGGCCGGCTCTCCGGCGCTCGCGCTCTGGCGTTCGATGGGCTTCGCAGTGGTGGCCGAGGCCTTCGCGGACCGTCGCTACGAGCCCGAGGGTCGCCTGCGCTCGCGCCACGTCCCCGGGGCCCTGATCGAGAGTCCCGAGAGGGCCGCTGAGCAGGCCGTGCGCATCGCCCTGGGGCGCGGCGCCCTGCTTGACGATGGCTCCGTGCTGGCGCTCGCCGCCGAAACGCTCTGCCTGCACGGCGACGCACCCCACGCGCTCGAGATCGCCCGCGCGGTGCGCGCCGCGCTGGAATCGGCGGGCCTGCGGGTGAGGGCCCCTTCGGCCTGAGCACCCGCCTGTGCTTCGCATCTCAGCGCTGCAGCGCTCGGCTGCAGCCTGCGGGCTACTTGCCCTTCGCGAGGTTCTTGGCCTGCTTCTTGGCAGCCTTCTCCTTCACCGTGAGCTTGGGCTTGTTGTTCTTCGACTGCTTGACTTGACCCTTGGCCACAGGACACCTCGTAGGGATGTGAACTTCGTCGGGGACGACGCCCCCGCACGACGAACGATACTCGCCGAGGGCCAAAGGGCCAAACGACTTTGGGCGGCGCCTGGTCACGCGCGCGAGATCCGGCAGGCCAGGCGCGAGCCCGAACGACCGCCTGACGTGCGGTACCGCCACCTAGCGTCGCGAATCAGATGATCGTAGCGCATCGACGCACGGCGCGCTGGACTGCGGGCGCTCGGGCCACCGCGTCGTCCTACTGTAGAACGACTACACGGCGTCCTCCGCGGCGGCCCTCCGCACCGCATCCAGCGTGCCGGTGCGTGGCGGCAGGCCACCCAGGCAGATGGAGCTGGGCCGGGAGTGCGGCTCTCTGCGACGGACTTCAGACCCAGGACACTAGGGCTTCTTCTTCTTCTGCTCCTCGCACCACGTGCGATTCTGCTTGAAGAGCCCCGTGTCGGGCATGCGCTCCAGGCCCTTGTCGTAGATGGCGATGGCTTCGTCCCAGCGCTTCTCGTCGCTGAAGGTCTTGGCCCACTGGTACCAGGTGGCGACGGCGTTGTTGCGCAGACGTCCGTTCTCGGGCAGGCGTGCCAGGGCCTTCTCGTAGACGTCCACGGCTTCCTGCCACTGCTTCGCCGCCGAGAAGCTGTTGGCCCAGCGATCGTAGACGCCGACGCTCGCCACCTCGACGTCGCTCGCCTGAGGAAGCAGGTCCTTCCACGCCGCCAGGTCGGCCAACGCCGCCTCGGGTTGCTCCTTCGCGCGTTCCTGCACGGCCCGCTGCACGTGGCGCTTGGCCGCCTGGGTCACGTCGTCCACGTCAGGGAAGCGCGCGCGCAGGCTGCGCAAGAGCTTGATGGCTCGAGCAGGATCCGCGGCCGCGGCCTGCTTGGAGGACTCCTGGGCAAGGAAGCCCAGGTTGTTCTCGAGCTGGCGGTTCTTGGGCAGCCGCGTCAAGCCCGCCGCGTAGGCCTCCGCGGCCTGCTCGAAGCGCCCAGCCGCGAGCTCGCGCTTCGCCCAGCGGTCGTAGACGAAGACCCACAGGGCCGCGGGGTCCGCCTCGCCTTCCAGCAACACGCTTCCGTCGGCAAGCGCCTTGAGCGCCTGCTCGAACTGCGCCGCCTCGACCAGCTCGTTGACCACGCGGCGCAGCTCGTTCGCGCTGCTCTTTCCGACCAGCTCCAGGCCCGGGAAGCGCTGCTTGAGCGCCTCGCCGGCGCGGACGGCCTCCTCGGCCCCCCCAGCCTTGTAGGCCGCTTTGCTCCATTCCTGGGCCAGGAAGGCGATGTTCTGCTTGATCAGGCTGTTCTCGGGAAAGCGCTCCCGCGCGCGCGCGTAGACATCGGCGGCCTCGGCCCAGGCACCGGCCGCCATGCGCGCCTTGGCCCAACGGTCGAAGATGTAGATGCCGGTCTGCTCGCGCGCTTTGGCGTCGGGCAGCAGGTCGGTGGCCGAGGCCAAGAGCGCGAGAGCGTCGTCGTAGCGCCCGGCATCGCAAAGTCCGGTGGCCGCCCGCCGCGCGGTATTGGCGGCCGCCTCGACCACCTCCTGGTTGCCCGCGAAGCGCTGCCGCAGGGTGCGCACCAGGTCGAGCGCCTCGTCCGCTCCGTTCGTCGCGGCCAGCGCACGGGCCCACTCCTGGGTCAGGTAGCCCGCGTTCCTCACCAGGCGCGGCTCCTGAGGCACGACCCGTAGGCCCCGCTCGATCACTTTGGCCGCGGCCTCGAAGCGCTGCGCGCGCTCCTCGTGCTGGAACCAGCGCAGGTAGAGATTCGTGCGCCAGTCCACGATCTCCGCGTGCGGCGCGCCCGTGAGCTTGGCGAGTCCCGGCTCCGCCGCGGCCAGCGCCCGCTCCCACTCGCCCGCGTCGGCGTGCTTCTCGGCGGACTTCAAGAAGACCCAGGACTGCCGTTCCAGGAACCCGCCGCCGGGTACCGCGAGGGCAGCGCGCGCCAGGATCCCCAGCGCCTCCTCGAAACGGCCGGCGTCGATCTCGCGCTCCGACCAACGCTGCCAGACCCACTGGCGGTTGTTCACCAACGCAGCGTCCTTGGGCGCGAGCGCCAACCCCGTCTCGATCACCTCCAGCGCCGCCTGCGGCGTGCCGGCCTCGGCCAGCTCCACGCCCCACTTCGCCAGCACCCCCAGCGCCCCCTTCACCGCGGAGTCGAACTGCGCGTCCAGGCTCATGGCCCGGAAGAAGGCCAGAAGCGCCTCGTGGTAGCGCTTCTCCTGCGTGAGCATGACGCCGTGGTTGTAGTAGATGATGGCCGCCAGACCCGCCTCTTCGACCTCGCGACGCTGGTCGCGGTGGATGTCCTGGATGTAGCGGAAGCCCGTGGCCCGCTCGAAGCGCGCCACCACCGCAGGGTCGCGCTGCGGGTCGTAGCCCTCGGCGGTGGTGGTCTCCACGTCGCGGTGCAGCGTGCCCTCGTAGACGATGGCGAAGGCGTGCGTGGGCACCTCGATGGCGCGCGCGTCGATCCCGAGCCTGAGCGCCAGGTAGTTGAACAGGACGGCCGAGGAGACGCAGTTGTAGGTGCCCGTGTCCAGCACCGTGTGGAGGTCGGTCTGGCCGGCGACGTAGCCCTTGGCCAGGGGCCCCTGGTGGAGCCAGCGCAGCAGCAGGTCACCCTTCGGCGCGCGCGCCCCGCCCGCAGTCAGCGCCGCGCGCGCTTGCTGCGCCAGCTCGTCGAGCCGCCGGTGATAGGTCGCGCGTCTGCCCGTATCGAGCAGGCCCGAGGCCAGCAGCGCGGCCTCGGCGAAGCCGCGCGCGTCCAGGCGCGCGGCCCCTGCCTTGGCGAAGATGGCTCGTTCCTCAGCGCTCACGGTCACCTTGAGAGCCGAGGTCTTCTCCAGCCGCGCCAGCACGTCGAGGGCCTTGGCGGGCGACTCGGCGAAGGCGTAGCGGGTCTCGGGTGGCCCCTCGCGACCCAGCACCTCCACCTCGGCTACGGCCACCTGCGTGGCGCCTGCCTGGGGCGTGAGCCGCACGAGGATCCAGCGCGCCTGCAGCGGCAGGAACTCGAAGGTCTTGGGACGGGAGGCGGCATCGAGCGGGTCGGAACGCGCCGACCGGAAGCCCGCGTGCGCCGAGGCTGTCGAGACCAGCACTTCCACGCGTGCGGCCGCCAGCTTGCTGGCACCCGCCGGCGGCAGCGTCACGCGCACGCCCTCCGGCGCCACATCCGCGCCACCGAAGCTGAAGACCACCTCCAACGGCGCGGCCTCGCTCGCCTCCACCTCGACCACGCTCTGTGTGTCCCCATCCGTGAGGGCCTTGAGCAGCGCGGCTCCGCCAGGCAGGCTGGTCGAGACCACCTCCGCCGCGGGGAGGCGCAGCAGATTGATCGGCTTCTCGTCGGCTGCCCGTGCCTCCCCCACCCCGAGCACGCCCACGAGGCCGAAGAGGAGGGCCGCGAAACGCCTGAACTCGCACCGCATGCGACGCCCTCCAACCAGGGCCGCGATTCTCGCATGCCGCACGTTGGCAGCTTCCCCCAGGCCGCGGCTCGGTGGTGGGCCAGCTCGGACGCGGGCTCTCCGTCCCACTCGTGACGCCCGCCAGACGTTCCTTGGGGGGCCCGCGAGCCTCTCCTCGTAGGCCTGGCTGCTAGGCGGCGGCGCGCTGGATGGGTGCGGAGGGCCGCCGCGCAGGACGCCGTGTAGTCTTCCTACATCGGGACGACGCGCTGGCCCGAGCCGCGCTCGTCGCGGCTCGCCAAGCAATGGGAGAGCCCAGCGCGCCGCTGACAGATACCTGCAGCGCATGGGACACCCCACAGGATCGTCGGAGGGCCGGCATGTTCGATCGCGGCTGCCTCGCATGGCCTGGGGCCGGCTTGAACCGGCGCCCCTGGCTGGCACTGCTGCTGCTGGCACTGCTTCTGCTGGGAGCGCTCGCAGGTCGCGCTCCAGCCGACGACCCCGACCTGGAGACGGACTGGGGCCCTGACCAGGCGGCGGGCCGTCGGGCCGTCAAGGCCGGGCAGTTCGCCGAGGCCGATGTGCTGCTCACGAAGGCGTTGGAGCAAGCGCGCCGCGAGGGCCGCGGCGAGGTCGATCTTGCCAGGACCCTCACCTGGCGCGGCTTGGCGCGTCTGCGGCAAGCGCGCTTCCCAGAGGCGCAGGTGGACCTGCTGGAAGCGCTCAGGATCCGGGAGGCACACCCCGGCCTGCGACAATCCTCCTTGCGGCAGACCCTCTCCTGCCTCGGGATCCTCGAACACAACCGGGGCCGGTTCGGCCTGGCCGCGGGCTACTACCGCCGCGGGCTGACGCTCGCCGAGAGCGTGCTGCCGCCCTTCGACCGCGACCTAGCCTCTGACCGCAACAACCTGGGCGAGCTCTACCGCAAGCTGCGACGCTTCGATCTCGCTGAGCCGCTGCTGCTCGCCTCGCTCGCGGCCTTGAGCCGGCTCGAGAACCTCAACGACGTCAAGCTCGCCTTCCCGCTTAACAACCTCGGGCTGCTGCGCCATCTGCAGGGACGGCAGGCGGAGGCGTACGCACTGCACCGCTGGGCGCTCGAGATCTGGGAGCGGGAACGCGGCCCCGACCACCCGGACGTCGCGCTCAGCCTCAAGAACATCGCCCTGGTGCTGAATGCGCAGGCGAAGCACGGCGAGGCCGAGAGCGCTGCGAAGCGCTCGCTGGACATCCGCGAGCGCAAGCTGGGGAAGGACCATCCGCTCGTCGCCCAGACGCTCAACCGCGTGGCCGAGCCGACTTCCCCGCCGAAGTGAGGCGCACAGCATGTCGTAACCGCCTGCGGCGCGTGCAGACCAGCGCCGCCGCGCTCCCCGCCGTCAGTCACCGAGCTGGCTGAGGACGGTTGCAGGGCGGGTCCGGAGGAACGAGCGTAGGGAGGTCACAGCCGCCCGGAACGTCGCAAAAGCGACGGCCGGGTTCTGGTCGCCCTCGGAGACGGAGCCCGCGATGCGCTCGTAGGCCGCCGTCACGAGCGCGCCGAGCTCCTCGGCGTCCCAAGCGGCCAAGGCGGAGCGCAGGTGGTCCACGTAGCGGGCCCGCAGGTTGGCGTCCTGGAAGCACCGATGCGCCAGGAGCGACAACGGCTGGGGCGGCGCGAGCACCGAGCTCCCCGCCCTCACCAAGCACTGGTCCGCACCCCACGGGAGCAGGGAGAACAGGCCGGTGGAGGGATCGTGATAGGCGTAGTAGTTGTTGGGACCGGGGATGGAGGCATCCTCCGCGCTCTGGGCCGCATACCCGTCCCAGTGGTCGAGCAGCGCTTCGACCGCCCAATAGCGGAGGAACTCCTCCACGTCGAGCACGCCCTCGAGCGCCGCGGCGAACTCCTCGTCGGGGGTGGCGAGCAGCACCGCGGCCAGTGCGACGAGGTCGGAGCGGTCGTTCGTCTGGGTGTTGGTGTCGAGCTCAAGGGCGTCCACGTCGCTCAGGTCCACGCCGGGGGCGCCCTCGTAGAGGTTGCCCTTGCCGTCGGCGAAGGTGCGGTCGAGGAACCCGCCCTCGTAGGACTCTGCCACCACGTAGACCCCCAGGTACGCGCCGTTCAAGCGCACGCGCACGTGGCTCGCCCGGCGGGCCGGAACGCCGGCGCGGCGCCAGATCTCGTAAGCCACGAGCTCGGAGAGGAACGACGGGTCCTGCACGGCGTTGTTCAGCACGAACTTCTTCATGCCGTGGAGACTCTGCCCCTTCACGAACTCGTTGGTCTTGAAGCTGAAGCCGGGCTTCTCGCCCAGCGGGCGCGCGCTCCCTGTGCCTCCCTTCAGCTTGACGCCGACGTTCGTCAGCTCCACCCCGTCGTAGACCAGCGTGCAGCGGACGCGGAGGTCTGAGAACGGGACGAGCAGTGCCAGGTCCCCAGGCAGGATGCTCAGCTCGGCATAGTGGAGGACATCCTCGGCGAACACGTCAGCGGTCTGCGTGGGCTTGGGGATCGTGGGGATCGCGACGGTTCCGCCGCCGCCGCACCCTGCGCCGCAGGGGAGCGCAAGCGCCATCAGCAGCGTGTGGCGCAGCGCGAGGCGCAACCGGCCTGGTGCAGCGACTCGAGCAGGAACCAAGAAGGGTCCGCTCCCCAGTCCAGCAGGTTCACTTCGCACAGAGAGGAGCCTCCGCCGCCAGCGCGGCCCAGGATGCCACACAGACCCCCGACTCGGCGAGAGGGCCGGGGGGCCGGCCCCCTGCCCGGGTGGGGCTGCGGGGTCAGCGCGGTGCGTTCCGCTCCAGCTCGAGGGCGGCCACGCTCGTCTCGGGCCCCCAGGTGGAGAACCCGATGCGCTGGCGGCCGGGGATGGAGAGCAGCGAGACGTCGCGCAGCAAGACCAAGGCGCCCAGGGTCACCGTCAGACGCCCGTCGTGGAAGGTCAGCAGCAGCGGGAGCTCCTCAGCCTGCGTCGTAGCCGCCGCAAGGGCCTGCGGCGGGACCTGATAGTGCAGATCCTCGTAGCGTTCGAGACGCGCCGCCACCTGCTTGTCTCCGTCAGGATGCACGATCAGCGTCCAGCCCGCCAGGCCGTCCGTGCCGCCGTCGCCCTGGAACATCACCGCGATCTTCGGCGCCTGGCCCGCAGGCGGCAGCAGGTCGAGTCGCAGGCGGAAGTCGGTGAGGCCTTCGGTCACCTTCGGCTTCAACCACAGCAGGTTCGAGGGCGCGTCGGTCGGGTAGCCGGGGCGCACGCTGTAGCGCCGCCACGACACCTGTCCGTCCGTTGCTTCGCCGATCAAGCGCTTGTTCACGACCTTGAAGCGCCCCACGGCGACGTCGAACTGCCCCTCCACCTTCTTGGCCCGAAAGGCATGGTCGAAGACGTCCTTCCAGGAGGGCTTGGCCGGCACGCTGGCCGTGGAGGGTCCGGAGGTGTCGGCGTCCACGCGCAGCCCCTCGATCGCGCGGCCGTCGCGCTGCGAGAGCGCCAAGACGAACCCGGCCGGACCGGCGCGATTCTTCAGCTTGAGGAGCAGCTTGTTGCGGCCCTGCTTCAAGACCACCGGCAGCCGCATCGCGTCGGGCATCGGGGCGCGAGGACCGCGAAACCAGGGCTGCCAACCGGTCTCGACGCGACGCACGTAGCTCTCCACACGCCGGTCGTTCACGAACAGCGTCACGTCGTCGTCGGCCCGCACGTGGACCAGGGCCGGCTGCTCCTGATCGACCGTGAGCCAGGTGAGCCCGTAGGAGGCGGTGTCGTCCTGGTAGCTGAAATGGAGCGATACCCAGCCGTACGGATCGATGACGACCGCTCCCTCCGTGCCGGCACGCCGCCAGCGGCAGGAGTTGAGGCCGTCCTCGTACTGGCGGGCCAGGTCGATCTCCTCCTCCGGCGGGAAGACGCGCGCGCGCGGGTCTGCGCCCGGGCTGCGGAACGGACCGATCACCTGCCAGTCGTAGATCACGCCCAGCCTGCGGCCCACCTCACGCACGGCCTCCGCATGCCCCGAGCCGCCGGCCTGCGCCAGCATGTGACGCGCCAAGAGGTCGCGCGCGACCGGCGAGTTGGGATGGCGAGCGAACTCCTCCACCCGCCGTGCCAGCTCCGACTCGCCCTTGGCCCAGGCCTCGGCCTCGAGCCTGAGTGCGTCGCGGTCGCTCTCCTCGAGCGGAAACCGGAACGCCATCAGATCGTCGAAGGCGCCCGGGCCGAAGGACTCCACCAAGTAGTGCGCCAGCGCGCGAGCGATGTAGGGCTCGCGGCCGTCGCCCGAGGGCGCACGGCGATAGGCGCGGAAGAAGCGGCGGTACGGACGCCAGTCGTGCCCCCCGGGCACGCGCGTGTACTTGTCGGCGAAATGCAGGAAGAAGCCGGCGCTGGGGCCGTAGTCCTGGATGCGCCAGTAGGCCAGATCGCGTCCCAGGTAGTCGCGACGGAAGGCCTCCAGGTTCGAGGCGAAGGCGTGGGCGGTGTCGCCGTCCTGCCCCAGCATCTCGAACAGGTAGGCCGCGCCGAAGTTGGCCAGCCCTTCGCGGAAGCCCATGTAGATGGGGTCCGTGTCGTCCACGCAGTGCGTCAGCTCGTGGTAGAGCAACCCCGTGTCCACGCGCGTGCCCTTGGCATCCGGGTCGGCGCGACCGATGTCGATCGTCTTACCGCCGGCTTGCCCGCCCCCGAAGTCCCACAGCTCCTTGAAGTAGACCGTGATGCGGTCGCCGGAAGGGTTGGGGCTGCGCCCGAAGAGATCGGTGAGGAAGACGTGGGCCAGGTCGTAGCGCAGCCGTGACTGGGCCGGGATCCCCTCCACCAGGGTGCGCGGCCCGATGAACAGGAACTTGTGCGAGGACACGCTGGCGAGGCGCGCGAACGATGGGTGGTTGCGGGCCGCCTCGACGATCTGCGCCTCCTCCGCAGGCGTGTCGCCGAGCCAGGTGCGCTCGAGCTGCTCCTGTGCGCTGCGCGCCTCGGTGGCGAGCGCCTGATCGCCGCCCAGGGCCAGCGTGCGCAGCAGGATGCGCGCCTTGGCGTACTGCTTGGCGGCAGCCAGCGAGCGCGCCTCCTTGAGCAACGCCGGGGTGCCGGCGTGCTTGGTGATCAGCGCTAAAGCCTCCGCCTTCTCGACGTCGGTCACCTTGCCCAGGATGCGCACCCTGAGGTCGTCGAGGTCCTTCTGGGCGCGCTGGGCATCGGCGAGCGCGCCCAAGACCGCCCCTCCCCGCTGCTCCTCGAGCGTGCCGCCGACCTCCTCGAGCAGCCGCAGCGCCGCGAAGAGCTTGCCTGCGTCGAACTGGCGCCCGGACTGCTCGCGCAGGTAGCGCACGCGCTCGGCGGCGATGCGGGCCGCCACGATCTCCTCCTCGAGCGCGCTCGGAGGGTCGGCTGCCAGCGAGCCCAGGCGCATCAGGGCGTCACGGAAGCGACGCTTCGTGCTGTCTTGCTGAGCGCGGCGCAACGCCGTCTCCAGCAGCCGCCAAGCATCCGCCTTGAGGCCCGCGCTCGTCAGCTCCTCCGCGCGCGCCACGATCTGAGCCGCGGTCTCTTGGGCGTCGGTGGGCGTCATCTCGGGCAAGGTCAGCACGGCGACGGTCAGCAGCCCCGCACGGGGCGTCTCGTCGCTGCGGAAGGGCACGACGCGATCCGCCGCCGGGTCGAAGAACCCCAGCCGCAAGTCCACCTCGGCCCCTGCACGCACGTCCGCCTCCTCCGGCACGGGCACAGGCACGGGGATCTCGTAGACCACCGTCTGTCCCTTGCGCCAGGTGGCCGTCTGCGTGCGGGGAGCGTGGCTCAAGTCGAGCAGGGTCCGGCCCTGCAACGTCAGGTGGAGCTTCACGCGGTAGGGCCGCCCGACGTCTTCCTCGACCGTGTACACGAGGCGCGCGCGCCACAGCCCCAGCTCGCCCGCCTCGCGTGCGTCCACCTGCGCCGTCACCCGGACGGGCACCTCCGTCGGTTCCGCCGCTTCGCCTTCGCTCTGCGCCGCCCGCCCCCCCACCAGGCCCGGCGTCAACAGCAGGAACAGCGCCAGCACCCGTCCCACCCCGCGCGCGCTCATGCAGGACCTCCCAAGGCCCGCCATGCTACCCGCGCGCAATCCGGCTCGGCGCACGGCAGGGTGCCCGTGGTGGGTCAGCACGGCTGCTGGCCCTCCGTCCCACGTAGGCCGGAGTTGCGAGCGCGAGGCGCACGCCGGCTCGTCCGGCGGAGCGCGCCGCACGCTCACGCTGGGGCGCGCCTCGCGGGGCGCGCCGGACGCAGGCTGGGGGGTCACATTGTCCCGCTACGGCTGCCGGCCCCAGGCGGGCCGTCTACTTGGGTGGAGAAACGATGCGCAGGTAGGGCTTGAGGGTCTTCCAGCCGGCGGGATACTTCTGCTTGGCCTGCTCGTCCGTGACGGACGGCGGGATGATGACGTCCTCGCCCGGCCTCCAGTTGACCGGCGTAGCCACGGTGTGCTTCGCCGTCAGCTGGATCGAGTCCAGCAACCGCAAGACCTCGTCGAAGTTGCGTCCGGTGCTCATCGGATAGGTGAGCATGGCCTTGATCTTCTTGTCCGGCCCGATGACGAACACGGAACGCACGGTGGCGTTGTCGGCCGGCGTGCGGCCCTCGCAGGTCGCGCCCGCGCCCTCGGGCAGCATGTCGTAGGCCTTGGCCACCTTGAGCTCGGTGTCGCCGATCATGGGATAGTTCGGCGCGACACCCTGCGTCTCCTCGATGTCCTTGGCCCATCTGGTGTGGTTGGCCACCGGGTCGACGCTGAGGCCGAGGACCTTCGTGTTGCGCTTGTCGAACTCAGGCTTGAGCTTCGCCATGTAGCCAAGCTCGGTGGTGCAAACCGGGGTGAAGTCCTTGGGGTGCGAGAAGAGGATGGCCCAGCCGGTGCCGATCCAGCTGTGGAAGTCGATCTTCCCCTGTGTGGTCTCGGCGCTGAAGTTCGGGGCCTCGGAGTTGATGCGCAGCGACATGCCAGCCTCCTTCGGTTCGCGTCCAGCGACGTTCTACACGGGGCTGCGGCGCTGTGCGTAGGTAGCTGGCGCTCGCTCCCCCTGGACTCAGGGCTGGTAGGTCACGACCAGGGTGGGGCGATCGCCCGGCACGGTGGCGGTCTCGGCGCTCCAGAATGCGGCCTGGTCCGAGTCCATGTCGCTGTCTTCCTCGAACAGGAACCGCAGGCGGTACTGGGAGCGGCCACGCAGGGCCGTGAGGTCCTCCTGCACGAGTGTGGTCACATCGAGGGACTTGGGGCCGAGCGTGGCATCGGCGGAGAGGGTGCCGAATCCCTGTCCCGTGGGGAACGTGCGTGCATAGGCGCCGGCTTCGAGGACCGCGCCGTACACCACGTGATCGGCCAGGATCGTTCCCAACGTGGCGTAGGGGCTGGAGTTGGTCAGGCGCTGGACCAAGGTCATCGTCGCCGAAAGGACCGTCGCGCCGGGCGGGATGGAGCCCAGGTCGAAGCTCACGAACCCACGCAGCCCGCCCGCGGGTCCTAGGGCGTTGGCGTAGTCACCGGCGGTGATGTTGGAGGCGTAGCTGACGGTGCCCGTGGCGAACACGAGGCCGTCGAGCGCCGGGGTGCTCGTCAGCGTGAGCGTCACCGGCGCGGGGGTTCCGCCCCCGCCGCCCCCGCAGCCCGTGAAGAGGAGGCTTGCGGCAAGCAGGGGGAGGACTCGCAGCGATCGCATGGGTACGTTTCCGGGGGGGTACGCCACCTTAGGTACCGCACGCGCGGCGCCGCCGAGACATCCGGGAGGATCGGAATCCGCCTGTCGTCAAGGGGGCGCGGGGCGCGGTACCCCCTCTGGAGCCGCAGACGGCCGCTGGACTCCGCCCCCCGCACCCCCCGGCCGGTTGGAGTCCTGCCATGAGCCTCTCACCCCGCGGCGCACGCCGGCTGCTCGCGCTCTTCGCTCTCGTACTGCCTGTCGCCGCCTGCGGCGGCGGCGGCGGCGGCGGCGGCAACTTGGATCTGACAGCCACCCTCCCCATCCTGCTCGACAACCGCACGGGAACGTTGACCTCGGTACCGGAGACCTTCAACGTCGCGGCCTACGGCGGGCACGTGGCGCTCGGCGACGACTTTGCCTTCGGCTCCGACCACGACACGCGCGGCATCCTGACATTCGACCTCGCCGCGCTCCCCCCGGGTGCCGTGATCTCGTCAGCGATCGTACGCCTGGCGGCACGCGTCAACTCCGGCAACCCCTACGCGGTCCACGGCCTGCCCCTCGTGGACCATGTGTTCGTGACCGGTTCGGACATCTCGGCAGCGAACTTCAGCGGCACCACCATCACGGCCGGGCACGCGCTCTTCCCCACCTTCACGGGCGCTGCCTTCCAGCAGGCCCAGTTCGATGTCACAGGCCCGGTCCGGGCCGACTTCGAGGGTGGACAACCGGACACGTCGTTCCGCGTCTATTTCGCGCAGAGCCCGGAGGCGAACTCCCAGGATGACATTGTGTTCATCCAGGTCTCCACGACGGATCCGGCGCTTCGGCCGATCGTCGTGGTCACCTACCGCTGAGACCCACGGCGACCTCGCCCGACGACCTTTGACTTCGCGGCCTCCGGCGCGCGCCTGCGCCGGAGGCGTTCTGCGCTGGCTGCGGGAGGACGCTCGGGGTAGATAGCCTGCCAGCCGGGAGGCGATCAGGTGGCAGGCCCGCACAACCCGGCCGAGCGCGACCCACTGGAGCTGCTCACCGACGACGTGCTCCGTCGGCAGCGCGCGGGGGAGGCCGTCGACCTCGAAGCCCTCGCACGCGCGCATCCCGCCCACGCCGACGAGATCCGCACGCTCTTCCCCACGCTGCTGCAGCTGGAACGCGCGCGGGTCCCCGAGCCCGCACGCTCCCGCGACCGTTTGGGCCGCTGGCGCATCGTGCGCGAGCTGGGTCGCGGGGGCATGGGGGTCGTCTATCTGGGTGTGGACGAGGCGACCGGGGAGCGGGCGGCCGTGAAGCTGCTCTCCACCGACCAGCCCAGCGCCGTCGCACGCTTCCGCCGTGAGGCGACGGCGGTGGCGCGGGTCTCCCACCCCGGGCTCTGCCGGGTGCTGGAGATCTCGCCTGAAGGCCAAGCTCCTTGGATGGCGCTGGAGCACCTCGAGGGCGAGACCCTGGCCGATGACCGGCGCCGACGCGCGCTGGAGGACGGTGCGCCGCCCGCGCACGGCACGCAGGAGACCGACCGCTTGCTCGCCGTCGGCGAACAGGTGGTCCTCGCGTTGCACGCTGCGCATGAGGCCGGCTTGGTGCATCGCGACGTGAAGCCGGCCAACGTGATGCTCACGCGCGAGGGCCGCGCTGTCGTGCTGGACTTCGGTCTCGCGCATGCCGACGCAGACGGCGAGGAGACGCGCATCACGCGCACGGGGGTGCCCGTGGGCACGCCCGCCTACATGTCCCCCGAGCAGGTCCGCGCCGGCTCCACGCCGGTGGACCGGCGCACCGACGTGTACTCGCTGGGCGCCACGCTCTACGAGGCCGTGACGCTGGAGCCACCCTTCTCCGCTCCGACCATCGCCGGCCTGTTCAGCCAGATCCTCAGCGCCAGCCCCGAGCCCGTGCAGCGCCGCAACCCCCTGCTTCCACGGGACCTCGACGTGGTGCTCGCCACGGCCCTCGAGAAGCAGCCCTACCGCCGCTACGCCACGGCGCGCGACTTCGCCGAGGACCTTGGGCGCCTGCGTCGCGGCGAACGCGTGCGAGCGCGTCCCGCGGGGGCCGCGCGACGACTCGGGCTCTGGGCGATGCGCAATCCGCGCGTGGCCGCCTCCGTGGCCTCGGCGCTGATCGCCCTGGTGACAGGTCTCGTCGTGGCGGTGGTCCTGCTCGCACGCGTGGTGGAGGCACGCGACCGCGAAGCCGCGGGAGCGCGCCGCGCGCGCGCGCGCGCCCTGGCCGCGGCCTCCTTCGAGGCGCAACGAGACGATGCGATGCTGGCGCTGCTGCTGGCACGCGAAGGCGTGCACACGGAACGCACCCCGGAGACCCTCACGCAGCTCCACGTGGCCGTGCACGCGAGCCTCGAGCGCGTGCTGCTCCCGGGACACGGTGCACGCGTCGGGTCGATCGGCTGGGACGCGGCCGGGCTGACGTTCGCCACGGGCAGCGAGTCGGGTGATGTCCGGATCTTCCGCACCGACGGAGCCTGCCTCCTGACCCTCGCTTCGCAGGCCGTTGCGGGCAGCGGCGCGGTGGAGGTGGCGCTCGCGCCTGCGGGCAGCCGCCTGGCCACGCGTCGGGCCGACGGGACGGCGCGCCTGTGGCGCAGCGACGGCTCCGAGCTGGCCGTGCTGGCGGAGGCGGGCGAGCCCGCGAGCCAGGTGCGCTTCCTCGCCGACGGCACGGTGGCGGTGCTCGGACGCAGTGGACGCGTCGCGCTGCACGAGCCGGACGGCCCGCTGCGTGTCGCCTGGCACGTACCGCTCGCCGGCGAAAGCTCCGCGAATGCATTCGACTCCACCGACGCCACGGCCGAGCCGCTGCGCCTGCACGTGCTGACGCGCGACCGACTGGCGCTGACCTACGATCGGGAGGGGAACGAGACGTTTCGGCGCGAGGAAGGGCTGGGCGCCGAGCAGGCGGCGCTCTTCGCAGGTGGCCGTTTTGCACTTCTCAGCGAGCTCCTTCCGCCGGTTTTGGGCCGGCCGGAGGAGCCGGCGCATGCGCTGCTTCGCGTTCTCGGCGCCGACGGAGCACGGCTGGGCGAGCTGCGTGGCGACTTCCGCGCGGAGCTCCTCTGCTGCGCCGGCGACACCTGGTGGTGCGCGTGGTCGTCGAGCGACGGGCCCCGCGTGGTGGACGGCACGAGCCAGACGTGGCGTCAGCTCGATCTGCAGCGCACGGAGCGCCCGGCTCTCTTGCGCGGCTCGGAGGACGGTGGCCGGATGCTGACCAGCCGCAGGGCACCGTCTCTGCGCGAGGCCGGGCGCTTCGCCACCGAACCGGCCAGACTCTGGACCCCGACAGGTCTGCATGTGGCCGCGCTGTCCACGGCCGGGGACAATCTCACAGCGGCGGAGTTCTCTCGTGACGGTGCGCTCCTCGCCGTGGCCAGGCATTCGGGCGGCCCGGTGGCCGTGCATGCGACGCCGCCTGCCGAGCTGGCGACACTGGTCACTCGCTGGCGCCTCGGTGATGGGTTCCGCTATCCCCCCCTCGTGACGCACGACGGCCGGCGCATGGTCGCATTCGCGGAAGAGCACCAGCTCAAGGTGCTGAGCGACGATGGCGGCGTAGGACCTGCGCTCGCTCTTCACATCGCCGAAGACGGCGGCGCGCGCCACGTGAACCTGCTGGCGCGCATGGACCGCCTGCTCGTCACGGGACGCACGGGCACGGTGACGGTCTACGATCTCGAGGGCAACGTGCACTTCCGTCAGCTGGGTCCGCCTGCCGTGAAGCGCGCCGTCTGGGTGGGGAAGGGCGGCGCGTTCGCCACGTCCGTCGCGGGACCGCGCGTGCGCTTCCACAGCATCGACGGCTCCGTGGTGGCCGAGCACGCGGGCGACCTGGTGGGGCTGGATCCCACGACGAGCTTCGCCGAGGAGGCGGCCGTCTTCGACGCTCCCTCGACGGTGACGGTGCACGCGCCGGACGGCACGCTGCTCCGCACGATCGAGCTCCCTGCCGGGCAGACGACGGGCTGGTATCACGCCTCGGCGGCGGGACCGGCGGTCCTGGTCACCTACCCGATCACCGCACGGGGTGCCGTCTTGGCGACCTGCCGCTGCGTGGACTCCCGCGGCGGCACCCGCTGGGAGACGCCCGTCGGAGGTGCGGGGGTGATGGGAGCGATGATCTCACCAGACGGCGAACGCGTCGCCGTGGTGGTTTCGGGCGGGCTCAGCTTGCGGAACGGCAGCGGGGCGGAGATCGCGGCCCTGAGACTTGCCGGAGGGACCAGCTGGCTCGCCTTTGCTGGCACGGGCAGACGACTCGCGGCGGCATCCAACGACGGGACCGTGCGCGTGTGGGATGCAGATGGCGTGCTGCAGTTCAGCCTCCCGGTGCAGGGCGGCCCCGCTTACGTGGCCTTCTCGCAAGACGGCCGCCGCCTCGCGACCGTGTCAGCGGCCATGGCTCGCCTCTTCACGACGGACACCGCCGAGCTGGAGGCGCTGGCGGCCAAGCGCAGCACGCGGAGCTTGAACGCCGTCGAGCGCACCCGATTCGCGGACCTCCTCGGGCCCCCACGCTGAGCTCCCCCATCTGCCGGGCGCGCCGTCGCCGCCTGCGAGGTACATATAGGCCCCGGAGGACGATTGACCGCGCAACACGAACCGTCCGTCGAGGAGCTGCTCCGGCGTGCCGGTGCGGGGGACCCCGACGCCGCCGGCCAGGTGGTCATGGCCTACGACGAGAGGCTCCGGCGCGTCGTACGGCTGCGGCTCGACGCCCGGGTCGCGCGCCGAGTGGATGTCGACGACGTGCTCCAGGAGACCCACATCGAGGCGCTCCAACGGCTGCCAGAGTTCCTGGCGCAGCGCGAGGTGCCGTTGCTGATCTGGCTGCGGTTTCTTGCCGTACAGCGCTGCCTCACCCTGGCACGGCGCCACCTCGCCGCCGCGGCGCGCGACGTCCGGCGCGAACGGCAGCTCGCGGAGCCCGAGAGCGACGCCACCTCGATGGCTCTCGAACACGCTCTCGCCGCCAGTCTGACGAGCCCGAGCCGGGCGGCCGCACGCAACGAGACGCGCGTGGGCTTGCGCACCGCCGTTCAGGCGCTCGAGCCGCTCGACCGCGAGATCCTCTGTCTGCGCCACTTCGAGGAGCTGGACAACGCGGAGTCGGCCGCCGTGCTGGGGATCGCCCAAGCGGCCGCGAGCAAGCGCTACATCCGGGCCCTGGCGCGGCTGCGGAGCGTGCTTGCGGCCGCTGGAGTCGACTCAGCTTCGACGGGCCTTTGAGACGGCGGGCCTTTGAGACGGCGGGCCCTTCGAGACGACGGGGCCTGAGGGACGACGTGATCGTCACGCCCCTCATCACACGACGCCCATCCCGTTCACGCGCTCAGTGGTAGGTGACGATCAGCTCGGGGCCGTCCGGAGTGCCCAGCCCCCCCGCCTCGCTCTCGAACGAGGCGAAGTCCAGGATCGGGCTCAGCGTCAGGTCATTGAAGCGCAGCAGGAAGTCCACCGTGAGGGCGTTGCCCGCCACGGCGGCAGCCACCGCCGAGGTGACGTCCACCTCCTTGAAGCCCAGCGTCGCATCGCTCGACAGCACGCCCAGTCCGGACGTCAGCACGGGCGCACTGTGGTCACCCGCCCCCAGGTTCAGCCCGAAATCCACGTGATCCGCCACCACGGAGCCATGCACCGCGTACGGCGCGCCCGACACGCTCACCTGCCGGAGCCGGAGGCGTGCGGAGTCGATCGTGTGGCTGCTTTGCAGGAACGGGAAGATGCTGAAGCGCAGCCCGGTGAACATCCCCGTGGTGATGAACTGGCCCACTCGCAGCCCTGGGACGGTGCTCACCACCCCGCTGGCCTCCAGCGCGGCCTCGGTAGAAGGGGCGAACGTGAGCGTGCCGCCGCTGGCGCCACCTCCACCGCAGCCCCCGCCGATGAAGGGCGTGCTCAGGAGCGTGAGGAGGAAGAGGACGCGAGTGGCGAGGCGCGGGGCCATGCGCAGAGGGTACTCCGCGTGCTTCATGGCGTACATCCGTCGGCGCGGCCAGCCGTGCCAAGCCCGCTCTCGAACGTTCTGCGCAGGCGTGCGCGCGGCTTCGCGCGGGTCGCTCGCCCCGCTCCTGGCGGCTGCGTCGGCGCCCCCCGGCCCCCCCCGGTCCGCCCACCGC
>Ga0163150_10004072_pt1 | contig 19885 bp, 21 predicted proteins | sample OliLakLV19P2IB_FD_148628 | JGI IMG/M metagenome (GOLD analysis project Ga0163150, IMG submission 148628) | Freshwater microbial mat bacterial communities from Lake Vanda, McMurdo Dry Valleys, Antarctica - Oligotrophic Lake LV.19.P2.IB | ecosystem: Environmental > Aquatic > Freshwater > Lake >...
ACTACGAGATGCTCGAGGTGATTCCCCGACTGAAAGCCGGCGCGGTCATTCATTGGCATGACATCACGATTCCGACAAATTACTGGCAAGACTGGGTCCAGCACGGAAAGATATTTTGGAATGAATCGTTCATGGTTCACACCTTTATGCTCTTTAACGATGCCTTTCGCGTTCTGTGGGGAGCACGCTACATGGGCCTAAGTCACTTTGAAGAGCTTAGGGCGCGGTTCCCATATCTGACTCCACAGCATCGGCTCATGTCGTTCTGGATTCAGCGGAACTAGCGGTTCGCCGCGTCATTGAGCTTTCTCAATCCCTATCGAGAGGCTTAGCGAGACGCGTGTTTTCCCTTGATTCGCACGCCAGCCGTCGCCGTAGCTTCGCCGAGAACCCGCAGGCGATCGGCATGAATGCAATTCCAGCGCACAGGGAATACACCTGCGAAGCGAATATTGGCGTCGCAAGTGGAGTCACAATCAGGACAACCACCATTAATCCGGCTGTACGTGTTCCTTCAGGACACAACGAACGGCAATACCGCGTTCCTTTGATTATCCAAGGCAGCCCGAACAACGCGGCAATACCGACGAAAGGTAAGCCGAACACAAGGGTTGCAATCCCCGACAAACGGCCCCCCGCCGCAGAAGTTTCGTCAGAAAAGCTGACAGGATACGTGTTGATGACATCCAATACTGCCGGAATCCGCAACGCTACGTCGGGCATAATTCTCAGAATCGCGTCTACGCCACGCAAGAAAAAGGAGGCCTCAAAAGCACCGGCAGCCAGGTTCTGCTGGATAGCCGCCGGAAATAGCAATGCGTAAGCCAAGAGTACGAAGACCAGGGCCATCGCAATTCGTTGCAGCCGCCGCCGGAGCTCTGCACCGGTTCGCAGGTACAACCAGAATGCCAATAATATAAAACCCAATAACGCGAGCTTTGACCCGCACAAGACCACTACGCAAACGAAAAGCCAATCCTCGTGTGTCATCCACTTTCCGTTCATCCGGCCAAAATGAATAACGAGGCCGGCGAGGATAAAGATCCCGAGCATCGCATTTGAGTGAGTAAGGCCAGGGGGGCGGACTTGCCAGTTAAAGAATTCCTCGAAGTCTGACATTCGTGTCGACTGCAGATCGTCCAGCGACATGAACAGCAATGGAAGCATGCGTATCTCCGGCCGTGCGATCTCCCCCTCGTTGAGACCGGGAACAGCATAGAGGGTATTGAATGCATGCAACCATTCCGCGGTACCCGCGACCTGCAGAATGAGCACCGGGACCGAAAGCAGCAAAAACATCCGGGACTGCCTTGCCAGTATTTCCCCTGCGTGAATGGCAAGCAAAACGCCGGCAGCACCAAACAGAATAAACGTAGACCCGGAATACGCGATTTGGGCCCCCGGCATTTTTACAGCCACTGCGAAGCGGCTTACGACGATGGCCGTTAAGAGGACATACGGCCACGATCGCGCGCCAAATGCCCGCGTCACCACGAACGACGCAAGAAGGAGGCTAATCCAGAAAAACACCTGTCCAAGCCACACAATACCCGGATACGACGGCTGATTGCCGAACACCGTGTTCAGCCAAATGGCTGGAAGCAGCAGCCGGTAGGCAAGCAATCTCATGTCGATCGTCTCAAGTAAAACCAGTTCAATCCAGCACTTAAGCCTATGCGAGAAAACTCCAAGATTCTGGAATTTATGATTTACCTTTCCTCCCTAAAACTCTTTCAAACTAGGAAAGCCATAGGTAAATCCGGCAATCGATTCCCAACAAGAATTGGACTGATCTGGCTCTAGGTGTAGGAACTTTCCACCATACGAAATCCCGCATGAACGCGTTGCAGTCGGTCACAAAGAGGATCGTCATTTCAGGACGACTTCCCGAATATCTTCGTACACCCGAATCTCAACACACTCACCACGTAATAGGCATTCATTCGCCACGCACTTCGTGAAGTCAGCCGCACGTAGAATTGCCTGGCCTTGAAGTCAAAAGCAAGGTCCCTGAGAAACGCCTTCCATGACTGGCTCCACAAGGACGGGCATTCCAGCCAACAAATAGCTTTGGAGCCAATGAAGAGGTGAATCCCCCTCTCTTTGAGATAATGAGAATGAATGATGTCTTCGCAATAAGCCTTGCCTGGAAAAGGATAGAAATTCTCCTTGATCAGGTTCTCTTTCCGATGAAGAACGCAACCTCCTGCCACCCAGTCGACTGCGGATATCTCCCCGTCCGCGCTCGATGGATCGACACCCACATTGGTTCCTGCAGCCGTAATTTTCCCAGGCTGGTAGCCGAACCGGCCATTCAATACCCAGTAATACCATTTCAAAAGAAGCTTGTTATCTGGCGGCTTGTAGAAGGATTCGCCGGTGGATACCCAGAAAAGAGATGCAGCGACGGCCGCATTTGGGCCACACGTCCTTAAAGAACGTAACAGAATTTCGACGCAGTATCTGTCTAAGATCAGATCGTCATCAAGCTGCATCACATATTCGCATGACGCATTCTTGAACCCGATCGCTCTTTGAGCCACCTGGCCCTTGCTGTCCGTTGCGATCACCTTGACATTCGGAAACGAATAGCCCGCGACTTTATGCGATTCGCTTGAGGGAACGCAGATTAGTATCTCACTCGGGACAATCGACCCCATATTGAGACCATGAATTGTCTCTTTGAGGCTCGCCCCGCCCAATGTCGCAATTACTACTGTTACCGGGAGCGCCTGAACGTCGGTATCCAATTTACTAACCATTGCGCATCCATCTCTGTGCAATATCCAAGGCTTTCTATAGCTCCACTTTATGCGGCAGTCTTAGCAAATACTGAGGTTACAATTGGTCGCCAGTCCTTATCGAGCAATCGCCATCCATGTGCGGCTTGAAATAGAAATGCATAGTACAGAAGTACATATTTCAAGGGTTTCCTTACTGAAACGAATGCTATGGCGACAGCAATCGCAACAAAGGAATAAATCCAGCTTGCGGTGACTGATAACATGATCGCCAGCAACGTTCCAACCCAAAGGACGAAAGGTTCGGGTAGCCAGCGAATCAGATCTAGGATCCGGCCATCGTCAATTCGTGCATGCAGAACCTGCCCAATTCCGCCGAATTTCTTCCCCAAAAAGCTGCCCTTGGCAATATAGTTTGACTTGAGAATCGAGAACCAGGAGTGCGTCTCCGTCTTGTGGCGAACAAAATCTGTCGTGAAGGATCGAACGGCCACGCCGTGAGATCTCAAACGAGCGTAAAGGTCAATTTCTTCATTCGAGAAAAGTCGCGGATCCCAGTTTTCTAGTGCCAACACGCGTGCCGGCAACAGGACTGCACCGCCAAAGTGGGCAACGACCCCGGATCCAGAGACTCTTGGTTTCCAAACATAGCGGGAACCATCCTGGTATTCATGAACGTATCTCCCGGTAGCCCCGCGCGTTTCTGACGGGTTACTCACATGTTGTATCAACTCCGGTACGATATTGGACACTAGCTCCATGTCGCCGTCCAAAAAAAGCAACCAGCGACCTTTCGCGAACAATGTTCCCACATATCGGCCAGCGCTAGCATTCAAGTTCTTATTTGAAGCTAGCTCGATCGTATGATCGAACAATTCCTTAGCTATTGTCGCCGAACAGTCGCTGGAAGCAGAATCAACATAGATTGCCTCAGTGCCGAACGCCTGTCGGAGTGGAAGCAGACTGCGGAAAAGTGCAGGCAGCCCTGATGCCTCATTTCTTCCAATGACGATAACGCTTAGGAGGATGGCGGGCATGTGAGATGAATTTAAGGTGCCTACGGAAATCAAAGTTATGAAGATAGAAAGTCGTGGATTTTTTCGACAAACCGCCATTCCGTATCCACGGGACAAAGGTAAGCCGAATCAGTAGCACATGGAGCTTCTCAGTTATCGCCGGTGCTTGCCCGGTGCGAGCCTATCTTTTATTTGTGAGGCATAACGCGCAACAAGAGAGGCTGTTTTGCCCGTCAGAAGGAAGAAGGGAATTGACGCCGGCGATCACGATCAAAAATTCAAAGTGCTTGAATGTGGCGGAGCCAATGAATGCGGTCGGGGATATGCGGTGTTCACAGGCCTAAAGTCGGTGCTCACTGACGAGGGGTCGCTGGGTCGTTGCCTCTGGACTCCACTGAACCAGCGAGCCTTCCTGCCCAAGGCAATGCCGGTCTGAATCCGCCTAGCCGCCGGTGAAATGGTCCACGCCGAGGTGCCCTGTGGAGCGGTTGAGCACAAACCAAGAGCCGTTGAAATTTGTGGTTTCGTGCTCGAACTGGACTATGGCTGACGATTCAATATCGATCGGCAACCCGTCGAGCAGATCGTCGCTGCGAATGTTCGTGAAGCCTGCCGGATTTAGCTTCCGGGTCAGTACAAACTCAAACCCACGGTCGGTAAGAACGCGGATACGAATGTCGGCGTCACGCACTGTTTTGCCGTTGGGCCCGACATTGACGATGCTGTAGATGAATTGCAGCTCATTGTCACGCAGGAACGGAGCAAATTTGCGGCAGCGATACGGTCTCGGCTTTTTGAACGGATCGTCGTAGTAGCCAAAAGTGCTGGCTGAGTGGGCTTGGTCTCCCAGCCCCCCCGGCGAGCGGAAGTAAAGGTGCACATATGCGGTCGGGATTCCCGGAAACTCGCCGATGTCACGATCAAAATCCATAATGACGTTGACCCCTCCACAAACAGCCTCATCGGAAAATAATTTCAATAAATCCACCGTGGCGTCATCCCCACCGATTGAGACTTCCTTGCTACCTAGTGACGTTCCATCTTCCGCAATCAAACGAATAGCGACGCTTCGCGGCAGAAAGCCGACCTGACTGCTGCTGACCAGGACAAGCGGCGCATGCGTCTGAAAATCCGGCACATAAAAGGCAGTGTAGCTCGCCCCAATCCGTCTGCCCGAATCGACGGGCCTGACAAAGTGCGGTGTGGGCCCATCGTGCCAAATCGAGGTGGGGCTGCCGGAGGGCGATTCGCGCGTCATGTACCCGTTAGTAACCATTCCGGACTCGTTCCGCAGTTTGGCGAGATCTCCGGCGCCGGTTTCATCCTGTACTTGGAGTGCCGACCTCGGGGCGGTAGCCGAATGGTGAAAATGCTTCGAGTTACGCTCGCCGAATCCCCGGAAGCTCGGCTGCCCCGTTCGCGGTAAACCTTCACGTCCCAAGCCTATCGAATGCGTTCCAGCGAGGTGCCCATGCTCGGTATCTCTGTACATGCCGAAAAAACGCAACTCGCCGGAGGAGATAAATATGCGCGGGTGAAATGCCTCGATCACCACGCTGCCGTGCTCCGGCAGGTCGCCGCGCGTAGCAGCGGGATCGAGGATATGTCGCACTTGGTCAGAAGACAACAGAAATTGCATGCACCATACCGAATCGCGCCCCCGGAAAATCGAGTACCGGTACAAGATGGGATCTCGGATTCCGTAGTTCGCTTTAAAAAAATTGTAAAGCACCACGGAGGTATGCCCGCGATAGTACGGAACGTATGCCGCCGCCGTCCCGACGTCTTTGCCTGGTACGACTAGATTGGAATCGCCACCGGAGTAGTAATTCTGAAAGACCGCCGGAATGAATTTCGTTTTATCAAGTACGGCGCCAGGGTAGAGTTCGAGTTGCCTTTCCTTCGCTGCAGAAAGGTCGAGATTCGCGACTCTGCCCACCCGCGCCGCCAGACTTGCAAATCTGCGCGGCCCCAGAAAACGCGGAGCAACGCGGAGTACGGCCCTCTTGAGCATTGCAGGTACTGCCATAGTCACGTCTCCAAAGATCGGCAATGGTCTCAAGCGAATGCTATTTTCGCAAGGGTTGCGGCCTCGCCCTCTGTCCGATCGGAGTGAATCAGACCGGAAACAACCCTACGGCAATGCCATTGGGCTAGGGCAGAAAACCCGCCGCGATCGGGATCGCACCGCCAGTATATAAAAAAACGAGGCATGAATGACACTCTTACGTCATTGATAGCAGGTCCTTCTCTCCTAAATTTCGATATAAAATGAATCGGCTGCAGATGTTCGAGGAGTTGGGTCGCCGACACGGTGAAGCTTCGTGCAGCCTGAGCGAATGGCGCATCATTCGAAGACTCGACCCGTGGAAGTTTACGAGTGTTATTCGATCACGCGGTAAGCATCCTCGTGCCTCTTCGCAGAACATGGCCAACAAACGGCCACGAAACAATGGAAAGTAATCCGTTCGGGATTTCAGCCGGGACGTGGTACCGGGGCAAGTTCGTGCGATCCACTCCGGGCACCGTTGGCGCTCCCGCGGTCCCGAATGCCAGTTTAAAGGCCGCGCCTACCTGCGACCGCGTCTCCGGATCGCTCAGCCCGTGAGGGTAAGCGCAGGCCTCCACGGGGACATCGAACTCCGCCTCCAGCCGGGTCTTGGCAGTTGCCAGCTCTTCGGCGAGGGCGTTTGCATCCAACCAGGTCCACGGAGTGTGGGTCGCACCGTGCGCACCGATTTCCAGAGCACCGCTCTTGACTGCAGATCGAAGGGCGTCCCACGAGGCCGGACGCCACAACCCAGACTGTCCAAGCCCCGAAGCCCTCCCCCAGGGTTGTCCATCGAAGAGGAAATGCTCGCGCCTGAGCGACAAAGGCGCGCAGCGATGCACAAAGAGCTCAGTCCAAAGGCACGCGATGGCACCTCCGGACGCTGCAGGAGAGGCGACGTCTGTCTCAAACGCGAAATCCTGCGTCTGGACACTCAATCGTACCGGCGCGCGCAACCATACCTCCTGCTCCAGTTCGAAGACAGGAGGCTCCAGGCCGGCATCGATCCAACTTGTCGTAGCGAAGAGCGTCGCACTAGCGCCGTAACGAAGCAATATCGGGGCGGCCAGCTCACAGACCGACGATAGTCCGTCGTCGAAAGTGAGCAGGACACCGGACTCGGTGGCCTCCCCGCTCAGGTAGCGCGGAACGTCCGCAAGCTTTGCAAAACGGTACCGGCGCGCGCACGATTCGACGATTTTCGTGAAATCGCTGACGCGCAGCTGGCAGGTGCGGCTATCCCAAAAAGTTGCATAGGGGGGATGCCGTTCGACCAATCCATGAAACATGAGAACATGTAATGGAGCACTTGGCCGTTCACTTTTTACTCGCATTTATAAATAGCTCCTACGGATTCGCAACAAACATGGAGCTTCCAAGCAATAATTGTGGAGGATGTCAGGGAAAGAGTGATCTGTCACCATCGACGGGCGTCGCATGAAGTGCGCTGGGAGACAGCTTCCGGGTGCGGTCGAAGTAGTAATACCGCGATTTGCCGCCGAACTTCCAAAAACCGGATCTCGAAAGGAGATCTGCCATCCGCGCATTGAAGGCATTGGTCCTCAAAAAGGCGACATCTTCACCCCAACGCCTGACTGCTTCCCGCACTTCAATTATTATCGTCGACAGGCAATCTTCATTCAGATCGAGCATCGCCCAATCGACGAGTTCTACAATCGCGAATGCAGGCTGGCGATTGCGCTTCAAAGAAACGAATCCCAGCAGAGCCCCGCCTCTCCGGATTTCCAGCACTTTCCTGGATTGGCAATACGCCCCGGAAAAGTAAAGCCACCGCATCGACCGATCGTCCCGCACTAGCGTATAAGAGCGCTGCCGCTTGTAGCTTGCCCACCACCCATCCAGATCTGCGGGCGACGCATCTATTTCCTTCACTTCTATGCCCGGGTGTCGCTTCAGCCTGCCGACAACCGAGCGACACCACGTCAGCGCTTGGACTGCCATGCAAGCCGCCACCGAAAATGGCCTCAGCAGCGGGCGGTTGCCAAGCCGCCATTTGACGAAGACGGCGCACGGTCGAAGATGGATCGGCAGAATGTAATCCGCCTTGATCCATTCGGAATCCAGCCGCGCGAACTTGAATCTCTTGGCAAGGATCAATTCCACTCCCGGGGTTGGCGTTGTATCGAAAAGAACCCCGTCCTGCGCCATAAATTTCCGGAACAAGTCCAGGCTGTGCGCTCTCGCCTTCTCCGCAACAAACCAGGTGGTCGCCCAATAGCACGCCTCCTCCGTACTCTCGCGAACGTACCTGACAGGGACGTTGCCCAGGAAACCCAGGATGGCCTCGTTCTCGTCCACGACAACCCAGCCGCGCGCATGAAACCCCGTATCGAAGAACGGGTTTTGATCCCACAGAACGCCGAACTTCGCCAACCACTCATCCTTGTCAAGCCCGCCGGCCTTTTCGCTTTCGAGAAACCGGGCAGCCTCGTCCAGTTGCCCGGGCTGCAGTACTTCGATACGCAATCCCTGCACTGAAGTACTCATATGTGCGGCTCGAATGACAACAGTCGCCGAACGACACCGGGATCTGGCAAGGCGACGTACCGATCGCAAAACGCACGGGCCGGCTCCCACTCCACCTGCCGGTCGTGGGACGCCATCGCCCTGTCGCCGGCAACCACCGCGCCGAATTCCTTCACGGTGGCAGCGTAGCGTCGCCAACCTTCCATCGCAAACAACGGGTCGATTCGCAGTTCCCCGGGGTGCTCCAGATAGATGGGGCGCGCTCCGGCCAGCACGGCATGCACGGCTGCGGAAGAGCCGCGATAAAGCGCCCAATCGCACCGGGCGAAATCCGCGGCGATATCCGCCTGATCGCTCACTCGCACGTTGGCGGGCATGTTGCGAAGATGAGAATGGCGCCACGCAAGCTGTTCGAAGGGAAGAACCGGATGTGTGCGAAGCACGAACTGCAGCTCGGGGTGACCGGCCGCGGCCGTCAGGGCAAATTCAAACAACATCATGCACTCCGATTCGATGCCGTCCGGAACCACCAGGCAGCGAGTTGACGCATCATCCGTCCGCCGCTTCGCATTTGCCATCCGCCGATGCGACCCGTAGACGAGGATGGGTATGCCGCGTAGCCCATCCGAATCCTTGAGGTCGTCCCGCGTTATGTCGCCGATGGTCAGGACGACATCCGGGTCGTAGGCCGGTCCGAGCGATCGCTTCAGAGCGTGCGCCCGGGGGAACAGGATAGCGTGCTGGTAGCCGATGCACCGCACAGCCGGATCGACTGCGCGCGCGGCATGGAATGCCAGGCGCTCCCACGCGTGCCCTTCCCACAGTACGATCACCGCACGCGGCCTGAACCGCTCACACAACTGCTTTACGGCGCCATGGAAACGCAGAGACGCGATCGTCGATCCCGCGCCCGCATGCCGGGCAGCCTCGAGGGCGACTTCTCTGGCGAACACAGTCCGAGCCGCCGAAGCGTCCTGCCTCAGAGAGGATGCGGCAATCGTTGCGCGACGCACCAGCCGGCCCTCCTGAGCCAAAGTGGACCGGCGGGGCAACACAATGCGGGAAGTCATGCCCCCACGCGTCAGGCGCACCGCCAGGCTTCGATCTTCATCCCGCAATTGATCTTGCAGTGCCACAATCGAACTCAGACCGGCAGACGCCAGTTCCTCCGGCAACCGGCCGTAATAAAAATCCGCGGACCCCGGATCGGCCTGGGCGGACACGAGATGAGATATTAGAAGCACATCCACATCCACGGGGAACCGCACGGAACCGGGCTCAGCCACTGGATCATTTTCACGATTCAGAATCGATTGCAACAGCGTTCCCGCAATTCCTCCAAGACGCCCCATCGTCCGACGGGCCGCTATCGGTCGCCGCGGCGGATCGAAGGCATCCTTGTAGCGCCGTAGGTTGCTCGGGTGCTCGTTCAACACGTGGAGCCAGGGAACGCCAATGCGGTCCACCGTCGCCCGCGGAGCGACAAGAAGCGCATCGCAAGCGCGGACGATCTCCTGGTACCGCGATTCATCCGTCAAGGGACGGCCCGGCGGGCGGTCGCCAATTACGTCCGGGGTCAGGACAGACAGCCTCGCGGTATGAACGCGCGCTGGAAGTCGGTTAGTGACTCCCAGCCCGCACGGGGAAACTTGTAGTTCGCGGTCTGCGAGCCTTCGGTGAACGGCACGAAGACCGCGTAGCCAAGATCGCGGAACCCCACATTGGGCATTTGCGCCCGGTGCAATCCGCGCGTGTCCTCTATGATCACTGTGCCCGCCTTGACCATTCCCACGTCCCTGTCCGGACCATGTGGTGGATAAGCCGCATCCACTTCCTGGTCGGTGAAGTATCGCTTCCCGTTCAACAAATCGAAGCGCTTGTGGCTGCCGCGGATGAACTCGTGCGGGCCGTTTTCAACCGTGCAGTCGCTTAAGAAGACGAAAATCTTGAGCAGGTAGTGTCGGCCGTTCAAGTCACGATGCCAATAATGGTTCATTGTACGGAACGGTGAAGGATAATTCCGCCTGACATAAGCCTCGGCAAGATGCGGAACCAGGCCCAGATAGCTGGAAACGACGGCTAGCAAGTTTTCATCGAGCCAAACTCGCCGGTAATGCTCGGAATACTCGAGCATGTATACGGTCAGCGTTGATGGATTGAAGTCCCTTACCACCTGCTCCAGCGAATGCGCCTCTTCGCGTCCGAAGCTCAACCCCATCTCCGCCATTTTCTCGTCGGAAACATAGAGGTAATTGCGGATCAGTTCGGCGTGCCGCTCAGCATCGATCCTGGATTGCGCCAGACAAGGGGTTTGGAAATCGAGGGCGCGCAATGCAGCGTCGATTTCCTCCTGCATGACCGAAAGCGCCGCCGGCGAAACGAAATTCTCCAGCAAGACGAAACCATCGCGACGCAACTTGCTTACCATGGCCTCCTGTTCGGGAGTAAGCCGCGGCACCAGCCTGTTGCTCGCGTAGCGTTTATGAAAGCGCACGCGATTGACCACCTTTTCAAGCGCGTTTGTCGGTCTGAGTTCGAACATGGCTAAATCCTCATCAGATGCGGAGACCGGGAGCCAGGACATTCGACGCGAGAATCTGGTCGAGAAGGGATTTTTGCCTCTGATCCCGTTCCAGCTGGTCGAGCACGTACTTCATTTCATGTGGCTCATTCACAGAAGGCAGGCTCTCTGATACCGGGACCGATTGCAGGAAATGCCCATTCTCCACGATGCGCATCTGTTCGATGGACTCCGCAGCCTCGATATGCGACGCAGGCATCCTGACGATCTGGGTCAAAAAATCCTTTTGATATCCGATAATCCCGAGGATCTTCCGGGTAAAACTGCGCTGGACTTCGTACTTGCTGAAACATGGCGAACGGCGAAAGCAGAATACTATCCGGCCATTCGCGGCGACAACACACTTTACGAACGAGTGACGATCCAGTTCGGAAGCGTCTTCAATCGGACCGGTGACATTCCAGGCGACGGCTTCCCCGCCGGCATGCATGGCGGAAATCATGCGGCCGACATGATCGGGACTCAGCAGGGGTTCATCGCCTTGCAGCAGGATGACGTGGGTACAGTCCATCCCAGCCACTGCCTCGGCAACCCGGTTAGTGCCGTTGGTATGTTTGTCCGACGTGCGAATCACCCGGCCGCCGTATTCCTGCACGGAATCGGCGATCTCGTCATCGCAAGTCGCAACATGCACTTCCGCAATTGCGGGACATAAAAGCGCCCTGCGCCGCACGTGCTCGATCATCGGCAGGCCGTGGATCGGAAACAGGATCTTCCTAGGGAAACGCACCGAAGCGAGGTGGGCGGGAATGACTGCAACAATCTTCATGGCTTACTGTGGAAAGACACCGCAATCCACGTTGATGCATTGGCCGGTAATGGCCGAAGCTGCCCCGGAAGCGAGGAAAACGCAGGTCTCCCCGACCTCGGATCCGGTAGGCAATCGCCCCAGCGCCGCGTTTTCAGCCGCGAACTTCGCGAAGAAGTCCTGCGGATCCCCTTTTGTCGGAGAAAACTCGCCTTTCAGCGCATCAAGCAGCCCCTCCGTCGCGATCAGGACCGGACATACCGCGTTGACACGGATACCGCGCTTTCCCACCTCCTTGGCGAGGGCTTGGGTGAGGCCGTTCATTCCGAATTTGGACGCACAATACAGTGTGTTGTTCGCGCTGCCGCGTTTGCCGGCAATGCTGGAAACGTTGACGATCGATCCACCCTCCTGCATTGCGTCCACAGCCGCTTTACACCCCCAAAACGCGCCCTTCAGATTGGTGCCTATGAGCGTCTCGAAAAAAGCTTCGTCGATCTGCCCGATGGGCCGCCATTCCGAGAACCCGGCATTGTTCACGTAGGCATCAACACGTCCCGTCCACGTGCGCGCAGTCTCGATCAGCTCGCGATGCCCGGCCTCGAGGTTTACATCCATCGGCACAAAGCGTACTTTCCCGGGAAAACGCCCTTCCAAGCCCGTATCGCTGCGGGCGCCGACAACCACACAATATCCGGCCTTCAAGAATTCTTCCGTCAGGCTGAGACCGATACCCTTGTTTCCCCCGGTGATGATGGCGGTTTTTTGAGTCATTTTCGGTTCATCGTCAGATAGTCATGCACGAAAAACCGCCATCGACGGTAATTTCCGCACCAGTTACGAAGCTGGCGGCATCGGACGCCAACCAGAGCACGGCGCCGACCAGTTCGGACGGCTCTCCATAGCGCGCCATCGGCGTGTGTCCAAGAATGGCTTTCTCGCGATCGGCCGTAATGAAATTTTTCCGATTCCATTCCGTCGGGAGAAAACCCGGCCGAATCGCATTCACACGCACCCCTTTCGTGCCCCATTCCCTGCCCAGATTCTGGGTCAGGTTCTTGATGCCGGCTTTGGCGACGGAATAAGTGAAGGCTTTGGAGAGCGGCGGCCCGGCGGATGCGGAGGAGATGTTGATTATGGCGCCCGATCCATTGTCGACCATGTGCCGTCCGAACACTTGGCAACCGAGGAACGTGCCTGTCACCTGGGAGTCCAGAATCGCGCGCCATTCCTCAATCGTTATCTCGAAGAACGGAGTCGGGCCGTTGATTCCGGCTCCGTTGACGAGGATGTCCACGCGTCCGAATCGCTTCACCACCGAGGCCAGCGCAGCCTCGTGATCCTGCTTTTTGGAGACATCGATCGCGATCGACATGACGGCGGAATGCCCGCTATTGCGCAATTCCGCCTCTACCGCGTCGGCTTTCTCCAGCTTGAGATCGAGCACAGCCACGCTGCAGCCGGCCCGGGCGAACGACCGAGCCATTTCGCTGCAAAGATGACCGCCCGCACCAGTCACGACGGCCACCTTTCCTCCTATGTTGAAAAGCTGGTTCAGGTAGCTGTTCATGTGAGTGCCGCCATCGCTTTCAGGCTCCCTTTTTCATCGGCAGCATTATCTGCTTCATGCGCTCTGACCATTTCCACAGGGCAAACAGATCCGAGCCGAGGATCGCGTAGGTGTGGCCGAGGTCGAACAATTCCTGGATGTTTTCCGGGGTCGGATCCGCCACCTGTGTGCCGCAGCTCTTGCCGTGCTTCTTGCAGGACGCGATGACTTGCTTTGAAGCTTGGATGACATCGGGATGCGACATCTGGCCCGGTACGCCGAGCGATCCAGAGATGTCGTAGGGTCCCAACATCACCCCGTCCACGTCTTCATAGGCCAGCAGCGCGTCGATATTGTTGACCGCCTCGATCGACTCGACCTGGATGATGAACGAGGAGCTGTCGTTCCAGTTCTGGATGTAGGCGTCGAAGTCGAAGCCATATCCGTGCGCGCGATTCACCCCGAAACTTCGGCGGCCTTTGGGTGAGTACTTTACGTGCGACAAGAGGGTCTCCACCTCCGACGGAGTATTGACCATCTGGATCAGTATCCCGTCTGCGCCGGACTCAAGCAGCGGCTTGATCCAGTCATTCGAGTGCGAAACCGGACGCGGCAGGCACAGGCTGCCTTCCGACTGGGCGGCCGCGATGATGCGCTGGGCCTGCTCGACCGTGATGGTGGAATGTTCCATGTCGATGGCGATGAAATCGAACCCCGCCTTTGCTATGGTCTCGGTGATCGAAGGATGGGCATACGAGATCCATCCCCCGAACAGTCTTTCCCGGTTGCGGAACTTTTTCTTTAGCGCGGCGCGTCGTGCGTACATGGAGTGCATGGATCTTTTCCTGGGTTACTAGGCCATTTTGACCAGACGATGGCGAGCAGGGCCATCATAATTTCGGTAGAACGGAGGATACATAGAATAATACTGCTGATGCCACGCACAGAGTTCATCGACCAATACCTGGTCCGACGATTGCCATGGGTACTCGGAAAATCTTGTCACCACGCCATCCGGCAGTCGCTTTTCCTCGCGATTGCAACAGTAGAAATCCAACTGCCTCCTTTCAGATGCATGACGTAGATCTTCAAAATAAGCAGCAATTACCGGCGGATCCATTTCCTGCATCGAAGCAATGTTGACGGCAAGATCCATTGGCGCCTGCCGCAGCAGAGCATGATTCGAGGCCTGGATCGCTATAAGACTTACATCCTTTGCCGCTATTGATTCCACCATGCCAGCGGGGTCGACTACTAGTCTGAATCCGAATCCGCTGCGCTCTCTCGCCCATCTCTGGAAATATGCGAGATCAACCAAGAGTGTCTTGTTCAAGTTCACCAGCACAACTTTTTTCGCCAATCCACTTGCCAGCAGTAATGTGGTCATCGCAGCGAAGCCGTCGCCAATTACACCCACTACCGACTCACCATTCAGCCCCGGGATGTGCCGTTTGAGAAAGGCAAGGGTGAGAGATTGCCTGAGCACGTCCAGACTGTAGGCCCGGTCCTGTCTTTCCATGGTAGACACAGCAATGCGATCTATCCGGTCAAACTCCGGGTCGTTACGCGCAATGCGCCTATATCTCCATTGCAAGGCCTTGTGAACCAAAGAACGGGCGCCCCTATACGTGCGCCCCGCCCCTCCGAAGCCAGACAACCCGAGAAACCCCCATTTCCTTTTAGAGCAAAGTTTTTATGGTGCAAGCGCCAATGCGATGAAGCACCGGGATCATCGTGTTGAATTTGCGAGGCCAGGAAATCAATCGCGGCCTGACCGCCAAAAGCCATCAACCCATTCCCAGGACTGCGCGGATAGCGGGATGAAGGTGCAGCAAACCAACCAGTTTCCCGGAAGAATCGACCACGGGGAGGTCCCAGATCTGTTTCTTTTCCATCAGTTCGATGCCCTTGATCAGCGTATCGGATGGCTGGATGGTCGCCGGAGTGCGAATGGAGTGGATAAGCGCATCGTCGACGAAAAAGGCCGAGAAGGGTTTTTGCACTTTCAGCAGTTTTCGTCTGAGATCACCGTCGGTCAGGATGCCAAGCAGCTGCCCCTCGACGCCCGTGATACAGGCGATGCCGAGGTTCGAGCGCCCCATGGACTCAAGCGCCTCTTTCAACAGCGTCCTCGCCGTCAGGACCGGAAACGCGTCCGGTTTGAGCATGATCTGGCCGACCAGCATCGACTCATTTTTCAGGGTGGACATTGTCTTCCCCATATTTTGCCAACAGATCGAGTCGCATCTGGTGCGCGGCCTTTGCCTGCCCAAGGATGTTCTCGAGGTATTGGATGTCAAGCACGGTATTAGCATCCGAAAGCGCGTTCTGAGGATCGTCGTGGACTTCCATGAAAAGGGCATTGATGCCGCAGGCCGCTGCTGCGCGAACCAGGTACGGTATGAATTCCCGTTGCCCGCCGGAGATGTTCCCCATGGAGGTCGGAAGCTGGATCGAATGAGTTGCGTCGAAGCACACCGGGTAGCCGGTTTCCATCATGATCGGAAAGGACCTGAAATCATTCACAAGCATGTTGTAACCCATGAACGTGCCGCGGTCCGCAAGCAGCACCTGGTCATTGCCCGAAGCCTCGATTTTGCGGACCGAGTTCTTCATATTCCAGGGACTCATGAACTGCCCCTTCTTCAGGTGCACCGGCCGACCGGTTTGCGCCGCGGCACGGAGCATTGAAGTCTGCCGGCACAGGTAAGCCGGAACCTGCACCAGGTCGCATACTTCGCCGGTGGCAGGGCCCCAAGCTGGATCGGAAAAATCGGAGACCACCGGAACTCCGAATTCCTTGCGCACATCAGCCAATACATTCAGGCCGCGATCAGCCCCAAGGCCGTGAAAACTATCCGGCGAGGACCGGCAATCTTTGTCGTAACATGACTTGTAGATCCAGAGCATATCCAGCTTGCGGCAAATCTTGCCTATCCGCTCGGCCATCATGAACGCATGTTCGCGGCTCTCTATTGCGCAGGGTCCACCAATGAAGGCCAGCGGAAGGGTGCCGCCGATGGGTACCGTTGGAACGGCGCCATAGCCGACATTGATAATCTTTGGAATCATTGAAAACAGCCTTATGGTCTATACAGCATTGGGTTACTTCAGGCTTATCGAGTATCCCGGATCCGGGAATCCATGATGCTTGGAGAGAAGGTGACGAGCAAACTTCAAGATTCAAGCCGTCGTCTTTTCGGCATTTCAAGCACGTAGTGGTGCAAGTTTGGCCGAATCCATGACGCGGCGCAACTAGCAATTAGGGCGCCGCTTCACCAAGCCATTGTAATCATAAGATAGTTTTGCCAGACACCGGTCCGATATCCGACAGCTTGAGCGCAGCCGCGCGTAACCACCAAGCCGGTTTGCTTTGTTCGATGTGGGCCTGATACGGCGCGACAGCTGCGCGTTCCAGCGGGTCCTCTAGGCTCTCCAAACCACGAACCGTTCGCGCAAACGGAGCGACAACGCCACGCCCCAGCAACCGGCTTCGTATCGCCCCCCCGACGCGGGTTACCCACGAACGCGATTGGAGGTCGCCGATTTCTCTGCCGTGATAGGAGAGTTGGATCTTTCCGAATTCAAGATCTCCCAGCAACCGGGCCATTGGGGCCTTATCGAAAAACAGCAGGTGCGGTTCATCCTGAGGCTTGTGCTCCCAGTCCCGGCACGGCACCTCGACAAACAATACACCGCCGCTGCGAAGCCGAGCTGTCATGGCTAGCAGAAACGCAGAAGGGTCAGCAGTGTGTTCAAGAACATGTGACATTACGACCAGATCAAGCAAAGGCTCTTCAGAAAGGTCTTCAGGCCGTTCGAACAATTGAATACCTTGTCCGCGAAGCGCAGCATGCAAGCTCTGGTCCGCCTCGATGGCTAAATAGGAAGTGCCCGGATGCCGTGCGAGCCAGTGCTTGGCAAAGTGGCCACCGCCTGGTCCTACTTCTAAGACTGACTGAACGCGTACGCCATTTGCGTCAACGTAACGATCGACATATGCCACCCTAAGTAGGTTGATAGCGGAGTGAAAGGCAATCAATACCGGGTTAATCGGCCCTCCCCCGTGAGCGCTCTCAAAGTAGCTCGCGTTGTAGGCAGCGAGCGCGGCATCGGCTGGCATCGGCGAGGCGAAGGCCATTCCGCACTCATCGCAAACGGTCCGCGTGAGGCCCGCAAACAAATTACTGGTATGCCGATAGGGAGCAACGGGCCGACCTTGCACGTCACGGCACACCGGGCAGCGCAGCGTCACGGCGTTCCATCCATTGCAGCTCGAACCTTCAAAACCCTCGCCGGCACCCCGCCGACAACAACCATGGGCGGTACGTCGCGGGTTACAACTGCTCCGGCACCCACCACGGCTCCTTTACCTATGCTTACTCCACCGACGACAGTCACGTTAGCACCCAGCCACACATCGTCTTCGATCACGATGTCCGCAATTCGATGACCTTGAGCCTGTATCGGAATATCCGTCCGGTCGAATCGATGGTCAGCCGTGCGCATAACGACATTGGGCCCGACCAGGCACCGGTCCCCGATTCGTATCACGCCGCCAACAGACGCATTGATGTGCACGTTGGAATTGAACCCAACACCATCCCCAACTTCGATGGCGCCGCTTCCCGCCGCGGCAAAGAAACTATGCGAGCCGATCATCACTCCACGCCCGAAGCGCATCCGCTCCGGCGCCTGAAATCTCACCGACTCATCTACGGCGCCCCCGCCTCCCCAACCTGCCACGCGGCGCGCAATCCACCACACACGAAGGCGGCTTCCGCTTCCGCCTGGCCACATAGCGGCCAAAGCATCCGCGTAGGCGATCAACTCGCGCCGAACTTTATTCACAATGCCGCCACCCTGGGACCTCATTCAATGGCTCACCACATCCAGGCAGAGATCGTGGAACATTTGGGCGATCAAACTTATCCCGGACTCCGTTACCAGCTTGTCGTGTCCCTGGCTCCGAGCCCTTACGATAAGGTCTTCCCTGCTCGCATCAGCGAACGATTTTGTGAACAATTCTTCGTCGGAGTATTCGTCCTTTGCGCTGAACGCGAAGCCGCATCCGCAGCATTTGCGAAGCTCTATGCCGTCGAGATTTTTCCGCGCATTCGCCGCCATGTACAGCGTTGACGTTTCCTGTTCGCAAAGGGGGCACGGTCTCAAGGCATCTCCCGGCCCGAATCCAGATTTGCCACGCGCTCTTCCAGCGGCCGTTCCCGATCGGCAAGGAAACGAATCAATCCCGCGTCGCACCCCGGCGAGGGCTGTCCCAGCACCGATGCGATTTTCTCCGAGCATAGCGACATATCGTGGGGCCGGCGTGCCCTGAATGCGGCATTGGCGATCGAGCCGCGGCTGATACGCGCTGTCGACAAGCCAGCGACCGCCGCGAGCCGCAATCCAAAATCGTACTTGCTGATCCGCTCACCGCCGCCAACATGGAATACGCCAGTATGCCCGCCCGCGAGAAGGGCCAGTATTCGTTCGACGAGTTCCGGCACGTAGATCGGCGTAAACCAGAAGTCATCGAACAAGGTAACCGGATCAGCGTTGGCCAGCGCGTTGTAAAGCCATTCTGCGAACGTGCCCTTGGTCCCTGCCGACCAGCCATAGAAATTCGTCCTGACGATCAAGTGATGTTCGGTGGCCAGTTGCGTTTCCCACTCGCCGTGCAGCTTCGAGCGCCCGTACACGGTCCGTGGGCAGGGGAGGTCGATCTCCCGCTGCAAGGGCGAATCGCCGCGAAAGATGCCGTCGGTGGTGATGTATACGACACGGCAATGCGATGGCACGGCGCGCGCCAGGAGCCCCGTGAGTGAGCCGTTGGAAAAGTACGCTTCTGCCGGCCTCTCCTCGCACGCATCGACATTCACAATCGCGGCACAATGAAACAGGAAGTCGGGTTTCGCGTCGGCCAGGAAGGCTTCGCGTGCCTTCGCATCGCCCAAGTCCCCCTGATGGAGCTCGATGCGCCGCTCGCCCCACCATGGATGCCGGTCGAAACCCACGACGCGGTGCCTGGCTGAAAGCGCGGCCGCGAGGTGCGCTCCCAGAAGGCCGCACGCGCCTGTAATCGCGACGTTCACGTCAAAACCTCGTCGATCCCAGGCCCAGAGCCCGGGAACAGCACAGCATATACAGCGCGAAATTGGTCACTAAAAGTCGCCCTGATGCCCGCCTGGATCGGCGTGACGGCGCGGGCATCATCATAGCCGTAAATGCCATCCTAGCTATCCGATATAGCTGGAGCAGATCGATGGAATCGTTTATTGAGCGCGGCAAGAATCTTAGCCCGCCCAGACGCCGGAAGCGGGGCGGAGGTCGATTGCTAGTCCAAGCGGGAATTGCCTTCTTTGCATTTACAGCGCGATACCCAAACGCGAAATTGGTGATCATAGGCGGGAGCAGCAGCGTTTTCGAGCTGTCTGCTATTATGCCTTATGTGGCGCGTCGCCCTGACGGGAGTGCTAGTTGTGTCTGCGTTGCTATACGGAATCTATTCCGGAGCGACGACGAATTATTTGTACCGCTGGTTGGTCACCGCGAAGAAGGCGTTGACGGGATCAGCGAACCTCTACCCGCTCAATGAGTACGATCAACTTGTATAGAAGTGGCTCCGTTTGTTTGAACAACTTTCCCCGATTTATAAGTGGACTCTGGGCCGATTGGGGACGGTGCAGAGTTGTCCACGGCGGCGTGCGTCG
>Ga0163150_10004074_pt1 | contig 19883 bp, 16 predicted proteins | sample OliLakLV19P2IB_FD_148628 | JGI IMG/M metagenome (GOLD analysis project Ga0163150, IMG submission 148628) | Freshwater microbial mat bacterial communities from Lake Vanda, McMurdo Dry Valleys, Antarctica - Oligotrophic Lake LV.19.P2.IB | ecosystem: Environmental > Aquatic > Freshwater > Lake >...
GCCAGTCCACTCCCATGACGTCGCCGCCGGCGGCATGCAGTTCGCGGAAGAAGCCGGAGCAGCCGGTGCCGAAGTGGATCACCGGAACGCCGCCGGAGCGAATGCGCTCGATCAGCGCGCGGGAGTAAGGGGCGACGTAGCGGACGTAATCGTCGGGCCCGAGAGCGCCCACCCAACTGTCGAACACCTGCATGGCGCGTGCACCGGCGCCGATCTGCATCAGCGCGAACGGCCCGAGCACGTCGACGAGTTTGCCCATCAGGCGGCGCCACAGCGTTTCGTCGCGATACATCATCTGCTTGGTCTTGAGAAAATTGCGCGAGGGTCCGCCCTCGATCATGTAGCTGGCGATGGTGAACGGCGCACCCACGAAGCCGATGACGGGAACGCGGCCGGCGAGCGCGCGAACCACGGCTTGAATGGACTCGCCTACATAGCCGAGATCGTCGGTGTTCGAAATCGAGAGCGAATCGACATCGGAAGACGTGCGCACCGGGTTGTCGATAGCGGGGCCTTCACCGGCGACGAACTTCAGCTTGAGCCCCATCGGCTCTACCGGCAGCAGGAGGTCGGCAAAGATGATGGCGGCGTCGACGTCGAGAATCTCCACCGGCTGCAGTGTTACCGCCGCCGCGAGATCGGGCCGTTTGCAAATGTCGAGGATGCCGAACTTCGAACGAATTTCACGATACTCCTTCATGTATCGTCCAGCCTGCCGCATGAACCAGACCGGGCGAACATCAGTCGGCCGGCGGCGGCAGGCATCCAGGAAGCGGCTGCTCATTGGAGCCACGCGCATGAGGTCTCCTTCGTCCGCTCGTATTTTCCTTCGCAAAGGAACACGCGGAACTCTTTCGGTTTATGTGCGGCCGCCCATTGACGGCCTCTAATGTAATACGGCTTGGTCCAGGCTTCACCATCGAGCGTGAGCCGGGAGATCACGGAAACCTGCAGAACGCCCTCGGCGGGCCATCCCGTGCGAGGGTCCATGATGTGGCTATACATATGTCCATCGGCGAGAAAGAACTTCTCATAGTTACCCGACGTGGACATTGACTCATCTTTTAGAAAAACGTCCTGGAGTGTCTCGTTGGGATTACGCGGATTCTTGATCGACACCTTCCAGCCGCGCGGTTCACTCGGAGGCGCGCCCAGGGCGTAGATGCTCGACGACGATCCAGCGACGAACGCGATATTGACTCCGCTCTTTTTGAGAACGTCCACCATGCGATCCACTGCGTAGCCTTTGCCGATCCCGCCCGGGTCAATCTCCACTCCGCCGCGAGCGAAGCGGACGGTATGTTGGGCGCGATCGAGAACGATATTCTTGTATCCCACCCTGGTGAGAGCGCCACGAATCTCCGCACGATGCGGCAGCCGTCCAGAGCCTTTATAGAAACCCCAGACCTTCATGAGCGGGCCCACCGTGATGTCAAACGCTCCCTCACTCGCGCGGCTGTACTCAACGCACGCGGCCAGCAAATCGAAAAGTTCAGTGGAAACGCGAACGGGCCGCTCGGCGGCAAACTTGTTCACTTCGCTCCACTCACTTGCGGGCCTGTAATTCGACAGCAGTTGGTCAACGCGCCTGACCTCCTCGGCGGCATCGTCGGCGGCGGCGCGCAACCTCACCGCGTCATCACCGTATAGAACGATGCTGTAGGTGCTGCCCATCGCATCCACGGTGGTTTCAAGCCGGAGCGGTTCTTTGGCGTCTCCACCCGGCCCGGGCCCGGCCAAAGACAAGCCAAGCGCTAAAAACAAAGTTAGCACAACGTGTTTGAAACAGGCTACATTCGACGGGGAGAATCGCATGAAGAATGAATACTTTACCCCTTGGCCCAACCGCTCCTCCTCCAGGATAGCGGCTGGACGCGCCGGAGCAAACCCCAGTATCGGTAAGTTACTGACTTGATTCGAGATTTAGGACAGGCCATGTTACGCTGGGAATTCCCTAATCGTGCCGGATGATACGATTCAGTACGTACTGCTCTGCCTCGCGGCCTTCTTTGCCGGCGCCGTAAACTCGGTTGCAGGCGGCGGAACCTTGCTGACGTTTCCGAGTCTGCTCGCGGTTCTCGGACCCGTTGCCGCGAACGCCACCAGCACTATCGCGCTATTTCCAGGATCGCTCGCGGGCGCCTGGGGGTACCGTCAGGAACTGCGCGAGACAGCCCCGATGCTGCGCGTGCTGTGGCTTCCGAGCCTCGTCGGCGGGATCCTTGGATCGCTCGCGGTGACGCGTTTCCCTGAGCGCGTCTTCGAGAATATGGTGCCGTGGCTGTTGATTCTTGCATCGACGCTGCTGCTGTTCCAGCGCCCGGTGGCGCGGTGGCTGGGAGTCCACCGGCACGCCGAGCCGAAGCCGCGAACCGTCGCGGGGATTGTGGTGTTTCAGTTTCTCGTGGGGATTTACGGCGGCTATTTTGGCGCGGGCATCGGGATCCTGATGCTGAGTTCGCTAGCCTTCATGGGCATCCCCGACATCCACCGCATGAATGCGCTGAAGTCTATACTGGCGGGGCTGATGAATGGCGCGAGCGCTGTGATATTTGCCGTAGAGGGAGTGGTGGTTTGGAAGTACGCAGCGGTGATGGCGGTGGCCTCTGTCGTTGGGGGCTACATCGGTGCGCGTGCGGCGCGGCGAATGAAGGTAACGCATGTGAGGGCGATCGTGATCGTTGTCGGCTTTGGTGTGGCGGCGTACTCGTTTTATAAGCGGTTCGGGGGTTAGGTGCGGCGTTGGTGTGAAGTTAGTGACGCGGGTCCGGTATCGGCGAAGAGGGCGAAACTGCCAGCCGATTGACAGACACTGGCGCGGGCGGCGTAGCGTTGCGGGACAATATATGAGAGCGGTATGGCCACCCAAAACAACGTGCACATCCCGGAAGACCTCTTCGATCAGGCCCTGCGTATGGCCGAGTCTCAAGGTCGGTCCGCCGATGATTTGGCTGATCGGCCGGCACCGCAAAGAACAGCGCGGCAGGTGATGGGGAAGTTGAGATAGCAATCTCTCAGCCGATTCTGGACACGAGGCGTCGCGTATCCTCGCCGTACTCGCCTCGGCGCAGGAGGTCCTTGTCCCCGGTCACGATGACGTCCGAGCCGGATGCAACGGCGCATTCGATTATCTTGTCGTCGTCGGGATCTTCGGCGATCACATTCAGGCTTTGCGTCGGGGTGATCATCGGGAGCATTTCCCGGTAACTATTAACCAGGTGCGCGGGTGTAACGCGACTTGAGAGCCAGTCAGCCCCACCACCGGTTGAATGGGGAGTCGTTGCTCCGCGATGGTCGGGCCTGGCGTACCGCTCCATGCCGTCGCGGCTCGGTTTAAGGGATTCGAGTAGGGGGGCCCGGGCGTAAGGGTGAGTCACGGGCCTGTGCGACTTACTCGAACGGGCTACTTCTTTTCGCCGGCGGCTTCGGGTTTCGCGGGCGTCGGCTCGAGCGTCAGGTTCATCACGGGCTTGTGGCGCGTGTCGAAATTGCTCAACGTCTTGGTCGAGCTCACCAGCTTGCCGTTGGCGGCGCGCAACTGGTAGTCGTACTTCTTGTGAAGATCGTCGAAGCGGTACCCGCCCGTGGGGCCGGCGACAGTGGCGCGCTCCTTGCCGCTTTGCGGTTCTTTCAAATACACAGTCGCGCCGCTCACCGCGTTGCCGTCGGGATCGCGAATGGTGCCGCTGACGGACCGCAGCAGTTGCTTGTCGGTCTTGTCGGGCGGAGGGGGGCCGAAGATCTTCGTGTTGGATGACGGCTGGTCGGCTTGCCCCAGTAGAGTGGCGGCGCCGATGAGAATAGCAAACCAAAGACGGCCGGGATGCATGGCTACCATTCTAGCCTAGTCCCGCGGCCTTCCCTTCTTCACGCGCTTTAAAATGTTCTCGAGCCGCGCGGCTAGTCCCGGCGATACGTCGGCCTCAAAATATAGATCGGGACAGCGGAACATCTGCAGCCGCAAAATGACTTCGCGCTTGAGAAAGCCCTTGGCGTTCTGTAGCGCCTCGAGTGCGTCCTTGCGAACCTTCTCATCGGGCGGCATCGCCAGCCGTACACGCGCCTTCTTGCGGTCGGGCGACACCCATACGTCGGTGACGGTGCAGCCGTTGACGCGCGGATCGGACATCTCGTACTCGATCAGTTCGTCGAGTTCCTCGCGCAGCGCTTCCGACATTCGTTCCGCCCGGTAGGGGTCCATTATTCAATCCACTCCACTTCAGATCCGACCAGCATACCGCCAAGAATCGACGCAGCCTCGCGCTCCACCGATTGCAGTACGGATTGGGCGCGGCCGCGATCGCCCGAAACGGTTACCGCGGCCACCACGCTCCGCTGCCAGGTATCGTGACCGGCGATCTCGGCCACCGACACATTGAACTTCGAGCGTAGACGATCCCTGAGCCCGGTGACGACATGCCGCTTCTCCTTGAGGGAGTGGCTGTCGTGCACCTGGATGTCGAGCGTGAGCACGCCAATTGACGGCATGCGGTTAGCCTCGCGTTATGCGCTAAGATCGGGCGCGACGCGTTCGCTGACAAACGCCTCGATGATGTCGCCCTGCTTAACGTCGTTATAGTTCACGATCGAGATACCGCACTCAAAGCCCCTCTGGACTTCGCTGACGTCATCTTTAAACCGTTTGAGCGCGTCCACCTTGCCCGTGTGAACCACGACGTTGTCGCGGAGCAGGCGGACCATGCTGTTGCGCGTGATCGTGCCATCGAGCACCATGCAGCCGGCGACGGTGCCGACCTTGGTGATGCGGAACACCTCGCGAACTTCCGCGCGGCCCTTGTGGACTTCCTTGAAGACGGGGTCGAGCATGCCCGTCATGGCTTTCTTGATCTCGTCCACGAGGTCGTAAATGATGGTGTGGAGGCGGATGTCCACCTTCTCTTCTTCGGCGGTCTCGACGGCCTTGCGCTCCGGCCGCACGTTGAAGCCGACGATGATCGCCTCCGATGTGGAAGCGAGCAGAACATCGCTCTCGTTGATGGCGCCGACACCGGCGCGCAGCACGCGGATGCGGATCTTCTCGGTGGACTGCTTTTGAAGCGTGTCGGACAGCACCTCGGCGGTGCCGCCCACGTCGGCCTTGAGGATCACGTTCAGTTCTTTGATCTCGCCTTCACGAAGCTGCTCGTGCAGCCGGTCGAGGCTCATGCGCTTGCTCTTCACCATCGCCTGCTCGCGGGTCTTGGCTTCGCGGAACAGGACGATCTGCTTGGCCTTGGCCACGTCGGTAACCACCTGGAACGTGTCGCCCACTTCAGGGACCGTATCAAGACCGAGCACTTCAACGGGCGTCGACGGCCCGGCCAGTTTCACCGGCTTGCCGAGATCGTCATACAGGGCCCGAACCTTACCGAACACGCTGCCGCAGATGAAGAAGTCGCCGGGGCGGAGCTTACCGTCCCGAACGAGAACCGTCGCCACCGGACCGCGGCCGCGATCGAGCTGCGCTTCAAGCACGCTGCCCACGCCGGGACGATCGAAGTTCGCTTTCAGATCCTGAATTTCAGCCACCAGCAGGATCATCTCGAGCAGCAGGTCAAGATTCGTCTTGGCCCGGGCCGACACCTGAACCATGACGGTATCGCCGCCCCAGTCCTCAGCCAGCAGACCTCGATCGGCAAGCTGCTGCTTGATGCGGTCTGGCTGAGCATCGACCTTGTCGATCTTGTTGATCGCAACAATGATCGGGACCTTGGCCGCTTTCGCATGGTCGATGGCCTCGAGTGTTTGCGGCATAACGCCGTCGTCGGCCGCCACCACCAGAACCACGATGTCGGTGACCTTGGCGCCGCGGGCGCGCATACGTGTGAACGCTTCATGGCCAGGCGTATCGATGAACACGATCTTGTGGCCGTTTTTCTCGACGGTGGAAGCGCCGATGTGCTGCGTAATGCCGCCTGCTTCGCGATCGGCCACACGGGTGGAACGAATCGCGTCGAGCAAGCTGGTCTTTCCGTGATCCACATGGCCCATGATGGTGACCACCGGCGCGCGCCTGACGCGGTCTGTGTCCACTTCAGCCAGCTGGACCTCCTGCACGGATTCTTCTTCGTAGCTGACCTTGTCGACGGAAGCGCCAAACTCACGCGCCAGATCTTCCGCCATCTTGCCGTCGAGGGCCTGGTTGATGGTGGCAAAGACCTTTTTCTCGACGAGCTTCTTGATCACGAGGTTGGCCTTGACGCCAAGCTTCTCGGACAGCTCCTTAACGGTGATGCCTTCAGAGATCACGATCTGGCGGTCGATCACCGGCAGCGGAGCGGGTTCGTTGCGGCGGGCAAATGTCTTGAGCTTGCCCTCTTCCAACTCGCGCTCGCGCACCGGACGGCCGGTGGAGCGGCGGCGCTGCTGCTCAGGCGTTACCGGACCGGGAGGCGGCAGGGGCGACGTGGGATGCATCGGGCGGCCGCGCAGGCCACCAGGACCGCGACCCATGGGGCCGCCGGGAGCGGGCATGCCAGGACCACGCACCACCGGCTGTCCGGGGCGAATGGGACCACGGTAAATCGGCTGGCCGGGGGTGGGCGAGGACATTGGACGGCCCGGCATCGGGGGACGAGGCGCCGGCTGACCAGGGCCGGCCTTGGGCTGCGACTGCGTGAGCCGCGCCACCAGGTCTGGCCTCGGCGGGACTATGGGACGTGCGGCAGGCTGCCCGGCAAGATTGGGACGTGCGGGTGGACGGAGCGCGCCGGGCGATGTCTGAGAACCGGGACCGGCTTGCTGCTGGTGCATCACCGGACGCGGCGGCTGTGGAGGACGCGGAAGAGCCGGCATCGAGGGAGCTTGTCGCGGAGCTCCGGGCGCGATCACCGCACCGGGCGGAACCTGGCCCATGGGACGCGGCGGCTGCGGAAGTGAAGGCGTGCTCGGACGCGGCTGCATTGGCTGCATCGGCTGCATCGGAGGCCGCGGCGCCTCACCACCGGGGAGCGGCGCGCGGGGTCCAGTGAGAATCTGGCCGGGCTTCGGCGATGGCGGCAGCGGACGCGCGGGGCCCGCCGCAAGCGGACGCGTGGCCGGAGACTGTGGAATCGGAATCGTGGGAATAGAAGGAACTCGCGGGGCGTGCGGCGCCCCTTCCCGACCGCTCGCAAGCGGCGGCCGAATGGGTGCTGGACGGCCCGGAGCCGCAGTGGGTGGTGCAGCGGCCTCTACCGCGGCAGGCGCGGACGGCTGCGGCGCCACCACGACGGGGACATGTTCAACGCGGGCATGTTCAACGCGGGCATGTTCGACGGGGGCCTGCCCAACGGGGGCCTGCCCGACGCGGGCGTGCTCGACGGGGGCCTGCCCGACGGGCACGGGCTTTGGTTGAACTTCGGCCACAACCGCGGCGGGCGATACTTCATGCTCGCCTTCGTCGTCAATGTGTTCGTCGTGGTCGGAATCGATGTCACGGTGCTCATAATCCCGCGGGCTGTCGAAGCCAAAGTGCTTCCGCACCAGAATCGCGACGTCCTCGTCGATCGAGCTGGAATGCGTCTTCTTTTCCTGGACGCCCAGCCCAGGCAGGAGATCAAGTATCTTACTTGGCTTGACCTCGAGCTCCCGAGCCAGCTCATTAATGCGGATTTTCTTCATATCTAAGGCTGCTGACGACAAACCGTACCTCTCGCGCTCTTCTCTTCGTTCGTCCACGTTACGCCGGATTCAAAATTGACAGCGCGTGATGGCCGGCGCCGGGGTTAGGTCACCGAACCGAGGCAGGACAGGCTTGCCCATTTCGCTCGCTTACAACTCCCTGACGGACGCTGGATTAACAAGGCTAACCCTGTAGAAACCCCTAGTCCGATTTTCCTATCCTATCAGATTCAACGGCTTCTACCGCCTCACCCGCCACCCGGCCGTTTTTCGCCGCCGCTCTCTTCCGCGGCCAGCGCAGCTTCGGCAAGTAGAGCGGCTTCCATCGCTTCCTGATCTTCCTCGAGATCTTCCTCAAGGGGTTCGGATTCTTCTTCAACAGGCGGCTCTTCCGGGACGGGAGCGTGATTCACTTCAACGGCGGCTTGCACGTCGCCGTCCACAGCTTCCACCTCGGCGGCAGCTGCGGCGACGGTGCCCGCCTCCGCCTGATCCGCGGGCCATTCACCGCCCTCGGGCACTACTTCTTCCTGCACCGCGCTGGAATCGGTTGTTTCAAACTGGCTGTAGTAGCTGTTCACCGCCAGCTGAATTTGCTCCACCGCTTCGATGCCGATTTCCGGCAGTGCCTCGAGTTCCTCAGGGGTCATCGAGCCCAGCTTCTCCACCGTGCCGACGCCAGCCTCAACCAGCTTCTCAACCGTGAACTCGGCCAGTCCGTGTTCGATCAGCACCGAAACCGGCGCACCCGGCACCACCAGCGCCGCCATCTGGCTTTCCACTTCCTGGCGCTTCTCTTCTTCGCTCTTGATATCGATCTTCCAGGCCAGCAGCTTTGCCGCGAGGCGAACGTTTTGGCCCTTCTTGCCGATGGCGAGCGACAACTGTGTATCGTCCACGATCACTTCCATGTGCTTGCCGAGCGGATCCAGAATCGTCACCCGCGAGATCTTCGCCGGGCTCAACGCATGCGTCGCGAAAACCACCGGATCGTCGGAGAACTCAATGATGTCGATCTTCTCGCCCTTCAACTCACGGATGATGGACTGCACGCGCATACCCTTCATGCCGACGCAGGCGCCCACGCTATCCACATCGCGGTCGCGGCTCATCACCGCAATCTTGGTCCGCTCGCCGGCCTCGCGCGCGCACCCCTTGATCACTACCGTGGAATCGTAGATCTCCGGAACTTCCTGCTCAAACAGGCGCATCACCAGTTCAGGCGCCGCCCGCGAGACGAGCACACCAGCGTTCTTGCCGGCTTTCTCAACGCTCTTGATCACGCAGCGAACCCGCTCGCCCACACTGAAATTTTCGAGCTTGCTCTGCTCTTTCTTTGGCAGGCGCGCTTCCGTCTTGCCCAGGTCGACCACCATGTCCTGGCCTTCCAGGCGCTTTGCGGTGCAAGTCACGAGTTCGCCGACGCGCCCAGAAAACTCCGAATGGATCGTCTCCCGCTCGGCTTCCCGAACCTTCTGCAGAATCACCTGTTTCGCCGTTTGCGCGGCGATGCGTCCGAGCGCATCGACCGGTTTCTTAATCCGAATCTCACCATCGATTTCAACCGCCGGATTGATCTTGCGGGCGTCTTGGAGCGACATCTCGCGCTCGGGATCCGCTACAGTTTCGACGACCTTCCGAAGACCGTAGATCAGAATCGAGCTGTCGTCAATGTCGGCGACGAGATCTTCCGTGGTGCGGAAGTGCTTGCGGGCGGCGACGACAATGGCGTCTTTTACCGCATCAAGAACTACTTGCGCATCGATGCCCTTCTCCTTGCTCAAAATCTCGATCGACTGAAGAATCGTTCCCACAGTGCTTCCTCTTCTATTGATTAGTTGTTTCGGATTACTTCCACTCGAACTTCAGGTTGGCTTTTTCAACCTGGTCCAGCCCGATGCGCAGCGTCTTGCCGGGCGCTGCTTCGACGATAATCGCGCCATCCGCGAATCCCGCCAGCGTACCCTGCCAATGCCGCTGGTTTTCAACTGGTTCACGAAGCACGATCTTCACCTTTTGGCCGGTGAAGCGTTCGAAGTCACGCGGCTTGCTGAGCTTGCGCTCGACCCCCGGAGAACTGACTTCGAGGGTGTAATGCTCGCCCGGAATCACGTCCTCCATGTCGAGGATAGTGCCAACGTCCTTGGAGATGAACTCGCAGTCGGCATGAGACACGCCTTCCGGTTTGTCAATATAGATGCGCAAAACTCTGGCGCCGCCTCCGCCTAGCAGTTGGATGTCGACGATCTCAATACCCTCGGACGCACCAACCCTCTCGGCGATTTCAAGCACCTTCTCGACGACCATTTCCTTGGTCTTTGACGCCATTCCCAGCACTCACTCCATGTGGTGACCAATAAAAAAGTGGGCTTGCGCCCACTTCTCCGGTTCGACACCCGATACGAGTATAGCAGGGGCGGCATGGGCCGACACATCCGGCCGAGCCTTGACACATCCGACCGAGCCTCGCGAATCGCGAAAAGCGCCTATAAATAGCGCTTCAGCCAGCCCAGTACTTCCTGCATGTGCAGCCGGCTGTTCTCGCCCTTGAGGATCCAGTGGCCTTCATCGGGAAACAGCACGAGCCGCGCCGGCACCTTGCGCCGCTGCAGGATCTTGAACGTGGTCATGCTCTCGCTCAACGGCACCCGGAAGTCGAGTTCACCCTGCGTGATTAACATCGGCGTCTTGAACGCGCCCGAATATCGGATCGGGCTCTGGTCGTTCCACTGGCCGCCCTTCTCCCATACCGGACCACCCATCCGCAGCTCGCGCCCCAGACCGCCGTCGTTGGCGCCATACTGCGACTCGTTGTTGATTGCGCCCGCGTGATTCACCAGGCACTTGAACTGCGTCGTGCTGCCCGCGAACCAGTTCATGAGGTATCCGCCGTAGCTCGCACCCACCGCCGCCTGGCGCGCGCCGTCAATAAACGGGTACATCTTCACCGCTTCATTGATGGCTTCCAGAATCTCGTTGGCGGGACCACGCAGCACGTCGCGCTCGACATCATCGGCAAACTTCTCTCCGAATCCCGTGGACCCCGTGTAGTTAGTCTGCAGCAAAACGTAGCCCGGCGAGGTGAGCAACTGGCTGTTCCAACGAGTGCTGAACGCATCTTTCGACATCCCGTTGGGGCCGCCATGCGGGAACACCACCAGCGGATACTTCTTTGATTTATCGAACGCGGGCGGCAGGTTCAGCACGCTGTGAATCCGCTTCCCGTTCCTGGCCGTAAACCAGAAATGAACCGGCTCCGGCAGGTCGAGTTCTTCGAGCCGCGCCTGGTTGAAATTGGTGAGCATCGTGTGCGATCCGTTGGCCGGATTCAGCTTCACGATCTCGGGCGGCTGGCCCGCGGTCTGGAACCGCGCGATCAACCCGCCGGCGACAGGCTTCACGCTGGAGTAACCGCCGCGCTCCACTTTAAACAACCGCTCCACCGCGCCGCCGTTGGCGCTCATCCGGAACAACCGATCGTAGCCGTCGTCTTCAGCGTCGATATAAATCATGGCGCTGTCGTTTGAAAACGCGAAGTTTGACACGGAGCGGTCCCAGGCCTCGGTGATCAGCACGGGCCGACCGCCCTCGGGGCTGGTGAACCTGGCCAGACGCGAGAGCGAGTAGAGGAGCCCGCCGGGCTTTGGATTGCGCTGATGGATCGCGTACAGCGCCTTGGCGTCGGGCGCGAAGCGTGGCTGCGCGTAGCTCTGACCTTTCTCAGTCACCTGCCGCGGTTCGCCGCCGTTCACGGGCACGATGAACAGATGCGACTCGGTCTCGGCCGACATTGTCTCGTCACGATTGGTGTAAGCCGCGAACACGATGCCCTGCCCGTTGGGCGTCCATATCGGTTGCAGCGTCTGCCCGCCCGAGGTTTGAAAGATCCCCGCGAACCCGGGTGAGTCCGCCAGCTTCGATCCCTTCAGCAGGTCTACGGCGGCCGCGCTCGCACGAAGTTCCTGGATAAAGATGTGGGGCTTCTTTTCGTCGAGCCATGCGTTCCAGAAGCGGATCGGGAAGGTGTCGAAGACGCGCGCGTTGTACTTTCGCGTTTTGCGATCGGCCGCGATGGGATCGAACTCGCTTTCAAACAGCAGCGCCTGGCCGTCCGGACGCCATTGTGGATTCGAAGCGCCGCCGGCAATGGTTGTGACGCGCTCCGCCTCACCGCCGGCCACCGGCAGTATGTAGATCTGCGCGGCATCGTCACCGTCGCGGCGAGTGGTGAACGCAATCCGCGAACCGTCGGGCGACCATACGGGTGACGCTTCGGACGCCTTGCTCGACGTCAAACGCCGCGCCGCCGCACTGCCGCTCGAGGGCACGATCCACAAGTCGGAAATCTGCTTCGCCGCATCGTAGTCAGGTTCAACCAGCGAGAACAGGATCCACTTGCCGTCGGGACTTACCACCGGCTCGCCGGTGCGCTTCATCAGAAATACGTCCTCGTGTGTGATGGGCCGCTTGGCGGCGGTGGCCGCGAGGGCGAACGCACATAGGGCGAGCGCAACTCTCTTCATAAGAGATACGGTAGCAAGGATAGGGGTTGGGGAGCAGCTATCAGCTATCGCTGATCGCAGGTTTTTATGCGAAGGCTTTGCGAACGCGCTCTAGAAATGCTGTGACCATTACCGCGGGGTCGCCCGGCCCGAGCGCTTCGACCGGCGCGAAGCCGCGATAGCCCACCCGATCGATGATGCCCTTCAACTTCGCCAGGTCGATGGGCGCCGCCTTCGCGCCATACCAGACCTGCTCCTTGATCTGCCAGTTGCAGGCGTACGGCAGCAGTTTCTCGATCTCTTCATATGGATCGCCCTGCCTCAGACTGCCGACGTCGAGGATCACGCTGAACCAGTCTGACCCCACCGCTTTGACGAGGCCGATGGTCTGGTGGGCTGTCTTGAGGAAATCGTCGTGATGTTGAAGCCCGATAATCACTCCGTGCTTCTCGCCGTATTCCGCGCATTCGCGAAACGCCGGGGTCATCCATTGGAGCACCTGCTCGAAGGTGTTGCCCTTGGGCACTTCCCTGCCCGAGAACACTCGCACCACATCGGCGCCAAGTTTCCGTGCCGCGTCCACCCAATCTTTCACCAGTTGGACGTGTCCGCGGCGGCTCGACGGGTCGGCCAGCGCGAAGTCGTTGCGGACGCCGGTGCCGGTAATCGAAACGCCGTTGAGAAACGCCTTACGTTTGAGCTTGAACAGAAAGTCGTCGGTGGGGACGTTGGGATAGCCGGGGAAGTAGTAACCGGTGAGGTCGACGCCGTCGATCTCGTGCAGAGCGCAATAGTCGATCACGTCGTCGAGCGTCATCTTGCCCGACAACAGGGGCCGGTTGAACGAATAGGCGTTCAGCCCCACGCGGATGCGCGTCCCCTTGAGCCGCTGCACCTGGGCGCGTGTAGCTGGGATCGATAACGCCGCGCCCACCGCGCATTTTAGTGCTGTTCGTCGATTCATCTCGCGAGAATTATATACCCTGCCGACAAATTCGCTAAAATCAGGTGGACTTGCACCGATGAGTAACAATGTGGCCCCCAAGCGCATCCGAACTCTGTTGATGAAAGCATCCGTACTAACTTTCTTCCTCGTGCCGGCAAGCGCGGCAGGGCAGACAGTATATCTACGTCCGGCGCCGCCCGTTGAATTTCCAGGGATTATCGACTCCAACAGTCCGGCTTATTGGCGGGATGGCACGCGATATCTCTTTAATTCCTATCAGGCGCCGATCCGCATGGAGGCCGATAGCAATCTCCGCTTCCAGCGCGTCCGGTCGGTGCTTATCAACGGCACGAACCAGTTCCGCTGGATTGAAGCCGTGTGGACCGGCGAGGACGGCAAGGTCTACGCCTGGTACCATCGCGAAGGCATCATCCAGTGCGGTGGCACGCCCATGGCGATGCCCGAAATCGGGGCGCTCGTTTCAACTGATGGCGCGAATTTCGAGGATCTGGGCGTCGTGCTGCGCTCGGGCGATGCTCCGGATTGCAATATCGGCAACCAGTATTTCGTCGGCGGCCACGGCGACTTCAGCGTAATTCCCGACCGGTCGGGCCGGTTTCTCTACTTCGTCTTCACGAACTACGGGGGGCCGTTGGAACGCCAGGGAATCGCGCTGGCCCGCATGGCCATTGCCGACCGCGACAAGCCCGCCGGCGCAGTGTGGAAATACCGTGATGGCGGCTGGAGCGCGCCCGGACTCGGCGGCGCCGTACACCCGATTTTTGCGGCGGCGAAACCCTGGAACGGCGAGGCCCCACACGCGTTCTGGGGACCGTCGATCCACTGGAACACCGCCATCAACAAGTACGTGATCCTGATGAGCGAGGCCATCGATTTCGACTGGAGCCAGGGCGGCGCCTACCTCACCTTCGCCGACGACATCGCCGACCCGACCCGCTGGACCCAGCCCATCAAATTGATGGACCCACCCGGCTGGTACCCACAGGTGCTTGGCTACGGAGATGGCGAAACGGACAGCGTCGCCGGCGGCCAAGCGCGCCTGTTTATCTCCGGCTACTCCGCCTGGGATTTGATCTTCGAGGAAGGTCCACTACAAGTAGTGGATGAGATCAGCGCGCCCGGCGGATCCGCCACCCGCAAGCCGCGCAACCTCCAGCGCCGGCGCGTGAAGTAGTGGAGCCGGCACGAGCTTCAGCGACAGTATGAAACAAAACTTTCCAATCGCGCCCTGAGAAGCCGTGAAAAGTTGATTGGCGGGATTGAGGAGCGCGCGCTCCCTGACGGTCGCGGCTCAGCTTGGACTGGCGCGATTGTGGGTCGGCGGCGCGCCTGTGGGTAGGAGCGGTTCCGGAACCAAGCTCCCGCGCGGATATAATCGCTCCCGGAAAAGTTGACCGGCGGGTTGTGGAGCGCGGAATGAATGGGGGCGGTGTGGCGCTCGCTCACTGTCGCCGGTGAGTTTGGACTGGCGCGATTGCGGGTCGGGCGGCGGCGGCGCGTCTGTGGGTAGGGCGCGGTTCCGGAACAAGTTGCCGGGCGGTTAATTCCGCTGGCGCGCCAGCTCCGCCACGTAGGCTTTTTCCTTGGATTCCACGTAGCCGCGGTAGCCGTCCGGGTCGATGAAGGGATTGCGCGACGGGCGGTTTTCGAGAAGCTTATGTTTCTCCTCCATCGCGTAGTAGTTGCCATGCGCGCCGAGGAACACGTCGCAGTGAAGCGATTTTAGGACTTGGAACGTACGAGCGAAATCTGTGGCGATCGCCGGGTAGTTGACGTTGTCAACCAACTTGTAACCGGGGTTGACGTTAGGGCTTCCGATGATCACGACGTCGTACGTCTTGCCACCTTCCGCGGCTTTGAGGGTCCAGGTGGTGCAGCCCTTGGTGTGGCCGGGCGTGAGGTGGGCCGTGAGGACAGCGTCGCCCAGTTTCACTTCTTCGCCGTCGCGGAGGACGTGGTGAACGCGTGAAGGCTTGAAGGCGGCCTTATCGCCATAGTGGAAGTCGTTACGCCCGCCGGAGCGAACCAATCCCTCATCTCCGGCCATCACCATAGCTTTCGCGCCGGTGAGTTCCTGAACGAGGAAGTTGCCGGCGACATGGTCGGCGTGGGCATGGCTTGTGAGAAGGATCTTGACATCCTGAAAGCGGAATCCGAGTTTCTCGATGTTCGCCCGAATCCAGGGGACAGTTGATTCGAAACTACTGTTGATGAGCACGTGCCCGACAGGGGTGGCGATGAGGTAGGACGCGTAGTTGGCGGAGCCGACGTAATAGACATTGCCGACGACCCGGTGGGCCGGGAACGGCTTGTCGCCTTTTTGAGCCAGCGCCGGGATGGCGGCGGCCAGCAGGAGTGCGGTCTTGAGTTGTAGTGTCATTCGATTCGGGGTAGTGCTCAAAAGATGAACTTCAATCCGAACTGGATTTGACGGCCGACCGCGGTGCCGTTGGTCAGCTTTCCGAACGCCTGTGAGCCGACCGTCAATGGCGCGGTGCTGGCGGAGGCGAGGAAGAACGTCGGGGTGTTGGTGACGTTGAACATCTCGGTGCGGAACTGAAGCATCGTCCGCTCAGTGATCTGAGTGTTCTTGAAAATTGAGAGGTCGGAATTGACAGATCCCGGACCGCGGCCGACGTGACGGGCGGAATCGCCGAACAACTGAATGGCGGCGCCGGACCTGCTGAGCACTGTGCCGGGAACGCGGAAGGCGGCGGGGTTGAAGTACTGATCTACTCCCTGGTGGGCGTACATGTCGACGCCGGCGACGCGGTCGGGAACATTGAATGTGGCAAACGTCGGAGGGACGACGGAGACACGGATGTCGGTGGGGAAACCACCCCGGAGAGTGGTGATGCCGTTGACCTGCCATCCGCCGACGAACTTGTCCACCAAGCCGCCGCTATTCAGCATCGCCTTTCCTTTTCCGAAGGGAAGTTCGTAAGCGTAACTGGCAACGAAGCGCTGAGGAATGTCGAGGGGCGCGGGACCGTTGTCACGGCTGCGGTCGTAGGCGTAGAGCCCGAGTGAGGTGTTGCCATTCTGCGCGTAGGAGCTATCTCCCGATCCATTGGTCTCGAGGTTCTTGGAGATGGTGTAGTTGACGAGTAAGTTGAAGCCCTTGGAGTACCGCTTCTCGAGCTTGAAGCTGACGGACTGATACTTGTTATTGGCATCGCCGGCGCTGATGCCACCCGTCCCATTGATTTTAGGCGCGGGGCGGAAGGCTTGGGTGTTGCGGCCGTCGAGGGCGAACTCAAAGGGCACCTGACCCAGATTATTGCGGGCTCCGAGATGAGTTCCCTTAGCTCCGGAGTAAGCTGCCTCGACCAGCCAACTGGCGCCGATCTCGTATTGCAGGCTGTAGTTCCACTGCTGGAGGTAAGGGAACGGCACGTTGTCGAAGTTGACGGTCTGGATGGTGAACGCAGCGGGGCGCTGAGCGGAGAACGCGCTGAGAGTAGGATCCTGTAGCGTGAAGGCGATGGGGCTGTTCACCGAGATGGGCGGAGTGACCGTGCCCGCGGCCGTGATGGTGGGATTGACAAGCGTGGGGACGTTGGGAATGTTCTCCGAGAAGATGGTGGTCTGATCGTTCTGGTCGCGCAGGCCGTAGAAGATGCCGTAGCCGGTGCGCATGACCAGTCTCTTGGATAGCTGATAGGCGAGGCCAACGCGAGGCGAGAAGTTCTTGTGATAGCCGCGAACGATGGCGCGGGAGTAACCATCCTTGCCGGGAAGCACGAACCGCTGCAGAGGGAAGCTGTACAAGCCGCCGAGGTCGTTCTCGTCCACCGGTTGAGTGTAAAGGTCGTAGCGTGCGCCGAGGTTGAGGGACAAGCGGCGCGTGATCTTCCAGTCGTCCTGAACGAAGGCGCCGGCGTAGATGCTGCGCTGCCGCCCCCACTCGAGCATGGAAGTGGACGGGTTGCGGAGTGCGGGGAAGCCCATGAGAAAGTCGGCCCAGGGATTACCGGAGCCGGCATCGTTGGAACTGGAGCTGAAGATGGAGCCGAAGATGTAGGTGCCGAAGCCGCCGATCAGGTTATCGAAATGATTGCGGCGAACATCGGCGCCGGCCTTGATGGCGTGGTTGCCGCGGATGATGGTGATGTTATCGACCCAGTGAAAGACGCGTTCGATGTTGAGATTGGTGGCCCCGCCGCCAAAGCCGGAGAACGAGGTTTGCCCGCTGATCTGGCCGGTGGGGCTGAACGTCATGCTGGGGAATCCTTGAACGAGCGTCGGGAAAAGGCCGAGATTGATCTGCTTCCCGAGGTCCGCGCCGGCGCGCCCATCGCCGATCCTGCTTCCGTTTGCCCGAGTGAACCCAAAGCGAAATTCATTGATGACACTCGGACTAAAGATGTGAGTGTCGCTGATAACGCCGTGCCGGCCGTACTGGAGTTGAGTGTTACCGCCGCCGAGCACACCCGGGAAGATGCCGACATTTGGAATGACGACGTTACTAAGTGAGAAGCGGGCAAAGATGGAGTTGGACTGACTAATCCTTTGGTCGAGGCGAAGGTCGGCCTGGTCGCCGTCAAGCTGCTGACGCTGTGCCGCAAAGAAGTTGCGGGCGATGGCCCCGGGGGCGCCGAAGTTGGGCACCGGCAACAGCTCCTGGATCCTGAGGCTGGTGGGGTTCAGCAAGGCTGTCGGGATGCGGTTGTTGGGGAGCGGGTCCGCGATGACTGTGCCGTTGGGCCCAACCCGGCGTGACGTGGGATCGTAGATGGGGCGGCTGAGCGCGGAGAAATCGCCTGCGCGAAAGGACAGCGGGGCGAGATCGAAGACGGTGGACCCGGCCCGTGTCCGCTGGCGTGTGCCCTGGTAATCAAGAAAAATAAACGTACGGTCGTGTCCATCGTAGAGCTTCGGGATGTAGACGGGACCACCGAGCGCAAAACCAAACTGGTTCTGGCGAAAAGGCGACTTCGGAAGTCCAGCCGCGTTGGAGAAGAAGTTGTTGGCGTTTATCGTTGCGCAGAAACTCGAACAGCGTGCCGTGCACCTGGTTGGTGCCGGACTTGATGGTGGCGCTGACGACCGCGCCGGCTGAGTGGCCGAACTCGGCGGAGAAGTTGCTGGTCTTCACCTTGAACTCTTCGACAGCGTCGACGGAGGGAGTGTAGAGTACGCTATTCCGTCCGATGGCGCCGTTGAAGCTGGTGGTGTTGTTTGAAATGCCGTCGAGCAGGATCTCGTTGCCGGAGAAGCGACCGCCGCCGGCCGCGAAGGTTTGATTGCTGCCGATGCCGGAAACCTCAGTGGTGTTGCCGGCCAGCAAGCCGAGCGCGAAGACGTTGCGCCCATTCAGGGGAAGGTTGACGACCTTATGGTTCTCGATCACTTGACCCAGCGAGGAGTTCTCTGTGTTGAGCAGGGGCGCCGTCGATTGAACGTCGACGTTCTCGGTGACGCTACCGGGGTCGAGCCGAATGGTGAGGTTCAGAGTCTGATCGACGAGCAGCCGCAGATTGGAGAGGGTGGAACGCTTAAAACCGGTGAACTCCGCCGAGACCTCATACTCACCGATGGCGAGGAGCGGAGCAAGAAACTCGCCGCGCTCGTTAGAGGCAACGGTTCGGATCTGCCGCGTGGCGGTGTGCGTCATGGTGATCCTGGCGCGCGGGACCACAGCGCCGGTGCTGTCTTGAACCTGGCCACCGATATTCCCCGTGGCCATCTGCGCGTGCGCCGGCCAACTAACCAAACTGATCAGCAGCAGCGAACAGAGGACCTTCAAATTGTTCGGCATGTTAAGCACCTCGAAGTGTATTTGATAATGAAACCCGATACGAGAAGGAAGATCAACGCTAAAGTTTCAATTGGATTAGTGGCATAGGCCAGATTCAACCAAAGTGGTCGAGCCGGACCTGGCGCGCGAGTTTAGTCCGTCGCGCTAGAATGACTTAGTGTTCATCCTGCTTGACCGCGATTCACACGTTCCGATTTACCTTCAGATCAAAGAGTCGGTCCGCACACTGATCGTGCAGGGGACCGTGCGGCCGGGCGACCGTTTGCCAAGCACGCGTCAACTCGCCACCAAACTGGGGATTAATCGGATGACGGTGGAGGCTGCGTTTGGGCGGCTCGAGGCGGACGGGTTGATCAGCTCCCATGTCGGCAGGGGAACGTTTGTGAATCGCATTCCGGCGGTGCGGGAATCGACGCAAACCTGGGAGCCATTTGACGAGGATGCGGTTGCACGGCTGTGGGCGCCGCTGCTCATCGACAATCAACCGGCGCCGATGTCGCTGCCCACCGCGGTGCCTCGAAATGGGTCTAAGAGCATCACCTTCGTGCCGGCAGCGCCCGGGCCAGACCTCTTTCCGGCGATCGATTTTAGACGCTGCACGGACTTTGTCCTCAAGCGCCGAGTGGCTGAGATCAGCACGATCGGCAGTTCTGACGGACTCGCTTCTCTCAAGTCTTACCTGGTGCGCTGGTTTGCCCAAAACGGGATGGCCGCGGCCGAAGAAGACATTGTGATCACGACGGGCTGCCAGCAATCCATGGATCTCATCCGGAAGGTGCTGATCAGACCGGGCGATGCGCTGGTTCTCGAAAACCCGACCTATCCAGGCGCGGTGGCGGCGCTGGCGCAATCCTCTACCGAGCGGCTGCAACTACCCGTTCATGAGGGCGGGCGCGATTTTCGAACGCTCACAGGCCTGCTCAGCCGTAACCGCTGCAAGCTGATTTACACAGTCCCGAATTTCCACAATCCGACGGGGCGGACTATGCCACTCGAAGCACGGCATCAGCTCGCGGCCTTAGCCACCGAATTCCGAGTGCCGATCGTAGAG
>Ga0163150_10004075_pt1 | contig 19882 bp, 16 predicted proteins | sample OliLakLV19P2IB_FD_148628 | JGI IMG/M metagenome (GOLD analysis project Ga0163150, IMG submission 148628) | Freshwater microbial mat bacterial communities from Lake Vanda, McMurdo Dry Valleys, Antarctica - Oligotrophic Lake LV.19.P2.IB | ecosystem: Environmental > Aquatic > Freshwater > Lake >...
GCATTCTGATGCGTCGGTCGCGGATCTGCTCGACCGACGCATCAGAATGCTGCAGCGGACTGGCCATCGGTCGCTGCTGGCAACCGCAAAAGCTCGACAGAAAAAGGAGTGGTGACAGGAACCACACAATCCGGTTGCGGTCATCGACGGTACCGCCAACCGTTCGCGAAGTTATCGAGCATCCGGTTTGATTTTACTTTTTTTCTGGCTCCTTAAGTATCCGAAGCCTTTCAGTCTGTTCAGGCGTAAGGATACCGGCAATCTCCTGTTCGGCGATTTTCCGGATTTCATCCAGCTCTTCCTGAAATTTTCGTTTTGCCTCCTCGATCTTTTTGTTTAGTTCAATTCCTTTTTCCAGTATCTTCTTTTCTTGTTCCGGTGTGATCCCCAGGGTCAATGAGCCGGTTTTCGCGATAACGGCAAGTACGTTGCCATCAAAAGCCAGCATCGTGTCCGAAAACTCTTTTCGCAAAACGATGGTTGTTTGGTGGGGAAGCAGGATCTCGTTCATTGCCCGGTCACTGATGCCTCGAACAATGTTGGTGTTCGACTGGAGAAATTCTTCTTTTTCCGCGTTGGACATTTTCATAAACGCTCCAGGATTGGCCCTGGCAGGTTCGATGACCTTTTCCTGATACTGCTGGTAAAGGTCTTTAAGCTGGAGCTTTTGTTCCTCCGTCAGCAGAAGATCGTCGGCCGTCGGTTCAGTGAGCATTCTTAAATAGGCGATTCTCCTTGAAAGCAGGTTGTATTCGGTAGTATAGCTGCGTTTGAATGCAACCGGTCCGTCACCCGGACCCTGGCCCACAACCGGCTGGCCATAAACGCTGGACCAAACAAACGACGGGCCAAGGATCAAATACAAAACCAGCAACGAATAACGAAGCAATGGATGACTGTGCATGCCAAATTCCAGTTCGAAATAGTTTACGTCAATGTGTTAGAGTACTTGCCGCCCGAAAGTTGCTTGCCGATACATACATTGCAAAACACTACATACTGCTCATCCCAAAACCAATTTGGAGACCGGCGGTCGGCGCGGCTCGGCCGGAAAACCGCCCACCATGCAGTCCTGGGACAGGCTCGTGGTCGCGAGTTCATCCACCCTGGCCACCGCCATTGCCGGGCTCTTCTTCACCGACCTGAAGGGTAAACGGAACACCGATCCCGCCATAATAAGGTCTCGGGTTGGGATAGACCGAATTCCCTTCGATTTCAACGATAAACGCTACAAAATCGAACGCTGGATCCGGTACGATCCTCAAGCTGGAAGCCACGTAGTCATCTGATTGGTGTGGCGCAAGTAGTTTAAGGTGAAAGATTTTCGCTTGGTCATTCCAATATGTGGACTCAAAGTAGTCCCCACCTTCGGGGCCCGCAGAAATTGAAACTCCAACAATTGCGAGCAATTCGTCTCCAGACTGTTGAAAAAAGCCTGTGTTGATGCTGTTAACCTTTCGCGCAACCAGGGTTACATCTCAATTGGTAATCTGTGAATACACGTTGGAGCCTGAAGAAGCCAACAAAGCGATGGACATAAACAGGGGGACAGATTTCATGCTCGACCCTTTTCAATTGGCGTTAGATGGAGAATTGCTATGGTGAAAACAACCGTCGCGATCAGTAGAGCATTACGCTGGAGGTTGTCAATAAATTCGATCCAAGCCACGATGCAAGTTAGTAGCGTATGGAGCGTGAACAGTACGTAAAGCCCTGAAAGGCGTGTGTGTTGTGCAACGGCGCGAATTACTCCATAAACTATTTTTCGTTTTCCGTATCGCCGTTGATCGCCAAGTCCATCCCTGTCTGGTTTTCGTAATAAAGATGGCAGGAGTCAGCTCAGGCGATCTGACAAACGACAATCTGTCGCCGTGCATCGTTGCCACATTCCAATGCTGAAGACAAAGCAGCCCGGCGTGGGGATCGTTTGTTCACCGTCGGTCACTTACCAATCCAGCCCGTCAACCCGGTCGCGGATCTGCTGGACCGACGAATCAGAATGCTGCAGCGGCCTGGCCAGCGGTCGCTGTTGGCAGCCGCAAAAGCATGACAGAAACAGGAGTGGTGAAAGGAACCACGCAATCCGGTTGCGACTTCGTTTCAGTCTGCGCGGGCTTCGAAATTGCATTGGGACCCGGCGACAATTCGGGCATCTCTTGCGGATCGGTTTCAAAACTATTTCCCGAGGGCATCGATGGAGATTTTCATTTCGCCCAGGTCCAGCACATCACCATCGGCGAACGTGACTTCGATTTCGCCACGACGGCCTGGTTCGTAGCCGTCGATTTTCAAATCGCGCAGATAGCCACCCTTTTTGTGCCAGAACTGGAACGACCATGTTCCTGCCGGAACATTGGCAATGGTAAACGTGCCGTCTTTGGCGGAAATCCCCACATAGGGTTCATCGCGAACCAGGATCACCGCGTCCATCCACTTGTGGATATCGCAGACAACGTTTCCCGGGACTTTGTCGGAGACGTTGAATTTGACTTCGACTTCCGACAGTTGAGCGAGGTTGATGTTCTCTTCGTTTCCAAACGTGATGATGTGACAGTTGTGGCCGACCTCGTCACTGTTTTTCAGCAGCAGCTTTTGCCCGGTCCGCACAAACAGCGCATGCGGTTCGAAACGGCAGCGAACATTGTCCAGCAGCAACGGTTTGGCATCCGCGTTTTCGTACTGGGGGTGAACAGGTACTTTTTCGTCCCCTTTCAGCAGCATCATGACGAATACGTCCCGCAGACCCCCTTCGTCGGACACGATCAGGTTGTCGTCTTTGGGCATTTGTCCATCGATCACGCAGATCCCCTGATCCTTGTCGACCGCTTCATCAGGGTTCACCGGGATCTCTCCCTCGACCAGGAATTTTCCCTTCAGCGTTGCCCAGACGGGCTCCTGGGTCGCCGCGTTTTCCTGGGCCGCCGCCTGCTCTTGCGCGAAGGTGTAGCTGCCGGTCGCCACTCCGAAGCACAATCCCGCGATGGCAACCGCCAGCACCAATTGTTTCAAAAACACCCTGATCGTCGCGCAAGGCATGGCCATTTTGTCTCCGGTAAAAGCAAATTTTCAACCGTTTGCACGCCCTTGCGGCAAAACGGTTCGAACCGTCTGATACAAACATTGACGCCAGGAAAAATCTGGCGGGTTGCATGGAAAAGCTGCCGCATTATAGGCTGCGGGGCAGATTATGACGAATGTCGGCTAACACCGGCTGTGTTACGGCGATTGACAGTTTTTTTGGGTTTCCACCCGGGCGGGTGGATGCCGGACAGGGAGCAGCGAACGAGATGAAGGTTTTGGTGGTCGGTGGTGGGGGGCGCGAGCACGCCCTGGCGTGGAAGATTGCCTGCAGTCCCCGGGTAGAACAGGTGTTTGTGGCTCCAGGCAATGCTGGGACCGAGCTCGAACCCGGCGTCGAAAATGTCGCGATTGCCGCAGAAGATATCGCGGCCCTGAAGAAATTTGCTCTGGCAAAAAAGATCGATCTGACGGTCGTCGGCCCGGAAGCACCCCTTTGTGCCGGCATCGTCGACGAGTTCCGGAAAGCCGGTTTGCGGATTTTTGGGCCAACCCGCGCGGCAGCACGGCTGGAAGGAAGCAAGGTCTTTTGCAAACGGATGCTCAAGGCGGCAAATGTGCCTACGGCCGAATCATGGACTTTTTCCAATGCCCTCGCGGCGATTGAATTTGCCGAAGAACGGTTTGGCAAAACACCCGACGATGTTCCGCTGGTGGTCAAGGCGGACGGCCTGGCGGCTGGCAAAGGGGTGATCATGTGCCGGACGATGGAAGAAGTCCGCAATGCCGCTCACCGGATGGCGATCGATTTCGAATTTGGCGATGCCGGAAAGCAGTTTATTCTCGAACAGCGGATGAGCGGGCCCGAGGTCAGTGTCCTGGCGATTACCGATGGCAAAACGATTTTGACCCTGCCACCTGCACAGGATCACAAGCGGGCCCTCGACGGTGACCGCGGACCGAACACGGGCGGAATGGGCGCCTATTGTCCGGCCAGCGTCCTGGACGAAGAGACAACGGCCTGGGTCGAACAGCAGATTCTGGTCCCGACGATTCATGCCATGAAACGGCAACGTTGTCCGTTCCAGGGAATTCTGTACGCCGGCATCATGCTGACTTCGTCTGGCCCACGCGTGCTCGAGTACAACGTCCGCTTTGGCGATCCGGAATGCCAACCGGTTTTGATGAGACTCAAAACCGACCTGGTCGATATTCTTGACCTGGCTGTCAGTGGCCGGCTCGCCGAACTGGAAACTCTGGAATGGGATGACCGGGCGGCAGTTTGTGTGGTGATGGCTGCCGAGGGATATCCGGGAACCTACAAAAAAGGCCAGCCGATCCGGGGACTCGAGGCGGCGTCAAAAATTCCGGACGTGAAAGTCTTTCATGCCGGAACGAAAAACGAAGGAGGCCAGGCAGTAACTACAGGCGGGCGTGTCCTGGGCGTTACCGCCCTGGGCGAAAACGTGCCGCAAGCCAAAGGATTGGCCTATCGGGCCGTCAAGGAAATCCGCTGGCCAGGTGCCTGGTGCCGCAAGGACATAGCCGACCGGGCCGTCAAATTCCCCAAGGTCGCCCCGGTAAAGAAATAGAAACCCTTTTTGGGTTGCATTTCGTTTAACGCCCAGCCAACGGCGCCGGCAGAGCAAGCGCTGTCCATTGGGTGGGGTCGCCGTTGGCTCGCCGTTAAACGAATGGGCGGCGAATGGTTGTGCTGCGATTTCGTTTAACGCCCAGCCAACGGCGCCGGCAGAGCAAGCGCTGTCCATTGGGTGGGGTCGCCGTTGGCTCGCCGTTAAACGAATGGGCGGCGAATGGTTGTGCTGCGATTTCGTTTAACGCCCAGCCAACGGCGCCGGCTCGTATTCGTTTAACGCCCAGCCACCGGCGCCGGCTCCCGAACGAAGCCCAGCGCCCAAACAGACTTCCTAGCTGCGCAGGTACTCAAACCCCGCTCGCGGATCGCGCGACATCAGGGCCGCTGCTTCTTCATCGTTCTTGATCATGTTGCTGCCACAGTCCCAATTCAGGACCCGGCCCAACCGCGCACTGATTGCCGCAAGGTGGCAGACGTTCATGACCTGGACATGCGACCAGACATCACTGACCGGCAAACCCCCTTCGGTGATGCAGCGGTAGAAGTTCGACTTGTGGCCTTCGTACGGTTTGCCTTTGTAAAGTTCAGTCAACTCGGCGTCACCAAACTGGTCTTTGTCCCAGTCCTGTTCAATCGGAACGCCCGTGATTTTTCCGCGGTTAACGAAGATTTTCCCCTTGGTCCCTTCGAACAGGATCCCATTATCCGGTTTGCTGGTGATGACCATCTCCATTCCATCGTCGTATTTGCAGACGATGTTGAACTCGTGAGAGGTGTTGTAGGAGTCGTCGGCAACCGGCATTCCGTGCCGGAATTCCACCGGATGTTTGGCGTCGGTCCCGTCGATTTGGACTGGTCCATGCCCGACATTCTGCCGGCCGGTAGCCCACGTGGCGATATCGACGTGGTGGGCGCCCCAGTCGGTAAACTTCCCGCCCGAGTATTCGTACCACCAGCGGAATTCGTAGTGGCAACGTTTTTCGCGATAGTCGACCAGCGGTGCCGGGCCCAGCCAGCGGTCCCAATTCAGAGCTTCGGGTGGCGTTGCAATCGGGAACGGTCCACCGGTTGGACTGCCGTCAATTCCGACGGTCACTTTCGTGATGTCACCCAGCAGTCCTTTTTGCACCATGTTCACAGCGCGCAGGAAACGGTCCCGGTCGCTGCGCTGTTGGGTACCGATGAAAAAGACCAGTTCGGGGTGTTTCTCGCAGGCCTTGCGAATCAACTGGCCTTCTTCCATCGTAAACGTCAGCGGTTTCTGGCAAAAAACATGTTTGCCTGCCGCCAGCGCTTCGAGTGCGATTTTCACATGCCAATGATCGGGCGTCACAATGCTGACGGTGTCGATGTCTTTTCGATCGAGGATTTCCCGGTAGTTCGTGGTCCGGTCACAATTTTCCTTGCCGATATTCGGATCTTTCCAGGCCGCATCGACCCGAGTCTGGTCGACATCGCAAACGGCGATGATATTGGCGAAACTGGCATGCTCGCGCGCGTCGCCGGTTCCCATGCTGCCGACTCCGATACAGCCGATATTGGGACGGTCATTCGGGCTGCGATTCATCATTGGCCTTGTCGCCCAGGCATGCCAGGGAGTCAATGCGGCCGCAACGACTGCCCCCGAACCGGCCTGCAGAAACCGGCGACGTCCGTTTCTTGCGGACTGCTTCGGAAGATTGCCTGCGGATTCAGAAGGACAGGTTTGTGATTTGGCAGGACGGCTCATGGCAGATGCTCCCGAAGAAATCTGGACGAATGGAAAATAATTGCGGCTGGCCGGTTTGGATTCGATCCGGTTCCGGTGACCTTTGTTTGGATGTCGAGTATACGACCGGCGCGACGCGTTTTCTACCAAGGCAACGGCGGGTAGATGGAAAAAACCGGCGGGTTCTGCTGTTCATCCCGGGCCTTTCCCGCGTAGAATCGCGAACATTCAACGGAAGCGAATTGTTCAACCAGGGGATTTTGTGTGGCCAGTCCAGTCAATAGCCAGGGGTGGGGTGTCGCCGACCAGCCGCGAACCAAGCTGATTGCCACGCTCGGGCCGGCCTGTCGCAGCCCGGAAATGTTGCGGGCGATGATCGAACAGGGAGTCGATGTATTCCGGCTGAATATGGCGCACGGCAAGGCAGAGGAACACACCGAAACCATTCGTGAGATTCGTGCGGCCAGTGATGATGTCGAACGCCCGGTAGGGATTCTGGTTGATCTGGCCGGCCCGAAAATTCGCCTGGGGCAATTGCTGCGCGATCCGATGACCCTGGAAACTGGTCAATCGGTCAGTTTTGTCCGGGGAACGGTTTCGAATGCCGAAAACGAATTTACCTGTACCTACGAAGCGATGATCGATGAGGTCAGCCGGGGTGAAGCCGTTGTGCTGGCCGACGGCGTGGCGCGGCTGGAAGTGGTTTCGAAATCGAAGGACCGGCTGGAATGCGTTGTGACCGACGGGGGAACAATCCGCAGCCGCCAGGGGGTCAATCTTCCTTCTACACAACTGAGCGTCCCTGCGCTCGGAGAGATCGACCGGAAGAATGCGGTCTGGGCCGCGAAGGCTGGCGTCGAATTCATCAGCCTCAGTTTTGTCCGCTGTGCCGCCGAACTGGTCGAATTGCGAAAGCTGGTTGAGGACAACGGCGGAACCGGCCGGATCGTGGCGAAAATTGAAAAGCGGGAAGCGCTGGACAATCTCGACGAAATTGTCGAAGCGACCGACTGTGTGATGGTTGCCCGGGGCGACCTGGGTGTCGAGATTGACATTGCCAAAACACCTTTGGCCCAGAAGCGGATCATCCGGGCCTGCGGTCAGGCTGGCAAACCGGTGATTGTCGCAACGCAGATGCTGGAAAGCATGCACCATTCGAAACAGCCGACCCGCGCCGAAGTCAGCGACGTCGCCAACGCGATCCTCGACGGGGCCGACGCCTGTATGTTGTCGGGCGAGTCGGCGATCGGCGAATTTCCGCTGGACGCTGTCGCCATGATGAAGCGGATCATGTACGAAACCGAACAGATCCTTCGGCACCGCTCCAGCCGGATGCAGACCCGCGAAGGGGACTCGAACTGGGGAATGGTCGAGGCGGTGATGCTCGGTGTCGCGCAAATTGCCCGCCGGATGGGTGCACAAATGGTCGTGATCGTCAGCACCGACCAGCGTGCGGCGCTGATCAAAAGCAAACAGCGCGATTTTGTCCCAACTGCGTTTCTGTCCGACAACGCAGTCTCAGTCCGGCAGATGTGTCTGTATTGGGGAATCATCCCGGTTCAGATTGACCAGATTGGCGAGATCCAGAAGCTCCCCTCGATGGCCATGCAATGGGCCTCCAGCCATGCCGGACTGAAACCCGGCGACCGGATCGTAATGGTCCTCGACAACGAACTCCTCCCCGGCGTCCACGACACGGTCATGATCGCGGAGATTCCGTAACGCAATGAGGCCAGCTAATTGAAAATGTCCATGAACCGCGTATCAGGCTTCAACGATTCGATCCCGACAAACGCTGCTTCGGAAGTCAGTTTGTATACCTCTTCCATGACATTCGCCTCGTCGGAAATTTGAAACTCGCCGGTAATGCCGGATTCGGAGCAACATTTCAAAACCAGCTGACGAACTGTTTGAATTGAATCGGGAAATTGGTCGCCTCTCAATTGCAGAAAACGGCTCCGCCGGAGCCACGGCAAATCGACACCAATTTCCTTTTGAACGGCTTCCCAAAATGCACCCCGGTCTTGCGGGCCAATCAGGCAATCAAGATTTGCGTCGGGGCGAATGTCGATTCGGGACAAACCGGCGTTCGCCTGTATCAAACGCCGGATTGAATAAAAATGGATTTTCGAAAACGGGCGAATTTGTTGACCCGGACGACGGGCTGGGCTGGCGCTGGGAACGACCGGCACGTTAGAGAGAGTCCCAAACTTTGACGCATGGAGATGGGTCCACCGACCGGTCCGGACTGCAGAACGGTGCAATGGCTATTAAACAATTGGCTGCCGCAACGACGTAGTCCAGGACCGATAGTACCACCGGGCAAGCCGGTGGGATTCCACCTGCGGTCCAAACTCGCTGCACCCAGAATCTCTGTGGCCAAAAATCCCGGTGCCCCATAATACCAGTGGCCCAGAATCCCGGTGACTTGCACACCGGTACATTCGGCTTCCAACTACAACCGGTTTTCGAGGGAGTTTTTCCCTGCTGCTGAACGGTTTATTCCACACTGCGTGGCGTTCAGGACTGCGTAGCCGTTCACTCCCGTGAACGTGCTTGAAATGTACTTCGTAGCCTTTCACTCCCGTGAACGTGCTTGAAATGGTATGGTATTCGATCAGCGTTTTCACGGAGTGAAAAGCTACGTGGTGCAGGCGGGAATGAGTCGTGAAAAGATGGCCATCCGGCGTGCCGTTGTGAGTGTCGGTGCCAGTGTTTGTGTAAATGCTCCAGATGCTGAAGCGGTGCCTTAGATTCACGATCTCCCAGGCGTCCTGCCAACCTGTGAGTGTCACCCCCCGGTGACGGAGAAGATACGCGACGACCAGGACAATGGTTCGGCGACAGTTCGAAAATGTTTTCCGGGTGCCATGGCATCAGCCCGGTTGCTGTCAGTCCGCCATTTGGGGCGGATGGACCAGCCCGGTCAGGATTGCGTCAAAGACCGGTTCGCTTTGGCCAAACTGGCGGGATTCAGCCTGGCACATGACAGCAATCCGGTGCGATTTTGTGTCGAATACCAGGCATCGGGCCAGGACCAGGAAATCCAGGCAATAGAACAGCGATTCCTGGCCCATCGCCGTCACGTCGCCGATCTGCCGTTCGCAGGTTGTCGATTCCAGGTCCTCGTATTGCGCCTTCAATCCGGCCACCATGTCGTCCAGCAGCTTTTGTTGCGGCACCAGGTGGCGCAGCCACTGGATGACCATCAATGGTCCGTCGGGCGATTCCAGCGAGATGCCGGGGCTGTCGGGATCTTCATCGCTTTCCGTCAGCGTCCAGTTCTCCGGATACAGCAGCCGGACTCCATGCTTGCGAAATTCTGATGGCATTTGGACTTCTCGATGCAGTGCTAGCGGTGGAAAACCAGGTCGGTTATCCGCGCGAAAGGCCCGCGACAGCCCGTGCGGATTGTAGTAAGCGGGCAAAATCTGCCGATATGGATATTAAAAACGCGGTTTGATACTATTCCGCGCCGCGCTATCCAACCAGCACCGAAATCCGGATTCGTAACGCGGGAGCGTTCAGAGACCCATCCAACTTGATTTTTCCCGGCGACGTTAATTGTATCGTTTGCGCACCCAGTTTGTGTACGGATTGCTGCTGCTCGCGGCCATGCCGATACTCACAGGTTGTGCAACACTTCGCTTTCAGGGGAATCACGCCAGTTTGCGGGCCGAGGCAGGTGAGCTGACACGTCAGGCCCGCGCGGCATTGACCAAGGGAAGCAGCCAGCTCGCGCGGCGATTGTTGAACCGGTCACTGGAATGCTGTCCCAACGATCCCCAGGCGATGGCGTTGCTGGCCGAAGCCGAGCTGAAGAACGGCGATTCCCAGCATGCAATCTCTACGCTGCAGGCCGTGGCCAAACATTCGCCAGAGCGGATTGACCTTCGGGTCCGGCTCGGTCGGGCCTGGCTGGAATCGGGTCACGTACTGCTGGCCCGCAACGAAGCGGAACAGGTACTGCAGATCCAGCCGGAATATTCACCGGCCTGGCAATTGATGGGTGATGTTCACCAAATCGAGGGTTCGTTTGACAATGCGCTGGCTGCGTATCACCGGGCTGCAGCTGGTTCGGAACCGCAACCTGGACTTCAGTTGCAAATCGCCGACGTGTACAGGCGCCAGGGAAAACTGCTGCAATCGCTGGCTGCGGTCGAGCGGTATCAAAGCCGGTTCCGGATGGACGATCCCGACTATGAGGCGTTGCTGTTGGAAGGTGAACTGCTCACCCGGATGGGCCAGAACACACGGGCCATTGAACGACTGACGCTTGCGACCGGACACTCCCTCGCAACTCCGGAATCGCATGTGCGGCTCAGCCACGCCCTGGTGCTGGACAATCGCCACGCCCAGGCCCGGCAAACTCTGGAGCGGGCCAGTCATCGCTGGCCGGAAACCGGGGAACTTTCGGAATTGCTGGCCGGCATGAAACAGGCTGCCCCCGCCGGCTCCGTAGCGATTCGCTAGGTTTCACGGTTCGTTCCGTTTCCCGGATCGAACACTCAAGAACCAACAGCCGGTTCAATCCATTTAACCGGCAAACTGCATCCATCCAGGATCAACTCGGTTCCAACTGTCGATAACGAAACGAGAGGTGTTTGTCGGATCGTGGACCCGTCGCAAGCCCGGACAGTGGGCCGGCGATGACTGGAAAAGCGGGACTTTGCTGGAGCAGATTGCATGACGAAACCATCCAATTCACAGTCGTTTGGCCAAAGCGAAATTCCGCTTGAATCACCGGTCCCATTTGTCGACCGCCGCAATACGGGTGTTGAGCGTCGTTCTGCCGGTATCGAACGCCGACAATTCACGAACAGCTACGAAGAGCTCTCCCCGGAAGCTGGTGATTTGGGCCGGGCAGTCGACCAGTTCAAACTGGACCATCATCGACGCTACATCAATTACGAAGAACTGCTGTCGATCATTCAGGGCCTGGGTTACGTTCGCAAAACGTAAGAAAAGCGGCGGGAGAAAGCAGATGTCCCGCTACAGCCTGGTGGCAACCGGTTCCGTCTGGACCTTGCTGGCGGGGTCCGTCGGTTCGCCCCACAGTGGTTTGACCAGTCGCTGTCTCAGCAGATAGCGGGTGGACTGCGGGTCGGCACCTTCGATCCGGGCTACCATCTGGCGTCGGGCCTGCATTTGCATCAACGCTTCACCAGCCGATTCATCCGGCGCGATTTCCATCATCTGCCGCCATTCCTTGACCGGCTGTTGGCGATCCTGCAGTACCAGCAGGTCCGCGATCCGGACGTAGCCGATCACCTGATCACTGTCGGGGGCCCGGACCAGTGCGACGCCGTGTGGCTGTTTTCGTGCCGCTTCGACAAAGGCTCCGGCCGGCTTGCCTGCCGCCACCGTGGCGATGCGAGACGGCGGAATGGCCAGGCTGCGTGCCGGTTGCGATGCGATCAGGAAAAAATTCTGGCTGATCAGCCGCTGTGCCGGATGCAAAAGGCCGATCTCCTGGCTCTCTTCCAGTACCTTTTCCATTTCCCTTCGACCAAGCGTCTGCCGTACCCGTTCGGGAGCCTGACCAAGGAACCACTCCAGTCCGCGAGACATTCCCCAGAGAACCAGGGAGGCGGGAAGCAACAGCAGGGTAATCACTGCCAGCAGCGGTGCCACAGCCCGCAACAACCGGTTCGGTGCGCGAAAGAACATTGCCTTGGGAAGGGATTCACCATACACAAACAAAAATGGTGTCATCAGCAAGGGGGCCACCAGTTCCGCCACCTGATTGCGGTCATCAAACAGGCTGCCAACCCCCAGCACGATCGACAGCGAGACCAGGTAGTTGGCAATGTTATTGCCGATCAGAACCGTGGCCACGATCAGCGCCGGCTGGTTGGTCATCATCAATGCCAGACGGTCGGCCCGTTTTCCCTTGATCGCATTCATCACCAGGCGGGCCCGGCTGGCACGATAAAAACCCGTTTCCGAGCCGCTGAAAAAGGCACTCATCAAAAGCGATACAAACAGCAAGGCCAGTGCGAACCAGATCATGACGGTTCCTCCTGTCGCTGTTCCAGGGTCAGCTCGACGGCAATGCAGCCCAAACCTGCCATGTCGATCACGCGAAAATGAAATGGTCCCCACGTACATTCGTCGCCGACATTGGCCATTCGCTGCATGGTTTCCTGAATTACCCCGGCAACCGTGACGCTGTGTGTGCGGGGGATCGTAACGTCCAGCTGCCGGGCCAATTGCCGCATGCTCATAATGCCTGCGACGACCCAGCGGTTTTCGTCGATGATGTGAAGCGGATTCTGGTCCAGCAGCATTTTGCTCCGGCTCGGTGAATAGACGAACACCGACTCCAGAATGTCGTCAATCGTCAATACACCGATCGTCTCGCCGTATTCATTGACGATCACGGTCACTTCCCGTTCGTCCGTATTCATGCTCTGCAATGCATCGGCCACCGTGGAACACCACGGCAGGTAAACAACCGGATTGGCCAGCGTTTCGAGGTTGCTGTTGGGCAACTCGCGAAAACGGTCGAGCCGGATTGCGGTCGAGATTTCATCTGTGTCCGGTTCGGTAACCAGAACATAGTCTCCCTCCGGAACCTGTTCGTTCAGATCCGCCAGCGAGACCGGCGGACGAAAGACCCGGAACTGGGTTCGTGGCCGCATCCATTCATCGACCCGGATCGAGGACAGCTCGACGATGTTGCGCAGGGCCGCCTGTTCCTGGCGGACAATCGCCCGGTCCGCGCCGGAAATCTCGATGGCTTTTTCCAGATCGTCCGAATCGAGGTACGGTTCCGCCTGGAATCCCGGCCAAAGGATCCGGCGCGAGATCGTGTTCACGCGGTCCAGAACTGGAGTCAGAAACGAGACAAGTCCAATCGCGAACGAAAGCGGAATGGCAACCCACTGACTGAGTCGCAGTGGCATCAGTACGGCAACAGTTTTCGGCAACATCTCGCCTGCGAAAATAAGTAACAACAGCGACGTGCCGCCAAAAACGACCGCCGCAACTCCGCCCGCCTCCTGGGACCTGTCCAAATGCAGCGAGCAGATCGAGCTGATCGAAAAATACAGGACATTGACCGCCAGGTTATAGAACAGGATTCCCGACAGCAGCTGGTCCGGATTTTCCATCAGACGTGCCGCCACCCGTTGGGCACGTGTGCCGCCAGCCAGTTGCAAACGCTGGGCCGGCTTGAGGTAGAACAGCGCCGCTTCGCTGGACGAAAAAAATCCGGAAAGCGTCACGAGGACCAGCATGCCGGCCATCCACGGATACAACTCCTGCAGAATATGCATCAACGTTCAGGCTCCCCGCGACAAGACAGGAAACAAACCGCATACCGGGGCGGGATCAGGGGCCTTCTCCTTCATCACGGGGCTTGCCGGAAGTAGCGAAATGAAACTCGCTCAGCTTGGGCACGACCAGTGCAACGACCGTAAAACCGTAGGCAAACGCCAGAACCACAATCACGCCGCCATAATTTCTTAACAACAAACTGGTAATGCAATAGAACATCGACAACGGCAGGATCCCGGAGGCAAATGCCAGGGCCGAAGACTGGCTGTTCAGCCCCAGGGCCGCGTACAGCCCAATCGCCCCACCCACGATCGCGGCCAGGAAGGGGGTCAGCTGGGCTTCGACATTTCCGGTAAACGAAACCATCATCATCATGACCGTGACGATTCCCAGGAACAAAAAGAAAACGGTTCCCAGGCTGACACCAATCGAGCTGCGGCTGTTTTCATAAACCATCCCGCAGTGTATCCCCAACACGGCCACAAAGACGTCCAGAATCAGCAGCCCGGCAATCAGGAAAAACAGGTTTTCCGTCGTCACGGCCGAACTGTACCAGAGGTACAGGCACAGCAGTATCGGAACGGCGATTACGTCCATCGCGACGTACAGCACGCCCAGCAGTTTTCCAAACAGAAATTCCCGGGGGCTCAGGTCGGTCATCTGAAGCAGGTCCAGTGACAGGCCATCCCGCTCAGAAGTAATCGACGTCACGGCCAGGGCGTTCAGGATCACCAGCGAGACAACCATCAGCGGAGCCAGCGGCCGGGCCACGGCGGGAACCGTTACGGCGGCTGACGAAGTGGTTCGGGTCGCAACGCCGGTGGTCACCTGCCAGTACAGCACGGCTCCCAATGCAATTGCCATCGCCCACCACGCCAGACGAATGAACAGGATTTTTCTTCCATAGGCCCACGTACACATTTCCCGCCACAGCACGGGGTTCTGCCAAACCTGACGGTGAGGCCGTTTCGCGGTATCGGCGTTGGCCGTTTTCTGCGACTCCTCGGCGGCTACCGCCTGGTCGCGCATGACTCCCGCCAATGTTGCAGCCAACTGCTGTTTGGTTTGTTGCGTAGCGGAGCCATCGCCGGCATTGTCTGGCGTTGTCGCGGGGGCCGCGGAAGGTTCCGTCTCCTGCTGGCCAACACGAACATCGCGACTGGGGTTCCATTGCCGAACCATCACGATGGCAAAACCGCAAAGCAGGATGGCAATCGCAACGTGAGTGACAAGAAACGGAAAGATGTCCGTGCCCAATCGCTGAAGCACATCCGGCTGGCAGGCGGCAAAAATGGCGCGAATCGGGCTGATCGCTGCCGCCACCTGCCCGGATCCAATCGCTCCCCACTGCCACTGGCCGAACCCGGCTACTTCGCCCGCCCCCAGCCAGAACACACAGGCCAGCAATGTCAGCGCGAGGGCCTGAAAAGTTTTCTCGCGCCAAAAACCGATCATCGTTCCCAGACTGGCAGCGACAATACAACTGGCCAGTGTTACGGCAAAGGCCCAAAGGACCTGTTCAAACGATGTCCCGCCAAACAGCACGACCAGCATAAAGATCGGCAGCGCGGTCAACAGCATCGTCACAACACCCAGCAGACTGCTCAGCATCTTTCCCATGACCAGTTCGGTGTTGGTCATGCGGGTCATCAACAACAGGATCAACGTCTGGCGATCTTTCTCGATGGCCACACGGCTGGCCGACTGGGTTGCCGAAAGGAACAGCAACAGGACCATCTGCAGAGGCGCAAGAATATTCAGCAACACCGCACCGAACCGGGCCATGTCGCTGATGTTCCGGACTACCTGTGTCCCGGCAATAACCATCCATGCGGTGGCAATCAACAGGATCAGGGCAGTCCCGTAAATCGTTCGGAGCGCGTACAGGCGGGGCCGGCGCGGGGCGACAATTGCTTCGCGGGTAAAAATCGGTCCGGCAAACACAGGTCAATTTCCAGGGTTCGAAAGGGTATTTGGCCACCTCATGATGACCCGCCCTGCGGTTTCGGGCAAGCGACTGGGTTGGCAACGCTCCATCGCCTGTTTTCCGTGCTTTGCAGCCTGATTTCGGGCGGCAACGTTCGTCCGCCCCACCGGCCCCGGCCCCCAGCTTTTTTTCCCGTTCTCCCATGCCTTCTTCACGTAGTGACCAAACGTGTCACACACCTGGCAGATCATTCTTCCAACGTCAGGCCCACCCAAATTGTTCGGCTGGAAAGTTGGAAAGTCATGATTCAGCACGCACCCGCAAACTCCGATTACACACCGGTATACCTTCCGCAGTTGTCTGCCGCCCGTCCTCGTGGCGGAATGAGAAACCTGGGGGAACTTGTCGAGTGTCTGATCCGCACCTACGAAGCCCAGGCCCGCGTCCTCGAGTCCTATTCGAAGGCCCCCGAAACCGGGACGCCGGTTTGCAGTGACCACCAGCAACGGAACAGCCGGGCAGTTTCTTCATTGAACCGCCCCGAGCAACAAGCGACATTTGGCTGGTATTGAATTGAGGGTGGGTCCGGCTGGACCTGGCCGATTACCCGGCGAAGGGCTGCCGCTGTACGATGTGGCGCTTTTTTCATGCCAGTTGGTGCCCAATCACTGGCACGTGGGTTTGTCGTGGCGATGGCTTCAGAAGCCATCGCCGGAACCGAATCTGTTGTCGTCCTGGCCCATAGCGAGGCTGCCGAACTGGGTCGCGCGGGTCAATGAGTCGATCTCTGACGGGGAGTTGGCCCGGCTTCGCAATGCGGCCCAACGCGGCACAACTTTTCCCGGGTCGAAATAGGTAGAATCAACCGTCCGACGGCTGGGCCCAGCATCTTTCATCCGTCCGCGGCCCTGATTTTTCGATGAAAACCCGAACAACGAGTCGCTGACTCCTTTACCTGTACCTGACCCACCACGCTCTGACGAGCATTGCAACCCCAAAATCAAATCTGGACGGACCATTAGCCCAATTGGGTCATGGCGAGGAGTGGCTGTCCCGAACGGGCTTCTCGCGTAAATGTCGTCAATTCGTGATGGAATTGCGGGGTTCCGGATTTTTCTTTTCCGAAAAACGGGAATTTTCTGTTTGCTTGAGACCTGCAATTCAGTTTTTGCGCCTTTTAACTAAAGTAGAAATCGCTTGAACCGGACCGGGGTTCCAGGAACGCCCTGCCCTCAATTCGGCGAGCTGCATCGCAACTTGTTCTTGTTCAACCAATGTAAATTGAACACTACTTCCAGAGGAGCACCAGGATCATGTTATTTCGCAACAATCAACAGCGCCAACATGGAAAACGAAGAAATCAGAATTTGCAATCGCATTTTGCGGGAAGTGATGGATCGAAGGACACTGGCAAGCGGCGACATGGACGAAAACGCCACGACAGAGGCCAGGGGGAATCGCTTTCGTTTGAGCGAATGGAGCCTCGCACGATGTTGGCCGGAACCGTGACCGCTCCGATCGAGTTGGCCGACGTTGGAATACAGATTTTTTCCAGTTCCGAAACGGGAAGCACAAACGGTCGCCTGTTTCATGATGCGAATGGAAATGGCGAGCGTAATGGCGGCGAGGCCTGGTTGTCGAACTGGTCTGTTTTTGGTGACAGGAACGCCAGTTTGACACCTAACGTCGATGAAGCATTTGCTGTGACCGACAACCAGGGCCGGTTCACTTTGAACGCGATCGGTGCGGGTGCCGTTGTTCGACCACTTGTTGCAATCGACAACGGAATTGCCCGGGACGTTGGGCCCGAACAATTGGTCAATACCGAAACTACAAGAGCGCAGTCCTATGCTGACGTTGCAGTTCACAACAATGGCTCGGTGATCGTCTGGTCCAGCTGGAACCAGGATGGAGATTCTTTTGGCTGGGGCGTTTTTGGCCAGCGCTTTGATGCGGCGGGCCAAAAGGTTGGTGGTGAGTTTCGCGTGAATACCACGACTGCCTGGGCTCAAATGAGTCCTTCAGTGAGCGCATTTGCTGATGGCAGTTTTGTCGTCACGTGGCAAAGTCTCTATCAGGATCCGATTTCGGGATTTAGCGGATGGGGTGTTTATGGACAAATGTATGCTGGCGACGGAACAACGATTGGTACTGAGCAACGAATCAATCAGACAATTTGGGGTCACCAGTTCGAACCTGTCGTAACGACCCTGGACAACGGCAATTTCGCAGTCGGTTGGCAGGGCTTCGGCAATACCTCGCCGGGAACCTGGGGAAACGGAATTTTCATCCGGTATTTTAACAGCAACTTCACTGCACTTTCGGGTGAGATTCAGGTTAGCAGGACGGATTTTGGTGGTGACCGCCAGTTTGATCTGGCATCGTTTCCTGGCGGTGGTCTCGTAGTCGCATTTCAAACGGCTGCGATGCCCGATTCCAACGGCGTCTTTGTCCAAAAGCTGGACCACCATGGAAACTATGATGGTCCCATGTGGCTGGTCAACCAGTGGCATACGGGCGGTCGCCAGTGGCAGCCCGCGATTGATACGGACCAGTTCGGCGACATGATCGTTTCCTGGACCAGCGACTTTGGCGATGGAAGCGGCAAAGTCGTCTATGCCCAAAAAATGAAAAACGACCTGTCGCTTGTGAACCCACCCGTTCGGGTCAACCAGGAATGGATCGGGACCCAGTGGCGATCGGACGTAACGTGGCTGGACATCGGGAACTTTGCAGTTGCGTGGCAAGGCATTGGGGACGGTGAAAACGACGGCGTTTTCATTCGTGAATTCAATGCGGCATCCCGGCCAGTCGGAGCAGAACTGCGATTGTCCGATAGCGAACAGGGCCTGCAACGACACGTTTCCATTTCGGGCGGGCCAAACGGCATCATGGCAGCCTGGCACGGCAAAGGACACCCCGATGTGTTTGGGGTCTATTCACGTTTCTTGAGGGGAAACACCTCGCTCGGTTCATTGTCCGGATTTGCCTTTGACGACGTCAACGGCGACGGCGATCGTGATACGCTGGTCCAGGGCGATGCGCCCGATGTCATTTTCGTGATTGACGTTTCCGGCAGCACAACCGCTTCGTTTGGAGGCAGTTCCGTAGGTGACCGGAACAACGATGGAGCATCGAACACAATTCTCGATGCGGAAATTGCCGGATTCGAGGCACTTGTCGATGTGCTGATCGATCAGGGGTTGGGAGATGTTGCCGAGATATCGATCGTCTCGTTTTCAAGCTCGGGAAGCACTCTTGGTTCGCCAATAACTCCGAATACCGATGCCAACAGCAATGGCGTTAGCGACGTCAAGGAATTGTTGCGAACACTTCAAGCTGGAGGGGTTACAAATTTTGAAGATGCATTGCTCAAATCCATAGACGTATTCACGGCGCAGATGACGGACCCTGCCAACGGAAACCTGATTTTCCTGTCAGACGGAGTTCCCAACACCGGCGGGTCGTTTGATGATGAAGTACTAACGCTGAACGGATTGGCGAATAACATTCGTGCATTCGGAGCTGGCAGTGGGGCATCGCTGGCCAGTCTGCAAATCATCGACCCATTGGCGCAGATTTTTACATCGACCGATGAATTGCTCGGCGTCTTCGGCGGATCTGGCGGGGGCGGCGGGGGCGGCGGTTCAGGCAGCGGGATGGAAGCAGGTTTGGCCGGAGTCACGATCTACATTGATCGAGACAACGATGGTGTGCTGGACCCGGGTGAGGAATCGGTGATAACCCGAACAGATGATCCGTTAACGACACAGGATGAAGCCGGATTCTATCGTTTCGACAACGTTCTCGCGGGTTCCTATGTGATTCGGCAAATCGTACCGTCCAACCGCATAGAAACCGGTCCAGCCGGCGGTTTTTATTCGGTGATTTTGGGGCTTGGTGAAGACCGGGGTTTACTGAATTTCGGCAGTCAGGAAATTGGGAACGCCTGATTGCCTGACTTTCGTTGTTCGCTCCGCAACCAATCCGTTGCTTGAATTGTCAATCAACGAAAACAGGTTTCCGGCACGGAATGGACTACCGACAACAAAAACCCAAGGCCTTGCGACTGAGGTGTGCGAAAAGGTGGGTGTGCGAAAAGGTGAGTTGCATGCGAAAAGGTGGCATGCGCAAAGCACTGTCAAGGACCATTTTGGTAGATTGGGTGGTGTTCGCGCATCGCTTTCAGCGTTGGACCGGACGAAACGATCAGGGTTTCAGTCAGTGACGGGATGACGGGATGGGGCGCGGTCTGATCAGTGCCCAGCTCCCACCGTGGAACGGACCGGCTCCGTTTGCACTGGTATCGTGGAGCTGTCGACGCTACGACAGGTTCAGGCCGCGGGTTCAT
>Ga0163150_10004077_pt1 | contig 19880 bp, 12 predicted proteins | sample OliLakLV19P2IB_FD_148628 | JGI IMG/M metagenome (GOLD analysis project Ga0163150, IMG submission 148628) | Freshwater microbial mat bacterial communities from Lake Vanda, McMurdo Dry Valleys, Antarctica - Oligotrophic Lake LV.19.P2.IB | ecosystem: Environmental > Aquatic > Freshwater > Lake >...
CGCTGACGCACCGCGGACGCCACGCGGGGAAACCCTTGTTCCTGCATCTGATCAGCGGCCGCGCTCAATTCGGCCCAGCGCGGCCAGGTCTCAAGGCGGGCTCCCAGCGCCCGCACTTGATTCCACGCGAACCGCACGCGACGATCGACCGACCCGCGCAACAGTTCCTCGCGCACTGCCGTCGGCGGCGAATCCGCCAGCACGCCCAAGCTGCTGCCCGCCGCTTCCGGCACCACTACTCGCGGATCCAGCGTCGCGGCCTCGGTGCGAAATGCCGCCAAGGCCTTGAGCAGCGGGTCCGACTCACTCCACAAACCCTCCGTCCGCTCCCAACGCTCGGAATTACGCAACGCGTCTCCGACCCAGGTTCCCCAAGCGCGACACAGTTGCGGCCACTCGACGGCGATCTCGACCCGAAACGCCCTGGGATTACCCAAGGCTTCAGCCATCACCAGCCAGCGCTCCGGCATCGCGTCAGGATTACCAAAACGCCCAAACGCGAGTGTACCCGCGGTGGTGATACCGACCACTCCCGCCGCGGCCCGCCACGCCGTGCGGCCAGGCCGCGCGTCGCGGGGAATCCGTTGCAAACGGGACCTCGCTTCTGCGATGGAGTTGGCGGGCACCGGCGCTGGATTCAGCAGGTAATTGCAATACTCCCGCCACGCTGCGCCCGGGCGCCCGAGGGCGGCCCATTCCGGCGCGTCTTCAATCGGCCAGCCCGCGGCCTCCCGTCCCCGCACGACCTGCACCAGCATCGCCCCGACCTGCCCCAAATCCCGGCGCCGCAATTCCCCGACGTTCATCCCGGGCGTCGACCACGGGTCCGAAAATCGAGGGGTATGGGACCCGAGCAGACCCTCGCCGTGGAGAAACACGTTGGCGGGTTTGAGCTTTCCGTGGGGCCCTCCGTAGGACTCTTCCCACGCGGCCAGCCCACTCAAAAGCCGCTCCGCCAGAGCCCGCAGCCGATCTCCCTTGGGCTGCATCGACTCCACCAAGGGCTCCAGCGTGCTCCGCCAGGGCATCACGCTGAAAGCCCCTTCCTCACAACGCCCCCACGCCAGCACCTCAAGGGCACCCTGACTGCGCCCGGCCGCCTGCTGTCGTTCGGCGGCGAGCAACCATCCTTCAATGGCCAGCAATCGCCGCACCTGCGTTGACGCGGGCGGATGAAAGATCTTCAGCGCCACCCGATCGGTCCCGGTCTCTGACGACCTCGCTTCAAAGACACTCGTCAGCGCACCCAGAGAGTGCGCGCGTTGTTTCGAAAATCCGCCGTAGGGAGCCATGCGCAAGACCCGACCCAAGCCAGACCACCCGGTCAGGGCCGGGCTCCGACTAGGGCCGGCGCGGCGTCATCAGACGCAAGCCACTTTCCTGCACGACCACGTCGATTTCTTTGACCTTGCTGCCCCAGGCCGACCGATCGAGGGGCAGGATCAGCCGCCGTGGATCGGCATTTCCAACTTGATCCGCCACGGTCCCGGGAAGGTCCGCCACCAACACCAGATGCATCGCTCCCGTCCGGAGCCACTCCGCCCATTGCGCATCCGTCGACGCCAACGTTTGCACCGTCGGCTGCCCGCGGCCAAACGCCAGCGTCACCTTGCGCGCATCACGCCGGAAGGCGTTTCCCGGCTGCCAGTAATTGGTCACCGAATAATTCTGCCACTTAGGCAAATCGGAGGTCGTGTTCGCGCCGATGATGTCCAGCTGGAGCGACGTTCCCGCCAGACTCGGATCAAGCGTGAGTTTGATCGTGTACGGCGCCGGCTTGGGCGCCGACGCGCATCCAGCCAGCCCCACGGCACAAGCCAGGAGGAGAAGCGGGAGGGAGAACACTGCGCTGATACGTTGGAACGAGATCATGGGGATGAAGGGGTATCGGACTGGGATGAGGAAAAAACGCGGACGAGGCAACCCGCGTTCAGCGCACTTTCTGGATCAAGTGCGCGATTTCGCGGTTCGAAGGCCAATCACACAGCAGCAAACTCTGGCTGCGCAACGCGAGGATTTCGAACTCGGCCAGCGGTCCGTCAAAGGCGGCCTCGATCTGATGCGACGCCGTATCGCCAAAATCCTGACAGAACGCGCGCGGTCCACTGCCGGGAAACAGCCGGCCCAAAGCCGCGACGGTGTCCCACCACAGTTCAAGCGGCAGCATCGCGCTGGCCTCCGCCGCGTCCATCCCGTGGCCGTGGTGGTGGGGTCCAAGAATGGCGTTCCAGCGCTCGTTTTCGCGCGCCAACGTCTGCGCGGCCCGGCCCGGCGTTTCGGGCTGATCGCGCGTCGCCTGGACCAAACTCAACACATCGTCCACGGCCGTCGCCAACGGCTTCTTGGCCCCGGTGAGGAACAGCTGCACGCCGAGGACCGCCAGCGCATACAGGTCGACCGGCGTACTGAGCAGCGGAATGGTTTGAAACGCCGTCGCAGGAAAAATGGCCCCTTCTGCCGCTCGCAAAGCCGCCTGCGTCGCGACGCTCACGTCCAGCGCACCCGTCCGGAACCGGGCCTCGCCTTGGGCGAGCGACTCGCCGGCATCGATGTTTCCCACCAGATCCAGGAGGCCCGCGCCCGCCAGCGGCAGTCGCGCCCAGACCAGGTCTCGCGGTGCGGCCTTGATGACTTCAGGAGAAACCAGCGTCGCCTCAATCTGGATACGGCCACCGCTGACCGTCACTTTGCGAATCCGCAACTCGCCCTTGCCGCGAAGGGCATGGCCGGCCGCTTCGGGCCGATAGATCGAACTCTGGGGAGCGGTCCCGGTCGCTTTGAAATACCGCAGTTCACCGGGCGCCGTCAGCGCCACTGTCGCGGGCGGCTCGGTGATCACAGCCCGGGCCGACCATAAAACCGGCAATGCCTCCGTCTCGGTCGCCAGCTCGACGCGAAAAGCCGTGGGCCCCAGATTCAACTGAGGCAGCTGCGTCGCAGCCACCCGGGTGCGCACGGACCGCAGCATTGAAATGAAGAACCGGAGCTTGAGGTGAAACGCCTCATGGAAGCGCCCGGCGCGGCCCCGCGACCCGGAAAACAGATGCGCGCCGTTCTGCTGCAGCCGGTCCCAATCGTCGAGCGGCGCGTAAGGTCCGCCGAGCTTCACAGGCGGGCGCCCGGCCTGCAGGCCGGTGAACGGCTGGCCCGAAAGCAGCCCGGCGTACTGCGACCACTCCAGCGGCGCCAGTCTTCGCACCAGCAGAAATCCCGCCTCCGGATTGAAAGGAATCAAGCTGGTGCCGCTCGATGGCAACACGTCCGCCGGCGATCTCGCGCCGGCGGGCACATCACCCACGGCGGCGACAAATCCCGCACCCGGCTGTCCCCGCACCGCCAGAAAACGCCTCCGTGATTCCGAAAAGGAATCGAGTCCGGCCGCGAGCAACGCCGCATCGTCACAACAAAGTTCATACGGCTCGCCGGTGTCTGGATCGATCGGCGTGACCGCGCGACCCGCCGTGGCATCGAGCCACACGGGCGCAGGATGCACCGTCTCCTTGCCGGTGGCGATCACCGCCGGATCCGCCAGCAGGGCGGCGGCCCACCGTTTCCAGCGCAGATCCAGTTCCGGATTGGTTCCGGCTTCGGCGTCCGCCAAACCCGGCGTGGCTCCGACCGTCTGCACCCAGAGCTCGAGCCAGCCGAAGATAACGTTACGGGTATCCACCAGGGCCCCCAGGTAGGTGAAGGCCATCTCGCTGGAACCGAGCAAGACGAGCGCCGGCGCTTTTCCGGGCGTCGTTTGCACGACCGCGCCAAGGCGCAGGGAAACCCCTGGTTCTCCCGGAAAGATCGGGATCAGACTGCAGTGCTGCGGAAGGGCCGCAGCGTCGAGAGCCGGCATGGATTCATTCGTCGAGAGGCGGCCGATCCTTTCAAGCTGCAAATCGCTTCCCCTCCGACGTTCTCGCGACTCCCCGGGCCCGCGGAGGTAACCCTTTTCACCAAAAACGTTCGCCGCGCGGCCCTGGCTCGGAGCTCGTGACCAGACGATGTCTTACGGCGCGAACGATTTCATCCACTCGATTTGCGGCCACACGGTTTCGAAGTTCACGGGTTGCGGTGCCCCGGGCGAGCTGCGGCCGCGTTTGATATAGGCGGCGAGCTGCCCACCGAGTTCCCGCACGACGTCCGGATGCTGGTCAGCGACGTTGGTCGTTTCCGCCAAATCGCTCGTCAAATCATAGAGCTGAAAGGGTGGCAGATCGTCGACCTTGTCGGCCACGGGCCGTCCCCACGGCGCCGGCGACGTCGTGGGATAACTCCAGCCGCCGGATCCTGGGCAAAGCAGAAGTTTCCATTTACCAGAGCGGATCGCGAACGAGCCATTCTCCGAATGATGCACCAATGCCCCCCGCGGCGTACGGCGCGTTCCGTCCCGCAAGAGCGGCAGCATGCTCACGCTGTCCTCGCCCGCGTTCGCCGGCAGCGCGACGCCCAGGAGTTCCGCGCAGGTTGCAAGCAGATCCACCTGGCCAATCGGCTCCGCGTTGCGCGTGCCCGCGGGGACCATCGCCGGCCAGCGGACAATGAAGGGCACGCGATGCCCGCCTTCGAACAGATCTGATTTTGCCCCGCGCAATCCCCCGCTCGGGTCGTGCTTGAATTGCTGGTGGTCCGGCACATTCGCCGCCGGAGCGAAACCGTTGTCCGCGGTGAATATCACGAGGGTGTCCCGCCCGAAACCATGCGAGTCGAGCGCCGCCAGGAGCTGGCCCACATCCGCGTCGAGCTGAGCGACGAAGTCCCCGTACGGCGTCGTCCGGGTCTTCCCTTCGAAGCCCCGTGTCGGCAAAATCGGCGTGTGCGGCGAGGCGAGCGCGATGTGCAGATAAAAAGGCCGCGTCTCCGGACTGGCCGCGCGCTCTGCAATAAATCGCAAGGCCTCCCCGAACAACCGCGGGTGCACTTCGTCCATTTTCAAATCGTCACTGATGACGCCGCCGCGCCAGAGTTTCGGCGACGCACTATCGCCGATCGTGCCCGTCGGCACGGTCACCGCGCGATCGGCCGCGAGCCACACGTACGGCGGCATGTCGAGCGACGCACTGATGCCGAAAAAACGCTCGAATCCGTGCGCGAGGGGCCCGCCCGTAAAAGGCCGGGCGAAATCAACGTCCTCCGGTCCGGGTCCCTTCTTTTCCCAATTCAACCCGAGATGCCATTTGCCGAAAAGGGCGGTGGTGTAGCCATGCTCCTTGAGCAACGCCGGAACGGTGAGCCTCCCGGGCTCCACCAAGGCGCCGTCATAGCCACGCGTGACCCCGCGTTTCAACGAACCGCGCCAGGCATACCGCCCCGTCAGCAGCGCGTACCGGCTGGGAGTACAGAGCGCCGACGCGGAATGCGCATCCGTAAACAACATCCCTGCGGCCGCCATCCGATCGAGGTGAGGCGTCTGCCAGGCGCTCTTCGGATTCAGACACGACACGTCGCCATAGCCCATGTCGTCCGCATATATATAGACGATATTCGGTCGAACCGGCGTGGCCGCCTGAACGATGACGGGCGCGAGGAGCAGCGTGAGGAGAAAACCGAGCTTTAGAGATAACATGCAGAGACAAGTCCGAAGATTCCTAGGAGGGGGCGCGGCGAACGGCTACAAATACTCGCCGTGATCCCGCCGCCAGCAAGCTCAACGTTGCTCAATTGACGAGTCTACTTGGCGGTCTTGATGCGCTACTTAAGGCCCGGAAAAAAACCATCGCGGATAGCGCGGATGGAGCGGATGCCCAAGGTAGTCGTGGGTTCAAGTCCGGATCCAACGGCCCGCCCGGAGGTCGGCCCCTACCCTCGGAAAAGTCCAAATCTCAGGTGCGATGGGTATAAGCAGAAATTCAACGACTCGGTTTTAACCTCACGCCGTTCAGCCCGGCATGACTACCCAACGGCCGATCCGCGCAAGAGTCGAGCGACCGCCGCCGCCTGCGGCTGTTCGTGTGCAGGCGCACGCCGCAGCCGGCAGCAAGCGTCAGAATTGACCGCTCACCCCGAGGTTGATCGTCATCGCCCCCAGCGTCTGCAGCCGCGTCCGCGAGTTGATGAAGCGATATTGCGTTGGTCCTTCCTCGAAGATGTTGTTCACGTCGATGTAGACCGTCGCTTCGGGCCGGCCCGTCAGCACCTTGTAACTGGCGCTGAAGTTTACCGTGGTCAGATTCCGGCGGAAGTAGTTGTTCGCGGCAACGGTGGGCGAATAAACGAGGATGTGCTCACCCGTGAAATTCATGACGGCGGAAGCTCCGAAGCGCTTGTAATTATAAACCAAGCGCGCGTTCGCAGCCCGCGGCACAAAGCCCATCACCTGATTTGTTCGCAGTTCGGTCGTGCCCGTGAAACGGCCCTGGGTATCGAGGTACGTGTAGTTGCCGGCCACCGTCAGTCCCTTAAACAGACCGGGCAGAAAGGTAAGGCGCTGGCGAAAATCGACTTCCCATCCGTTCACTTCCGCTTCGCCCGCGTTGTCGGGCGACGTCAAAAGATAGCCGCCATAGTTTCCCTCGAAGCCGTTGTCCGGATCATTGGAAACCAGGCCGGTGCCCCGATTGATAATATAATCCGTGATCTTCTTTTGGAAGTATCCCACCGAGACGAGGCCGGTCTGCTTGAAATAGTATTCCAATTTGAGATCTATGTTCTTCGCGAGCTGCGGCTTCAGCGCGGGATTCCCCGCCGTCACCGTCATCGCCTGGTCATTGGCGGTGATGGAGGGAACCAACTGGGCCAGCGAGGGCCGGCCATAGCTGGTCGACCAGCTCGCGCGGGCTTTGAGGTCGGTGGTCAGATCATAGGCCAGGTGAACGCTGGGAAACAGCTTCGTGTACGACCCCGTGCTCGTGGCCGCGCCAAAGTCCTGCTCCGCCCGCTTAAACGCGTCAGGCTCAACGGCCGCCGCGGTGGTGCGGTACCGTGCGTAGGTGAAGGTGTCGACCTCGACGTTTTCCACCCGTACGCCGCCCAGCACATTCAGGCCTGGCAGAACGCGAGTAGCGACCTGAAAATACCCCGCATCGACGGCTTCCTCCATGATCCGGCGATTCGTGAACGGCGAATTCGCCGCGAACGCAAGGTCCTGGGTCCAGAGCGCCGGATTCGAAAGGTCCGCGTTGAAGGACGAGGGCGCAAAGGTGGGCAGGCGCAAGCCATGCTGTTCCTCAAACCGGGAAATTGTCATGCGGTCTCCGCTCAAGGCGGGCGCGCCGGCCACCCGATTCCAGCGCCGCGGGGAAACCTGCCGGTTGTTCACGCGACGGTTCACGGTATCCGCCCCGGTCTTGATGGTAATCGGCAACTCCAGCGGGAGCAGATAGGACGCGTTAATCGTGCCGCTGACCTCATTCGTATCCGTAACGGTGTCACGTTTGGTGTAGACGATATTGGTCCGATAGCTCGCCGGATCCGAGACCCTGGGCCCGGACAGCTGCGTAAACACGACGCCGTCGAGATTGGATCGATCGAGCACAAAGCCGATCGGCTCGGCGCGCATGGTGAGCTGGCCGCCGCTGTCGTCCCGACGCGCGCCGGAATGCCAGTGGGTGTTGCTCCAGCGCGCGGCGTAGTCGAGCTTCAGCCGGCCGAAATTGTGCTCACCCGCGATTGTGCCGGTGGGGTTCTTGCTGACGAAGGAAAATTGCCACATTTCCAAATCCATGCGCGACGCCGCAATGGGCCGGATCTCCGTCCGGTTGGCCGTGAATCCCGGCACCACCGCTCCCGTCGCGCTGAGTTCCCCCGGGGATGTAACCGTTGCCACGGTCGACGCTGACCACGGATTCACGCGCGTGCGGTCATAGTACGGCTCGGAGCCGCCGTTGTAGAGGACGCTGAAGGCAAATTTCGAACGCGGAGACAGCCGGTAATCAGCCCGCAGGCTGATGCCCTTGATGAAACGATGATTGAGGCCGGTGATATTCTGGTAGTCGTTGAAAAACGCGACCGGATCCGTGGTGGATTGATAGAGCAGGATGTCGGTGGCGATCATGTTGACGCCTTCCGTGTATGACGTGTTCACCGCCACCCCGAGATTCCGATTACCGCCGAGGACGCTAAAGACCTCCTGGTAATTTAAACTGAATACGGGATGAATGGGGTGATCAGCCCGCTGAGCCGTCCGCTCGGCGAACGGCGGCGACCAGCGCGCACTGACGTTGTAATTGAAACGCCGCTTTTCACTCATGCTAAGGGGCGAGCGGGTCTTTAGGTTGAGCTGCCCACCCAAGCCGTCGGCGCGCTTGTCCGGCGTTTGGCCGGCGATAATTTCGATCTGTTCGTACATGGCGCCGGAGAAAGAGTGCAGCGTCGCAGAACGACCATCGCCGCCCACACCTGTTGAGGACATGCCGTCGATGTTCAACCGCGTAAAACCGGGCGTCATGCCGCGGATACTGACGTTGTTCACCACATTATCTTCGTCGGTGGTGAACGTAATTCCGGGCAGTCGCATCACGAGTTCCGCGATGCTCAACGTGGGCAGATTGCCCCACTCATCGAGCGCCGTGACGTTTTTGATATTCGCGGCATTGCGCTGCTCGGTGATGGAAAGCGCGGCGCCTTCGCGCTCAGTCGCAACCGTGAAGGCCTGCATGGTAACGACGGCCTGCGTGGGCTGCATCGCGGTGTCGAGCTGGATCGATTCTCCGGCGCGAACCGTCACCGTGCGACGGGCCTCGGAAAACCCGTTATAGGAAATAATGACTTCCACCGTGCCTGCCGGTACTCCGGCGAAAACGAAGGCACCTGAGCTGTCGGTTAATTCACTCCGCTTGAGCGCAGGCACCGTGACGATCGCCCCTTGCAGGGCGTTGCGGGTGTCACCGCTGGTCACTGATCCCGTGAGGCTGCCACTCGACTGGGTTTGTCCATAATTCGCGGATACGAAACTCAGAAAGAGACCAGTAACGGCGAACCAGAGGCTAAACCTCCGAACGGGAAGACAACGGGAGACGCAGGAATAGTTCATAAGGAAGGCCAAGGACGGGCGAGAGCTGGAACGCCCCGCGGAGAAGTTGAAACCAGCGGGAGTACCCAACTAGTCACGGGCTACCCCGCAGTTCAACGCTGTTCTATCGCGTGCATGCCAGGCGCGGCGAAATTGCGCGCGAGGTCCGGGAAGGCGCGGGTGCTGGAGTTTGGCTCTCGACTAGATCGGCACAGATAAGAATGGCGGTGTCACTCCGAACAGTCAGAGGGAAAGACATACACCAGCTTCGCAGCACGTTGGGGACAACACGCTCCATCTCGGACGGTGACACCGGCATTACTGCCGGTGATAAGCGCGTTGGGGACAACCCGCTCCACCCCACGAGAGGCGCGGCAGCGTTTCCCAAAACTTACTTGAGGGGCGAAAAATCCGCCGGGACCAGGAACATGGATTCAACTTTGGAGGTGATCTTCCCGTCCTTCTCGGACGCCGTGCGGGCCTTCGCCCACTCAGGATCATCCCGGAAGCCTTTCCAGGAAGCGACGGCCGCCTCGCGGTTCGCATGGGCCAGAAAGTAGATCAACGTCTTGCCCGCGCCTTTGTCGGCATCCACGGGATGGAAGTAACCGAGATTCGTTATCCCGTGTTTGGCGAATAGCGCGATCGTGTGATCGCGGAACCGCGCATCGAGATTGGCGAGTTTGCCCTCGGCGGCGGTGTAGGTGCGCAACTCGAAGCTGCGAGTTGCGCCCGCGCGTTTGCCAGCGTCCATCGCGCGCGAGAAGTCCGTCGCCGACAAAAACACTGACTCCGCCTTTGCGACGATCTTACCGTTGGCTTCGGTTGTCTTCTTCACCTGCTGCCATTCCGGATCGGCACTGAACGACTTCCACGAAGCCTTCGCGGCATCGCGGCTCTTATGCTCGAGCAGATAGACGAGTTTGTCGGCGGATCCATCCTTCGCTTCGGCGGGGATCCAATAGCCGACATTCGCCATGCCGTGACGCTCGAAGAGTTTGAGCGTGTGCATCCGAAACCGTGCGAGCACGGCCTGGGAATTTCCCGGCGTCGCGGTGTAGGTTCGCAGTTCGTAAACGCGCTCAGAGGGCGCGGCTGCCCACGAAGTCGTGGCAGCAATCCAACCGATGAAGAGGGCAAAGCAGAAGCGGGTAATTTTCATGAGGGATACTCGGCCGATCATTGGCGCCGGGACCGCCAAGTCAACGTGCGTATCGCCAGACGGCGCGGCTGCGTACTCTGATTGTCTCTGAACCAACTTACTCCAGCCCCCGGATGTGCTGCGATGCGCCTACAACAAATCCGCCGCGAGCTCAGCAAGCCGGGAGCGCTCGCCCTTCATCAACTTTACGTGCGCGGCAATCGACTGGCCCTTCATGCGGTTGTGACAATACACCAGGCCATTGCTCCGGGAATCGACGTAAGGATTGTCGATCTGCGCGGGATCGCCAATCAGCACGATTTTCGAACCTTCACTGATGCGGGTGATCACCGTCTTGGCCTCATGCGGCGTGAGCTGCTGGGCTTCGTCCAGAATGAAGAACCGCCGCGCGATCGAGCGGCCGCGGATAAACGCAAGCGCTTCGATCTCGACCAGACCGCTCTTCAACAGCCGCTCATACGGCTTCACCAACGGGCCGTTACCATGTCCGGTATGTTGACTGCCATGACTCGGCTGCGCGGCCGTCATCGAACCCCCGAAATGTTCGTCGCGTTTTTTATGCTGCTTTTTCGAAACTTTCTTCGCGGCGAATTGAGGGTCCTTCGGTGGCTTCGACGGAATCAGGACCTCCAACGCATCGTGATACGGCTGTAGCCAGGGCCTCATCTTCTCCTCGAGCGAGCCGGGGAGAAATCCAATGTCTTTGCCGAGTGCGATCACCGGCCGTGAAATCGACACGCCGTCGTAGCGGGAATGATCGTCGTGCGTCTGGTGCAGAGCGCACGCCGTCGAAAGCAGCGTTTTGCCCGTACCCGCTTTGCCGTAACACGTCAGCATCGCGATGCTGTCGTCCAGCAACGCATCCATAAAAAACTGTTGTTCCAGATTGCGCGCCCGAATCGGCACGCCCCCGGGGGCCTTGACGAAATCGGGAATCTTCAGGCGCCGCACCACACCGTCACCCATGAAACGCGCGGGCATCGTCTTGCCCTCGTCCGAACGCAGCAGGACGTATTCGTTTAGGTACAACGTTTTGGCGTCGCCCGCTTCCACTTCGAAGGCGCCTTCCGAAGCGAATCGCTGCAAATCGTAGATGCTGACAGCGATTTCGCGGTAGCTCGCCTCGTCATCCGTCTGCGGCACCTTGTCGTTGAGATAATCTTCGGATTCGAGCCCGACGGCGCGCGCCTTCAGCTGCACGTTGACGTCCTTGGTCACGAGGATCGTCGGCGGTGGATAACGTTCCTGCACAAACAGCGCCGCCGCGATGATGCGATTATCCTTCTTAGTTAGGTCCGGCAGGATGGCGCGGAGGCGATCCATCGCTGGGGACTTCTTCGTTTGATCCAGCAGATACGGGTTGATGATGATCGAAAGCGTACCGCCGTTTTCGAGCTCAACGCCCTCGTGCATCGCCCGCGTGTCAGGTAGAAGCTCCTGGAGAATGCGGTGAACGCGCCGCGCATTGCGACCCCGTTCGGTGGACTGCTCTCCCTTGATCGCATCCAATTCTTCGAGCACCTCCACTGGAATCGCGAGGTTGTTGTCCTCGAATTTAAAGATCGATTGCGGATCGTGTAGGAGGACGTTGGTGTCCAACACAAAGGTTTTTACCTTAGCCGAAACCTTGATCCGCGAAGATGGGGCGATCGCCCCGCGCAGGTTTTCCATTCGGGTTATTTACTTGTGAGTACCGTGGCGTGTTTGACTGCAATGTCGATGACAGAACGATCGACCTCTCGGAATTTAATCAGTTCGTAACATTCAATCTTTCGGTCGAGGTGGACCGGAGGCCGGATTTTTTTGCGAGCTAAGCTTGGAGGTAGAGACCCGATCACCAGCGATCTGGGTCGCGCCGGTGCTTGAGGCGCATCTGCCGGTTGGCGGTTCCGGCTCCGGCGCGGAGCGGAGTCCGCGCCCTACCTTTTTCAAAGTCACGATAGGTAGGGCGGCGAGTCCCTTCGCCGCCTTTTTCAAAGTTCACGATGGGTAGGGCGGCGAGTCCCTTCGCCGCCTTTTTCCAACGTTCACGATAGGTAGGGCGGCGAGTCCCTTCGCCGCCGCGGTGGCTGCCACCGCCAACCGGCTGCGCCCCGGTGCTTGCGACACCGTGATTCAGCTCGCGTGAACCCCCCTGAATCTATTTTAGGACACGCTGGTTCCGCGCCATGCATCTCAACGAAATCAAGCAGGCTCTTCTCGCGTCCTACCGCAGTCACGGGGGTATCAATCACCTCGATGGCATCAACCTGCCTCCGCAGGAGTCCGTGAATCAACTCGCGACGGACCTCATGCACCTGCTCTTCCCGGGATACTTCGAGGAGAGTGCGCTGACGGAAAAGGATCTGCCCACCATGGTGGACAACTTACTCCGGCGCATCGACCGCCGACTCGCCACCGAGCTGGAAAAGTGCCTGAGATTTGCCCAGTCGCCTGAGCCCGCGCTCAAGGCACGCGAGCTCACCCAAGCATTTCTCGCTCAATTTCCCGACCTGCGCGCGATCATAAAAACCGACGTCGATGCTGCCTACGCGGGCGATCCCGCCGCTCGCAGTGTCGAGGAAATCATCCTCGCCTACCCGTGCGTCCTGGTGATCTCGCTGCAACGTCTCGCCCACGTCCTCTACAATCTTCGGGTGCCACTGCTCCCCCGCATGTTGACGGAATATGCGCATGAGCGCACCGGCTGCGACATCCACCCTGGCGCGCGGCTCGGCGGACATTTTTTTATCGACCATTGCACGGGCGTGGTGATCGGAGAAACCGCGACCGTCGGCGATCACGTCAAACTGTACCAAGGCGTCACCCTCGGCGCAAAATCGTTCGAAGTCGACGAGGATGGGCGCCCGATCAAGGGCGTGAAGCGACACCCCAACATTGGCGATCACGTCACGATCTACGCCCATGCGACGATTCTTGGCGGCGACACCCACGTGGGCGCGCACTCGATCATCGGATCAAACGTCTGGCTGATGAAATCGATCCCCGACGAATCGGTCGCCTATTTCAAGGGCGAAAATCTTGTCATCCGCTCGCGCCGCAAAAAAGAAACACTCGTCGAGAACAAGCGCAGCGTGACGCACGAGCACGATTGGGAAATCTAATACCAATCGTCCGTATAATGTAGACGATTGTCATCACGGTGCGCGAAACGCGCCGGGGCGATCCAGCTCGATTGCTTCGTCGCTTCGCTTCTCGCAATGACAGTCCAAAAATCACGGGCCATTATAAGGAGTCGGTCAGGCCAATCTCACATGAGATTTGGACTTTTCCGGGGGTAGGGCCAGACCTCCGGGCGGGCCGTTGACAGTCGCATTCACTCGAAAAAACGCAGTTGAACCACTGATTTTCACTGATGACCACTGATGCAAAAAGAGTTGCTCAACAGAGGCGGTTCACCCGGTAAGTGAAGGGGAGGTTCTATCCCAACGAATGGATCTATTTGATCAGTGCTTATTAGTGCTCATCAGTGGTTACTTCTTCTGCGGAATCTAGGTTCACCGAGCGGCCCGCCCGGAGGTCGGATCTCCCGGCGCTGCCGCGTCCAAAGTCGAAATCACACCGGTCGCTGGTATCACACCTCACGCCGCCACTCCCGGCGCCGTGAGTCCAAGCACTTCGGATACGCTCACGCAGAGGCCCACAAACGTCTCCTCGGCCAGCGCCAGCCGTCGACCCTTGAGATGCGCCACGCCCCAGTGGCGTCGCAGTTTGCGCGGACCCAAAGGCAGCGAAACCAGAGAGCCACTCTCCAGTTCGGCGCGCGCGATCCACGGTGCCAGCACGCCGGCGCCGATCCCAATTTTCACCAGCTCCTTGATTGCTTCCATGCTCCCGAGCTCGATGAAATTGCTCAACGTGATCTTTTCTTCCCGGAAATACTCGCTCACGAGCCGGAACGTCTGACTGGTCTTATTATATAGAACGAGCGTTTCCGCTTCGATCGAGTCGCGCGGCGCCAGGCCCTCCTTCGCCCACGGGTGAAGCGGAGCGACGATAAAGCGTAATTCGTCCTGAAACAGCGGCACGAACGTAAACTCGCTCAGTCCTTGCGCCGGCGGCTCGAGGACCAGAGCGAGGTCGATCTGGCCACCCCGAAGCAAATCAAGCTGTTGGCCGTGATCGCCCGGCTCGATCCGAATCACGCACTTCGGATAGCTCTGCCGGAACTCCCGCAACACCGTCGGCAGAATGTGCTGACACGCGGTGGTGCTCGCGCCGACCCGGAGTCGACCATGGCCCCATTTTGTCAACGTCTCGAGCCCGGCGCGCGCCGCTTCCATCTCCCGCAAAATCTTTTCCGTGTGACGCAGGAACTGTTCGCCGGCCTGCGTCAGCAAAACGCGACGGCCCACGCGATCGAGTAATCTGCACCCGACATCATCTTCCAACGACTTGATCGCGTGACTGACGGCGGACTGAGTCAGGAAGAGATCTTTGGCCGCGAGCGTGAAGCTGCCGCGCCGGGCCAGAGCGGCAAACGCGTGCAGCTGACGGCTATCGAGAGTCGGTTTCATGGATGAGGGCCCTTCATTCGTTCGATGAAATGTTTGAACAGCAGTAATTGCGCCAGCCACGCGCATGGCACAGCGCGGGCTATTAATCCGTTCAACCATGACAACCGACCCGACCGCCGCCGTACGCTCCAAGCCCCTACGCCTCGGCTTTCTGGCGCTGACCGACGCCGCTCCGCTCGTCGCCGCGCATGAGATGGGTTTCTTCGCGCAGCATGGCTTGAACGTCGAACTGCGGCGCGAAATCGGGTGGGCCACCATTCGTGAGAAGATCATCTACCGCGAACTCGACGCCGCTCCCGCCCCGGCCCCGATGTTGTGGTCGACGCTCCTCGGGATCGGCTGTCCGCCCACGGACGTATTGACCGCGCTGGTACTGAATCGCCATGGAAACGCTCTCACGCTGTCTCAGGCGCTCTGGGATGCGGGCGTGCGCGACGGCTCCTCGCTCGCCATTCTGGCCCGCGGCCGCCGGGCCCGCCAGCCGCTTACGTTCGGCGTCGTATTTCCCTTTTCGTCTCATCACCTGCTCCTCCGCGACTGGCTGCGCGCTGCCGGCCTGGATCCCGAACGCGACGTCCGGATCGTCGTCGTGCCGCCGGCCCAAATGTTCCGCAACCTCGCAGCCGGAACACTGGATGGCTATTGTGCCGGCGAGCCGTGGAACAGCCTCGCCGTTCGCGAAGGGGCTGGCTGGTGCCCGACGTGGAGTGCGGCGCAACAGCCAGGCCATCCCGAAAAAGTGTTGATGGTTACCCAACGCTTTACGGAAAACCGCGCACCTGAGCATACGGCGCTGGTCCGGGCACTTAACGATGCCGCGGCCTGGTGCGACGAACCGCAGCATCGAGAACAACTCGCCGAACTCCTCTCGGATGCGCGCTATCTAAATCTTCCTGCCCGCGTTGTCGCCCCGGCCCTCGTCGGACGCTTTGACTGCGGGCACGGCCGCGTTGAGTCCGTTCCTGACTTCCACGTTTTCCATCGCGATGGCGCCGGCGTTCCCGCGCTCCCGCAAGCTGTCGCGATCCAGGCTGCGCTCGGCGCAGCCGGCCTGCTTTCACCCGCACAGGCCTCGGACAACCACTTACCCCGCCAACTTTTCCGCGAAGATCTCCATCGTGGAATCCTCCATTCCCAAGCACCCTATGAAAACACGCCCACACCTAACGTCCGCGGAATTGGTAGCGCCACACGCTGATCAATCCCTCCTCCGCCGGAAATTCCTTCGCCATGCTGCCACGGGTGCAGGCGCGGCCGCTCTTTGGGCGGCCATCGGCCCACGGGCCTGGGCCGCGAGTAGCGCCAGCACCAGTGAAGCTCCGGAGACTCCCAACGTAAATTTTGGCATCATCGCCCTCACGGATTGCTCGCCGATCGTCATCGCGCACGAAAAAGGACTCTTCAAGAAATACGGTATCAACTCAACCGTTACGAAGGGCGCCAACTGGGCCGCCATTCGCGACAGTCTTTCCAGTGGCTCGATTCAGGCGACCCACATGCTGATCGGCATGCCGCTCGCCTCCACGATGGGTCTCGCGGGTTCGCCCAAGAAGCCGATGGTCATTCCGTGGCTGCTCAACCGTAATGGCCAGGCCATTACGCTCAAGGCCGAGCTGAAAGGGAAGGTCGGCGCCGACCCAAAGGCGCTCAAACCCTTCGTCGAAAAAGCCCAAAAACTCGGTGAGCCCATGACGTTCGCCATGACATTTCCACCGGGCACCCACGCGATGTGGATGCGCTACTATCTCGGCGCCGGCGGTATCAACCCCGACAAGGACGTCAGCCTGATCACCATTCCGCCCGCGCAGATGATTTCGAACATGAAAATCGGCAAGATGGATGGCTTCTGCGTCGGCGAACCGTGGAACGCCCGGGCGATCGCCGACAATCTGGGGTTCACGTCCGTGACGACCCAGGATATCTGGAAAGATCATCCTGAAAAAGTTTGCGCCTTCACGGAGGAGTTCGCCTCAAAGAATCCCAAAACGGTCAAGGCGATCCTGAAGGCATTGCACGAAGCCAGCGTCTGGCTCGATGACATGGGAAATCGCGCCGAACAGTGCGCGATCGTCGGCAAGCCCACCTATATCAATTGCGACACCAAGCTGATCCTGGGCCGTCTGCTCGGCGACCTCGATTACGGCGACGGCCGCAAGGTGAAGGATGAAATGCCCATGCATTTCAGCCGCCGCAACTGCAACTACCCGCAACCCAAATTCGCGACCTGGTTCATGTCGCAGTATCGCCGCTGGGGCATGGTAACCGGCGCGCCGGATTACGCAGGCATCGCCAAGCGCGTCATGCGGACGGACATTTACGAGGAAGCGATGAAGGAAATCGGCTACGCGCACGGCGGCCGTGATGATTCCCCGGATACGTTCTTCGACGGTGCCGTCTTCAATCCCAAGGATCCGGAAGCATTTGCCCGCGGCTTCGCGATGAAGGCCCTCAAAGGGTAAGCTCGGCTCCCCGGTTCATTCTTCCATTCTCCGGGATAAATTCTCCCGGAGCAGCGGTACTCCGTAGTCTCCCATTCTCATGCAACGTTTCAAACTCGACTGGCTCATCCTGCCGATCTTCGGCCTCTCCCTCATCCTCGCGATGTGGTCGTTCTCCAGTGCCACGTGGGCCAACAACCTTCCCTCGCCAATGAAAACGTGGGACTCCAGCCGCGATTACGTCCTCCAGCCTTTCGCCAAGCGCGGCGAGATGGACCAGGGCATTTTGCGCTTCACCTGGTACTCCCTCGTACTGGTCGCCCAAGGTTATGCCCTCGCCATCGTGATCGGCACACCCATCGGGTTTCTCCTCGGCCTTTCCAAGACCTTCACCAAGGCCTTCGACCCGATCATACAGATTTTACGCCCGGTCTCGCCGCTCGCCTGGTTGCCGCTGGGGCTGGTCTTGTTTATGAATGCGGGCAAGGAAGCCGGAACCTTCGGCGCGTTGTTCACCATCGCCATCTGCTCCATGTGGCCGACCGTGCTCAACACCGCAGTCGGCGTCCGCGCGGTTCCTCAGGATTACCTCAACGTCGGCCGCGTGTTGAAGCTCTCGCGGTGGAAGACGCTCACGAAAATTCTCATTCCGGCAACGTTGCCGTACATGTTCACCGGCTTCCGACTCAGCCTCGGCATCGCGTGGCTCGTCATTGTCGCTGCCGAGATGCTCACCGGTCGCCCGGGCGTCGGCGGCTTCCTCTGGCAGGAATACAACGCGCTCATCTACGAGCACATTATCCTCTCGATCATCACCATTGGGCTCGTCGGCTTCGCGCTCGACCGGCTCATGAGCCTGCTCGAGGCCCGGTTCAAGACCGCGTGATGTTTGATCGACATCAAGGACGAACCGCTCCGCGACGGGTAAATTACGACGTATGAATTACGATTTACGAGCCCCAGCCGCCCCGGCCGTCCCTATGCGAGACACCAAGACGACGAGTCCAGCGCGACTCCATCGTAACGCATGCAACGCCCGGCCCGCCAGCCGCGCGTCCGAATCGTAAATCAAATATCGAACAACGAACATCCAATGCCCTTCCTCGAGCTCTCTCACGTCTCAAAATCCTTCGGGACGTCGTCTGTCCTGGCGGACGTCAATCTCCGCATCACCAAGGGCGAATTCGTGGCCATCGTAGGCTACTCGGGTTCCGGCAAGACCACGCTCATTTCTCTGGTCGCCGGCCTGCAGAAACCCAGCTCGGGCACGGTGAAACTGAACGATCTGGAAATCACCGAACCCGGACCCGATCGCGGGGTGGTTTTCCAAAATTACAGCCTGCTTCCCTGGCTCACGGTATTCGAAAACATCCTCCTCGCGGTCGAACAGGTCTTTCCGAACCACTCGCCCGAGGGCAAGCGCCAGCAGGTTGAGAAATACATCGAAATGGTAAACTTGACGCCCGCGCGGGACAAGCTGCCCCACCAGCTTTCCGGCGGCATGCGCCAGCGGGTTTCGGTCGCGCGCGCTCTCGCAATGGATCCACAGATTCTCCTGCTCGACGAGCCCCTCTCCGCCCTCGATGCCCTCACCCGCGCCACCCTGCAGGAAGAAATCGAAAGGATCTGGCAGACGGATCGAAAGACGGTGGTCCTCATCACGAATGACGTGGATGAAGCACTGCTCCTGGCCGATCGCATCATTCCCCTGACGCCCGGACCCGGCGCGACCCTCGGGGAATCGGTGAGCGTCACCCTGCCCCGTCCGCGCAATCGCAAGGCTCTGAACCACGACCCGGAATTCAAACGACTGCGGGCGCTCGTCACGAATCAGCTGATCGGATACGGCGCGCGGCGCAAGACCACGATCTCCCGCAAGCTCGTGCTCCCGGACATCCTGCCGGAAAACCTCGAACGCCCTCGTACCACGCGTCGCCGTCCGCTGCGGCCGCACGAGGTTAAGAGCGAGGAAATCACCATGGAGACATCCTGGTAGTCACCCATCATCGCTTCGCCCGGCGTGGTGTCAGTAACCCTCCGCCGTTTCCCTCCGTTTCCGGTTCCGCCACGCTCCCACTTTCATGAAGTCCTTCCTCGAAATTTCCCAACTCGGCAAAGTCTATCCTTCGCCATCCGGAAACTCCGCTATCATCGTCGAAAACTTCGATCTCAAGATCCGCAAGGGCGAGTTCATCACGCTCATCGGACATTCCGGATGCGGCAAATCGACGGTTCTGTCGATGATCGCAGGCCTGACTGATGTCAGCTCGGGCGGGATTATTTTGTCCGGTCGCGAAGTCACGGGCGCCGGGCCCGATCGCGGCGTCGTTTTTCAGGCGCCTTGCCTTCTTCCCTGGTTCACGGCGTTCGAAAACGTGATGTTGGGAATCGACCAGGTTTACTACACCGCCACCCGGGAGGAACGCCACCAGATCGCCGAATACTACCTCACGGTGGTGGGTTTGGGCGACTCGATGCACCGGCGGCCCGCGGAACTCTCCCAAGGGATGCGTCAGCGCTGCGGGATCGCCCGGGCTTTCGCTTTGTCGCCCAAGATGCTGCTGCTGGACGAGCCTTTCGGCATGCTCGATTCGCTCACGCGTTATGAACTGCAGGAGGTGCTGCTCGATCTTTGGCAAAAGGATCAGAAGACCGCGCTGATGGTGACTCACGATGTGGACGAGGCACTATTCCTATCGGATCGCGTGATCATGATGACCAACGGTCCCGCCGCCACGGTGGGCGAGATATTGGAAGTCACCTTCCCCCGTCCGCGTTCCCGGCAGCAACTGCTGGAAGACCCGGAGTACTATCGCCTGCGC
>Ga0163150_10004079_pt1 | contig 19874 bp, 10 predicted proteins | sample OliLakLV19P2IB_FD_148628 | JGI IMG/M metagenome (GOLD analysis project Ga0163150, IMG submission 148628) | Freshwater microbial mat bacterial communities from Lake Vanda, McMurdo Dry Valleys, Antarctica - Oligotrophic Lake LV.19.P2.IB | ecosystem: Environmental > Aquatic > Freshwater > Lake >...
AAGTCGCGATCCTCGAGAAGATCCGACCGTTGATGGCCGACAACCTGCCGCAGGCTGAACAGCAGCTGCGCAAGCTGATGAAGCCGGACAGCTCGGCGGTCCTGGACTTCACGCTCGGCAGCATCCAGTTCCAGCAGGACCGCATGGACCTGGCGCTCGACAACTACCGCCGCGCCGTCGAGAAGTTCCCGAGCTTCCGCCGCGCCTGGCGCAACCTGGGCCTGATCCACGCCCGCGACGGCCGCAACGACGAGGCGATCCGAGCCTTCACGCGCATGATCGAGCTGGGCGGAGGCGACGGCTACTCGTACGGCCTGCTCGGGTTCGCGTACGCCGCGAACCAGGACCACCAGGCGGCGGAAGCCTCGTACCGCAACGCGCTGCTCCTGCAGCCCGACAACACCGAGTGGCGGTTCGGGTTGACGCGCTGCGCGTTCAAGCAGGAGAAGTTCGAGGACGCGGCCTCGCTCCTGGACGTGCTGATCGAGCGCTACCCGGACAACGCCGAGTTCTGGCTGCTGCAGGCCCACACGTACCTGGGCATGAAGCAGCCGATCAAGGCGGCTGAGAACCTGGAGGCGATGCACTTCCTGGGGAAGGCGACCGTGGACAGCCACCACACGCTGGGCGACATCTACGTCTCCGAGAACCTCATGGACCTGGCTGCGCGGGCATACCGGCGGGCGATCGACGTCAACAGCGAGCAGCCGATCGCGCGCCCGCTGCGGTCGGCCGAGGTCATGGCGGCGCGCGGCGCGCTACCGCAGGCGCGCGAGGTCGCGGAGCACATCCGCACGGTCTGGGAGCAGCGGCTCGAGGGCCCCGACCGCGCCAAGCTCCTCAAGCTCGAAGCGCGCCTGACCATGGCCGACGGCACGAGCACGGCCGAGACGGCGCGGGTGCTGGAGGAGATCGTCAGCCTCGACCCGCTCGACGGCGAGGCCCTGATGCTTCTGGGGCAGCACTACTCGCGCCAGAACGAGCCCGATCGGGCCATCTTCTACTACGAGCGCGCGACCAGCATCGACGCCTTCGAGGTCAACGCCCGGATCCGCCATGCGCAGGTCCTCGTGGGCATGGGTCGTTATGCAGATGCTGTCCCGCTGATCCGTCGTGCGCAGGAGGTCAAGCCGCGCGAGGACATCGCCCGGTACCTCGAGCAGGTAGAGCGGATCGCCAAGGCGCGGCGTTGATAGGGCACCGCGCGCCGACTTGATCTAACGCGCCCGTCTCCTTTGCGGCGCCTGAACACCGCCTGCCTACCTTGCCGGCCACACGGTTCGGACAAGCGGAGGGGATCGACTCCTTCGAGCTCCGTGAGGCTTCGTTGTTCAGGAGATGGATCCAGTGAGTAGCTTCAAGAAGGGGATGGCCCTGGCCTTGATCGGCAGCGCCAGCATGACCGGCGCCGCCCGAGCGGCCGAGGTCCTCGTCACGACCGACATCGCGGTTTCCACCACGTGGACCGCGAACAACACCTACAACCTGCAGCAGCAGATCTACGTGCTGCCCGGCGCGACGCTGACGATCGAGGCCGGCACGGTCGTGGCCAGCACCACGAGCCTGGGCGGAAGCCTGGCCGTGACGCGCGGCGCCCAGATCTTCGTCCAGGGCACCGCCGCGAACCCGGTGATCATGACGAGCGCGGCCGACGTGGCCACGTGGACCGGCGGCGACCCGCGCACCGGCACGTGGCGCGTCGGTGCCAACGAGTGGGGCAACCTCACGATCATGGGTGACGCGTACATCTCGGAGAACGTGACGCCCGGCAACACGCCGGCGCCCAGCGCGAGCAACGTCGCGGCGATGGAAGGCCTCGTCGCGGGCTTCCCGGGCGACACGAAGGTGCTCTACGGCGGCGGCGACGACGACGACGACAGCGGCACGGTCACCTACCTGTCGCTGCGCTACGGCGGCCGCGTGATCGGACTCAACAACGAGCTCAACGGGCTCTCGCTGGGCGGCATCGGTCGCGGGACCGACATCCACCACGTCGAGATCATGAACAACGTCGACGACGGCATCGAAGTGTGGGGGGGCACGTTCAACCTGAAGCACTTCAGCATCTGGAACGTCGGCGACGACAGCCTCGACATCGACCAGGGCTATCGCGGCAAGGCGCAATTCGGCCTGATCGTCCAGGGCTACAGCGCCAACGCGGCCCAGGGCTCGGGCGTGGGCGACAACTGCTTCGAGACGGACGGCGCCGAGGACTCCGACTGGCAGCCCGTCACCACGACGACGATCTACAATTGCACGGTCATCGGTCAGCCGCTCGACGGCGACCATGCCACGGCGTGGCGCGACAACGCCCGCGTCCAGTACCGCAATTGCGTGTTCATGGACCTGGGCGAGCGGCTCGTGGCTTTCGACAACGTCGACGGCGACGGCGCGAACGGCTACGGCTTCAACGGCACGCTCTCGTGGGCCAACACCTGGACCACCGACTACAACGCCGTGCCCCCGCTCCCCAACGATCCTGCGAACCCCGCGACCTTCTACACGGCGCAGACGTCCGGCAAGCTGGCCGAGATCACGGACAGCGTGTTCTTCCGCAACCTGAACGCTGCGGCGTACACCGAGGCCACGGCACGCGGCGTCTTCGCCGCGGGCAACAACAACGTGCTGACGCCGGGCTTCGCCGACGCGGACGCGCCGATCACGTCGATCACGCGCGGTCCCGAGGTCCTCATCTCCGGCAAGCGCATGCTGCCCGTGATCGGGCTCGATCCGCGCCCGGCCAACGCGGCCCTCACCAGCGTCGCCGCGGCTCCGGCCGACGGCTTCTTCACCTCGGCGCAGTACCGCGGCGCGTTCGAGCCCGGCGTTCAGTCGTGGCTCGGCACCTGGACCGCTTCCACCGCGTTCGGCTACACGCCGGTCGTCGATCCGGGCACGCCGTTCTGCTTCGGCGACGGCACCGGCACGGCCTGCCCGTGTGCGAACAACAGCGCGCCGGGCGCGAACGAGGGTTGCCTCCACTCGCTCGGACAGGCCGGCAAGCTCGAGTCCCGTGGCCTGGCGAGCCTGTCGAACGACAAGGTCGTGCTGGACGGAACGCAGATGCCGAACAGCTCGGCGCTGTACTTCCAGGGCACGAACCGGCTGAACGCGGGCGCAGGTGCCGCGTTCGGCGACGGCAAGCGTTGCGCGGGTGGCGCCGTCACGCGCCTCAAGACGGTCCAGAACGTGGCCGGCGCATCGCAGTACCCGCAGGCCGGCGACGCGACCGTCTCGGTCAAGGGCAACGTCACGGTGCCCGGAACGCGCACCTACCAGGTCTGGTACCGCAACGCCGCGGCGTTCTGCACGGCGTCGACGTTCAACCTGACGAACGGCCTGGAGATCGTCTGGGGGGCGTGATCGTCACTCGCGCCGGCCCCTTGAACGGGCCGGCGCATTCCGTCCGCTCCCATGACCGTGAACGCGGAGCGCTCCTCCGTCCTGCTGCAGCCGGTGTCGAAGGCCGTGGCAGGATGGGGGAGCGATCCCATTGCAACCCGATCGCGCCCGAGCCGCCGACCCACAATGAAATCGAGAACCGGAAGCATCCTTCTGTCCGTGCTGGTCTTGCTGTCGGCCGGCGCCATCTTCTTCTGGTCGAGCGCACGTTCCGACGCTTCGGAACGCACCGGCGAGGAACCTCGCACCGCCACCGACGCCGCCCGCTCGCTCACGGACCAGCCGCTCGCGGCTTGGCGTATCGAGCTCCTGGACCTGGCGTTCCGCGCCGCCTCGGCGCTGCCGCTCCAGCCGCACATCAAGAACCGCTCGCGGGCCCAAGAGCAGGTCGTGACGGACAGCCTCGCGCTCGACCAGCCGCGCCGCGCCGCGGGCTACATCGAGCGCATCGCGAACTGGCGTCGCGGCGCGGGCTACGCCGATCTGGCGTTCCACCTCGCAGAGTCGGGCGAGACCGAGACCGTGCAGGCCTGGTTGGACCTCGCGCTCGAGGCCGCGGTGAGCGCTGAGAAGGACGACAACGCACTCGAGAGCGCCCAGGAATGGAAGCGGGACCGGATCCGCGCGCGCATTGCGCAGACGTACGCCTGGCTCGGGCAGAAGAGCGAGGCCGCGCGCGTCGCCGCCGGGGTGGTGGACTCCGAGTCGGGCAAGGTCGCCGTGGTCGAGGCGATGCACGCGCCTGCCGAAGCCTTCGACGCCCAGATGGCGGAGCTCGACCAGGTGATCGCCACGGGCTCGTTCGACCAGGTGCGCAACGCACTCGAAGCCTGCGCTCGGCTCTGCGACCGCTTCTACGCCGACGTCGAACGGCGTTCGCGCGCGGAGGAGAAGATCAAGGCCTCGTGGGGCAAGCTGCCGATCCAGGTACGGCTGGAGCTGCTGATGCAGTTGATCGGCTTCGCGCTGGACCACGCGGATCCGGACAAGGCGCTCGCCCTGATCGAGGAGGCGCACGCCCTGTTGGACAGCGAGCGTTGGACACCCGACCACCAGATCCCGCTCGCCGCGCGCCTCGCGACGCTGCGCCACCGCGCGGGCGAGACGGAGAAGGCGCGCAGCGAGATCACCGCGGCCCGGGCCCTGTTCGACGCGCAGCGCGAGCGGATCGTGAACATCGACCGCGCCGGCGTGCTGCGCGCTCTGGCCGAGGTGTACGCGTCGATCGGTGACGTCGAGAGCGCGCTCGAGCTCTACGCGCGCGCGGTCGAGGCCGGCGTTGAGAACCCGAACTCGAGGCCGCGCGCGGAGGACCTCGCCGCCACCTGCCGGTCGATGGCGTGCAACGGGGTCGAGCCTGGCGCCGAGCTGCTCGCGCGGATGGTCGACATCCACGAACACCTCGGGGTTCCCTGGTAAGCGCGGTCCTGAATCACGCGGCGCTAGAGCTTCTTGGCCTGGAACGCGCGCGCCGTCTTCAAGCCGCGCTAGGGCCGGCTTGCAGCAACGTTGGACTTGGAGAGCATGAGAACCCCCGGTGGATCGCGGTGACGATCATCTCTTCACCGTCCGAGTACGAACCGCACAGCACACATCGTTCCTACGAGCGCCCCGCCATGCTCGCCACCGTGGCGATCAGCTCGGACGATTCCACGGGCTTCGAGACCTGCGCCCCATATCCGGCGTTCATCGCGCGTGCCCGATCCTCGGATCGCGCGAACGCGGTCAGTGCGATCGCCGGCACCTTGGCCCCTCCGGCGCGGACGCGCCGGAGGAATTCGTAGCCGTCCATGCCCGGCATGGCGATGTCGCTGATCAGCACGTCGGGCGGGTGTAGCACCAGATCGTCGAGCGCCTCCGCCGCCGATCCGGCGCTGCGCACCTGCGCGCCGCAGCGCGTCAGCATCCGCGTGACGAGATCGCGTGCGTCGGCCTCGTCGTCTACGGTCAGGACCTTCACGCCCAGCAGCGCCCGCGGGTCGAAATCGAGCTCCGGCTGATCCGCGCCGGGACGCGGCATGCGGCGCGCGAGGCCCGCCGAGCGCGCGACGGCCAGCGGCAGCACCACCGTGAAGGTGCTGCCCTGGTTCTCGCCCGCACTTTTTGCGCGCACGGTCCCGCGATGCAGCTCCACGAGGTGCTGCACGATCGCGAGCCCGAGGCCGAGGCCTCCGACCGGCCTCGTCGTCGAGGCGTCGCCTTGCCAGAACCGCTCGAAGATTTGGGCCAGGAAATCGGGCGGAATGCCCTGACCCGTGTCGCTGACCACGATCTCGGCGTGGCCGTTGACGCGCCGAAGCACGACCTGCGCGCTCCCGCCGCGCGGCGTGAACTTGACCGCGTTCGACAGCAGGTTCCACACGACCTGCTGGAGGCGGTTTGGATCACCCAGCACCGGGCCGACGAGCGGGTCGATCGTGGACTGGAATCGGATGCCCTTGGCGTTGGCGGCAGGTCGCACCGTTTCGAGGGCGGCTTCGATGGTCGCCGGCAGGGAAACCGACTGCACCTCCAGGCGGATCTTGCCCGACATGACCGAACTCATGTCGAGCAGGTCCTCGATCAGCCGCGTCTGCGAGCGCGCGTTGCGCTCGATCGTCTCGAGACCGCGCGTGCGATCCTCGGCACTCACGTCTTCGCGGCGCACGAGCTGCGCCCAGCCCAGGATCGCGTTCAGCGGCGTGCGCAGCTCGTGCGAGACGGTCGCCAGGAACTCGTCCTTCATCCGGCTGGCCCGCTCGGCCGCGCCGCGCGCGGCCATCTCGTTCTCGAGCACCTTGCGCACGACGTACTGCTTGCGCCGCGCGCGCAGCGCGCCATGCACCGTGACGAGGAACGCCGCGCTCGTGAACGGCCGCTCGAGGGCCACGAAGTTGCCGACGGACGCGAAGAGCCTCGAGAGCTCGACCGTGGAGCTGCCCTCGTGCGTGCGCGTCGTCAGGACGATCACGGGGATGTCCGACCAGGGCGGTTGGGCGGCCAGGAAGTCGATCAACCCCACGGCCTCCGCGGAGACGAGCGACTCCTCGGCCAGCACGATGGTCCCGGCGCCCTCGCTCATCCGGTGGCAGACGTCGGCGAGGCTCCCGCACGGGAGCGGAAAGAGGTGGGCCTCCGCCAGCAGGCGGGCCGCCACCTCCGTGTCGGATCCGGTCGGGGTCAGGAGGAGCACCCGCTCTGCCGTGTCGTCAAAGCCCGCGCTCATGCCCCCTTGCCTCGAGCATGACGTCGTCGTGCCCGTCGTAAATCGGGACGCCCGTGAGGACGCCACGGAACTTGTGGAGCGGCTTGCCGATCCGGATGCCCTCGCCGCGCTTCAGGAGGAACTCGCGGATCGTGTCCTCGTGGCCTCCGCTGCGCTTCTTCACGACGGAGATGGCCTTCTTGATCGCGCCCTGGAACTCGAAGTAGCGCAGCATCAAGACCGAGTCGGCCAGGTACGTCAGGTCCACGGGGCTCTGCATGTTGCCCACCAGTCCGTGCTGCGCCATGACGAGCAGCGTGGTGACGCCGCGCTGCGCCAGGAAGGTCAGCAGCTCGTGCAGCTGGATGAGCACGAAGCGCTCGTCGGGCATCGCGTGCAGGTACCCGTTCAAGCTGTCGATCACGATCATCCGGGCGTTGGAGCGCTCCACCAGCTCCTGCACCAGGAACGCGAATTCCCCTGGCGCCAACTCGGCCGGGTCGACTTGCCGCAGGAAGATCCGGCCCGACTTCTCGTGCCTTTCCAGGTCGATCCCCAGGCTCTCGGCGCGAGCGCGCACGGTCCCCACGTTCTCGTCGAACGCGAACATGCCGACCGCCTCGCCCCGGTTCGCGGCCGCGCAGGCGTACTTGATCGACAGCGTCGATTTGCCGCTTCCAGCCGGACCGATGAACAGCGTGCTCGTGCCGCGGTCCAGGCCGCCGCCCAGTAGGTCGTCCAGCTCCGCGACTCCGCTGCCGATGCTCTCGCGCACAAAGGGCGCGTGGTGCTCCGCCGCCACGAGTCGCGGGAAGACGGAGAGGCCGCCCTTGCGGATCGTGAAGTCGTGGAAGCCGCCGCGGAACGGTCGACCGCGCAGCTTCAGGACTCTCAGGCGCCGCCTGTCGGTGCCGTAGTCGGGGAGCAGCATGTCGAGCTCGATCACGCCGTGGGCGATGCTCTCGACCTGCGGATCGGTGGCCTCCGTCGAGGCGTCGTCCAGGAACAGTGCCGTGATCTTGCGCGCGCTGAAGAACTGCTTCAGCGCCAGGATCTGGCGGTGGTAGCGCAGCGGGCTCTGCGCCACGAGACGCAGTTCGGCCAGCGAGTCGAGCGCGACGCGCTTCGGCTGGCGCGTCTCGACCTCCTGCTCGAGCGTCCGCACCATCCGGTTCAGCTCGACCTCGGACGGGTGCAGCAGCGTGGTCTGCGCCTGGGGCTTGGCACCCTCCTGCTGGATGCCCAGCTCGACGATCGCGATCCCCTCGAGCGACCAGCCGTGCGAGGCCGCGACGAGATCGAGCTCCTCCCGAGTTTCCGAGAGGGTGATGTAGACGCCGGCCTCACCTTGGGCGCGCCCCTCGAGCAGGAACTGCAACGAAAGGGTGGTCTTGCCCGTGCCCGGCTTGCCGCGCACCAGGAACAGTCTTCCGGAGGGAAACCCGCCACCCAGGATCGCATCGAGCTCGGGGATGCCCGACCGGACGCTGGGAGACGATTCGGACTGCGCGCTCTCCTTCATGGGTTGTGCTGGTTCCCGGTGCAGCGCGGGGAAAGCGCGAAGCAGTCAATTGTTCGATCGTTCATCGTTCCAGAGCAGATCGCTGCGTCGTCGGGCCTGCCGGATGCCCCGGGCCCCCGAGAGGGGCGAAGAAGGCATCCGTAGAGCGTCGATCCGGCGCGCACATGCGGGTCAGCACGCCCCGTGCCGGGGTGGACTCGACCCGCCGGTGGAAAGACGGCCTCGGGCGCCGAATTCCGGCCCGTCAGATCCCCGGGCGCTGCGATCCGACGCGCACGAGCAGGATGACGGTGCCGGCGACGGAACCCCCGATCTCGAGTTCCTCTTCCGCCGTCAGGTCGCGCGCCCACACGCTCTCGCCCGTCGCGAGCTCGAACGGCTCCTCCTCGCGTGGGACGCGCACGGTGACCGTGCCGGCCAGAGCGTGGAGGAACGCGTGGCCCGGGCCGACGGCTTCGCGCGCCCGGCGCACCCCGAGGCGCGCTACCTCGACGTTGGCCGGCAGACCGTGCTCGACCAGCAATCCGAAGTCGGCCACGGGTCCCGACACGAGCTCGGCCGTCGTGGGCCACGCGCCGTCGAACCGGTACGGCTCGAGCGGCCGGACGCGCGCCCGGGGTGCGCTCGATCCGTGCTCGAGCACGAGCCCCGCGCCCTCGCTGACGACCAGGATCCGCTCAAAGCCAGGGAAGGAGGAGAACGCGCCGTTCTCCACGACGCGCGCCCTCGAGATGCGCCAGGCGAAGTCGCCGCGCTCCAGGCTGGCGCGCTCGGGCCAGATCGCCAGCTCCTCGGTCACGCCGCGCCCGTTCTTCCACGGCGTGCGGCGGGAGTCGGCCGGAGAACGGTGGAGGACCTCGCGCATGGGCGGCGCGCGAACCTAGCCGAATCAGGGAGCCGCGCCGAGTGTCCTCGGCGCGGCTCGGCGCGCGTGCGAGCGCACACCACGACGCGGGAAGCGTCGGTCGCCGCAGACAAGGCTTCGGAGACGGGCCTCGACCCGGGAGCGGGGGGGCAAAATCACGTGACGCGCGGGGTCCTGCGCTGGACAGGGATCTCCGAAAAACCCCTCGGCCTCATTCCCGGCGCAGGGGCGTGGGCAACCAGCCCAGGATCGAGACGTACCCGGCCGGCTGCGCGCCGCGGGCCGTCGCCAGGATGTCGCCCGGCCACAGGCGCGCGGTCCCGTCGCCCGACGCGGTCGCAATCCAGGCGCCGTCGGCCGTCACGTCGGCGTCGTACACGGCGTCGGCGTGGCCGGCGTAGCTGGCCAGGCACAGCCGCCGACTCAGGTCCCACAGGCGCGCCGTGCGGTCGAGCGACCCGGTCACTGCGATCGGCGCCGAGGCTGCGATCGCCAAGCTCGTCGTGCTGTTCGTGTGGTGCGCGCCGGGTGCCTGCGGCAGCGGCAATTTCTCGAGCTGCAGGCCGCCGGGTCCGTCCACGACGCGCCAGATCGTCGTCGCCTGCCCGTACTTCGACGTGACCATGAGCAGGCTTCCGTCCGGGTTCGTCGCGAGACGTCCCGGCGTCGCCACGAGGGCGCGTGCGAGCCGGCGGCCGTCGCGCGCATCGTGGATCTCGAGGTACACGTTCTGGCATGCGGCTGCGACCCAGCGACCATCGCGCGCGACCAGGACGTCGAAGACGGTCGTCAGCGCGACGAGGTGGGCCTCGAACGGCTCGCTGCGCCAGATCGGGGCCGTCGACTCGCTCTCGGCTCCGGCGTCGCGCGGGATCGTCGCGTCCCACAGGCACACGCGCCGGTCATCGCCGCCGCTCGCGAGGCGTAGGCCGTCGTCCGAGAAGCGTAGCGCCGTCACCGATCCGTCGTGGCCGATCAGCCGCCGCGAACGGCCCGAGTCGAGCTCGACGATCCGTGCTGAACCGGCTGCGTCGGCGAAGGCCAGACGCGAGCCGTCCGGGCTGAATGCGGCCTTCACCGGCGTGCCCTGCGCGCCGCGCCAGCCCGCGACCAGGCGCGCGTCGGCTGCGTTCCACACGAGCACGTCGCCTTCGACGTCGGTGGTCGCGACGCGCGTACCCGACGGATCGAACACGGCGCCGAGCAGCGGTCGGCGCACGCGGTCCGCGCGCGCGGGATCGAGCACGAGCTCCGGTTCCGCCGAAGGCACGCGCCACGTCCGCGCGGTCCCGTCGTCCGATGCGGTCAGCACGCGCTCGCCCTGCGGGTCGAACACGACCGTGCGCACGGCTTCCGTGTGGCCGCGCATCACCGGCAGGAACGGGCGGTTCGCGCCGTACCACACGTCGGCCGTGTTGCGGCGCTGCCACGTGGTCAAGAAGGTCCCGTCCGGGCTCCAGCTCATGCCCGCGATCTGGCGCACCTCGCCGCGACACGTCCGCACCAGCGCGCCGTCCGCGGCGCGGAAGATCCGCAGCGCGTCGTCGCGCGCGATCGTGGCCAGCTCGCCGCCGTCCGGCCGCCAGGCGATGAGAACGATCGCGCGGTGCTCATGGTCGGGCAGCAGGAACACGTCGGCGCCGGTCTCCACGTCGACGACCTTCGCGCCCGCATCCCACGACAGCGCGAGGCGCGCGCTGTCGGGGCTGAACGCGACGCCGTGGAAGCGTCCGGGCGCCTCGAAGACGCGCAGCGGATCCGGATCGGAGCCGTCGAGGCTCCACAGCCGCGCGGTGCGGTCCTCGGACGCCGTCACGAGGAAGCGACCGTCGGCGCTGGCGTCGCAGGCGACGACCGCACCCGTGTGTCCGACCAGCACGCGCAGCTGCTCGCCGCTGTGCGCGTCGAACAGGCGCGCGGTGCCGTCGCTCTCGACCGTCGTCGCGCCCTCGGGCGGCTCGGCCGAACGCGTCAGCACGCGCCGCCCGCCGTCGACGAAGCGTGCTTCGGCCACGCTGCCGGTGTGGCCCGAGAGGCGCGCCAGCTCGCGTCCGTCGCGTGCGTCCCAGATGCGCGCGGTGCGGTCGCGCGAGGCGGTGACGACGCGCGAGCCGTCGGGGCTGAACTGGGCCCAGTGCACGCCGGCGGCGTGACCCACGAGAGCCAACTCCTGACTATCGGGCTGCAGATCGTGGATCCAGGCGCCGCCGCCCGAGCTCGTGACCACGATGCGCTGGCCGTCGGGCGAAAAATGCACGCACAGGAGCGGACCGCCGGAGTGGCGGAACAGCGCTTCCTGGGCACCCGTGTGCGCATCCCACACGCGCGCCGTGCCGTCGAGCGAAGCCGTCGCGATGCGCTGGGAACGCGGGTCGACGTCGGCCTGCATCACGAAGCCCTCGTGTCCGACGAGCACTTGCTGGCCGTACATGGCCGAGAGCGCGGCGAGCAGCACGCGGTTGCTGGCCAGACCCGGATCGCGCTCGGCCGCGGCGATCGCGTAGTGCATGGCTCGCGGCGGCGAGTCGGGCAGGGAGCCCGAGGCCTGGTCGCGGAACCAGCCGCCTTCGTACAGCGCGAGCGCGGCCTCCTTGCGCTGCTCTTCCGTGTGCACGCGGCGCAGCAGGACCAGCGCGATCGTCAGCGCGATCGAGAGCGCGGCGATCGAGCCGAATGTGCCCATCGCGACCACCGGGTGGCGGCGGGACCAGCGTTGCAGGCGCACGATCGGACCGGCCGGCCGGGCGCGGATCGGCTCGTACTCGCGCACGCGGCGCAGCTCCTCCGCCAGCTCCAGCGCGGTCGGGTAGCGGCGCGCGACGTCCTTCTCGAGCGCGGTCTCGAGCACGACCTCCAGGTCGGTCGGCAGCGCCGGGTTCGCGCGACGGAGCGGCGGGATCGGCGCGAAGCGGATCGCCTCGGCCAGCGCGACGTTCGAGTCGCCCTGGAACGGCCGCTTCAGCGTGAGGCACTCGTACAGGACGACGCCCAGGGAGTAGACGTCGGTCCGGCGGTCGACGTGGCGTCCGCTGTCGAGCTGCTCGGGCGAGATGTAGGCCGGTGTCCCGAAGACTTCGTCGGAGCGCGTCAGCGCGACGCTCTCGTCGTCGCCTCCGCGCGCGAGCCCGAAGTCGAGCAGGACCGGCGAGCCGTCCGTCGAGACCATCAGGTTCCCGGGCTTCACGTCGCGGTGCACGACGCCGGCCTCGTGGGCGGCGTGCAGCGTGCGCGCCGCGCGCTCGAAGAACGAGAGCGTCTGCGCCAGGTCCACGGCGCGGCGCGGCGCGAGCAGGCGCGACGCGCTGCTGGGTGTCATCCCGTCCGACGTGGAGGTCGAGCCCTCCTCGATTTCGCGCGCGCGCGCCAGGGCTACGGCCAGCGTCTCGCCCTCGACGAAGCGCATCGCGATATAGGGCGTGTCGCCTTCCAGATCCGCGTCGAGGATCGTGCAGATGCCCGGGTGCAGGAGCCGCGCCAGGATCGCGGCCTCGCGCCGAAAGCGCGTGCGCCGTCCCTGCGAGACGCTGGCGACGGCCAGCGACAGCACCTTGAGCGCGACGGTGCGCTCGAGCCGCGTGTCGTCGGCGCGGTAGACGATGCCCTGGCCGCCGCGTCCGAGGATCTCGATCAGGCGGTACGGACCGATGCGATCGGCGCGACGCTCCACGACGCGCGTCGCGCCGGGCGTCGGCGAGGGGATGCAGCTCGTCAGCGCGATGTACTCGCGCGCGACCGCTTCCTCGTGGCCGGGGAATCGAGCCAGGTAGTGCGCCAGCGGCTGCAACCCGCCCCCGTCGAGATCCGACAGCAGCTGATCCGCGAAGTCGAACAGGATCGACCCGCTCGAATCGGACGCGTCTTGCATGGGGGGGTGGCGCGCGGCCGCGACGATCCTACCTCCGGCCGAACCAGGCTGCCGGGTGCGGCTGGTTCCTCCGTAGAATCGGCCCTGTTCCATGGCAGAGCCCGGACCCGAGCCCTCCCGCCGACGCGTCGATCCGCGCTTCGAGTCGCACTTCGCCGAGATCGCGCCGGCGCTGTACGCGTGGGCCGAGCTGCGCATCCGTCCCGCGCTGCGCGCGCGGCTCGAGCCGGCGGATCTGGTGCAAGAAGTCTGGCTGCGCGGCATGAAAGGCTTCACGCGATTCGACGAGCGCAACGTCGGCTTCCGCGCCTGGGCGTTCCGTATCGGCAAGAACGTGCTGATGGAGGCGATCCGCGCCACGCGCAACGACCTCGTCAGCTCGCCCGGCGGCTCGACGTCGCGCATCCTGGCGCTGGAGGGGATCCCCGAGGACGTGACGAGCTTCACCCAGCACCTCGCGCGCGAGGAGTCGGTGCGCGAGTTCCTGGCGCAGGCCGGCGAGCTGTCCGAGCCGGACCGCATGCTGCTCGTGCACTGCGGCCTGGAAGGCGAGACGTGCGCGGAGGCCGCGGTGAAGCTGGGCTTGACCGAAGCCGCCGCGATCAAGCGCTGGCAACGTCTGAAGGGCAAGCTGCGCCAGCGGCCTTGGGCCCAGACGATCCTCGGCAGCGAATGATCCGATACCCGAGCGCGGGCTTCGTACCGCGTCGCGCGCTGTATCCTCCGTTCAGTACCCAGCCTGCTTGTCGACGACGTTCAAGAGCGGCTCGCCCGCGTCGAATCGGCGCAGGTTCTCCTTGAACAGCGCCCAGCCGCGCTCGCTCGTCAGCTCCGCGCGCGACGCCACGTGCGGCGTGATCACGACGTTCGGGAAGCTCCACAGCACGTGGTCGCTCGGCAGAGGCTCGGGATCGGTCACGTCGAGGCAGGCGCCCGCCAATTGGCCCGAGCGCAGCGCCTCCACCAGAGCATCCGTGTCTACGACCTGCCCGCGCGCGATGTTCACGAGCCAGCTCCCACGCTTCATCGCCGCGATCGCGCGCGCGTCGAAAAGGTGCTCGGTCTCGGGCGTCAGCGGCACGGCGATCGCGACGACGTCGGCTTCGGGCAGGAGCGCGAGGAGCTGATCGGCCTTCACGACGCGCTCGACGTAGTCCGGGGCCGGAGCGTCGCTGCGCCGCGTCGCCAGCACGCGCATCCCGAAACCGTGCCCGCGACGCGCGATCTCCGTGCCGATGCCGCCCAGGCCCACGACGAGCAGCGTCCGACCCTCGAGCGCGATCGGCTCGATCTCGCGCGAGCCTTCGCGCTGCCACTCGCCGCGCTCGCGCCCGGCCAGGTGCACCGGGAGGTCGCGCGTCAGGGCGAGCAGCATGGCGAACACGTGATCGGCGATCGCCGGTCCGTGCACGCCGCGCAAGTTCGTCAGCACGATGCGGTCCGTGTCGCGGATCTCAGGCGTGCTCAGGTAGCGATCGACGCCGGCGCTCTGCGCCTGCAGCCAGGCGAGGCTCGTCGCGGCGCGCAGGAACTCAGTCGACGCGTAGCTGGCGTCGGCGCCGTGCGCCTCGCCCGCGCGGCGGACCGCTTCGGCCCGGTCGAGGCCGATGACGATGCGCAGTTCGGGCGCCAGCGCGGCGACCTCGGCCTGCTGCGAGGGGGTCATCTCGCGCGCGAAGTAGGTCAGCGCCGGACGTTCGCTGCCGCGCTCGATCGCCACGCGCCCGGGACGTTGCGCACCGGATTCGGCCGGCTGCGCGCGAGCTTCGACCGCCTTCGGAGCTGCAGCTTCGGCCGGAACGTGAGCCGCGCGACAGCCGATCGTGAAGACGACTCCGAGGACCAGGAACAGGCGGTGCATGCCGGCATGCTAGCCGAGGGTCGGTCGCCGCCGGTGCCTTGACTCGTCACCCGTGAAGGCAGAGAGTCCGCCGCGACGGCGCCGATCGCCGTGCCGCGAAAGCTTCCGGAGACCGATTCCCCATGCCGCAGAACACGCCCGCTTCGCTCAAGAACCAGCGCACGATCCTGGGCAACCAGCGCACGATCCTGCGCTCGGTCAAGAAGGTGATCGCGAACCAGGGCCTGATCCGCCGCAACCAGTCGACGATCATGGCGAACCAGCACCGCATCCTGGCGAACCAGGGCAAGCTGCTTTCGCGCTGATGCGCGCGAACGCCGCGAATCGGTGCCTGGCAAGATTCGCCGGGATTCGCCTGATTCGCGATCAAGGCCGAGCGTGTCGGGCAGGACGCTCGGGGATCGAATCCCGAAGAATCGTGCCTGGCACCGAGGAACGGGATTCGCGCGTTCCGCGCGCTTGTGCGCGAAACCACAGGGATCAGAGGGGGCCTTACGATCGGTTTCTGTCGGCCTCTCACCGCGCGCGGCCGGCCCAGGTCTCGGCGACCGAGCGCAGGTCGGGGACTTCGACGCGCTCGTCGCCGAAGTAGTGCCGCTCGATGCGGTCGATGTCGCCGGCGAGGCTCAGCCGCGCGTCGGGCGCGAGGCCGTCGTTGCGCTGGATGTCGCGCAGCAGGCCGATCACGTTGAACGGCGTGACGGTCTCGGGCACCTGGAAGCGGCTCTTCGGCGCGACCGTCGGCTTCGCCATGCGGCGCACGAAGACGAACCCGCCTGCGAGCGCCACGAGCAGTGCCGCGGTCCAGCCGATCCAGGCCCGGCTGACCTCGCCGTACTGGCGCTCGAGCGAGACGGTCGGCTCCACGCTGGCCAGGTCAGCGTCGACGTAACGGAAGCGCTCGTTCGTCGCGGTCTCGACCTTGGGCTCGGCGAACGTGAACGTCGCCGGCAGCTCCGTCAGGCCTTCCTTGGCGCGCAACTGCATCGTCCACGTGCGCTCGGACGCGATCGTCGCGCCTTCCTCCTCGAGCTTCACGACCGACACGCCGTGGTCGTCGGTCTTCACGACGTCGAAGCCTTCCGGCGCGACGTCGACCAGCGCGGGCAGATCGGGTACGAGCCCGTGCGCTGTGGCCTTGATCTCGACCAGCAACTTGCCGTCCTTCGCCTGCCGCTCGTCGAGCGTCTGCGTCAGCCCGAGCTTCTCGTACGGCCGCGCGTCGCCAACCGGATCGCGCGCGTCGATCGGCACGATCGACGACTCCACGGGCAGCACGGCGTAGCCGCTCGTGTCGAGGAAATCGAGGTCGAGCCGCAGCGGCGGCACGCGGTCGACCTGCGCGCCGCGCGGCTTCAGCAGGAGGTAGGCGTAGGGCGTCACGCGCCACCCGTACTCGGCGTCGGCGCGCGAGCGCCCGTTGGGCTCGTTGAACGTGACCGAGAGCACCTCGAAGTGCTCGTTCAGCGCGACGCGCGCGACTTCCTCGAACTTGTCGCGGTAGTCCTCGAGCGGACGGCCGTAGTTGTAGCCGAAATTGCCCTGGTTCTGGTTCTGCAGGTACTTCGCGAAGCCGCCCGACTCGCGCTCGATCGCGCGCGTGTGGCGGATGTCGACGCGCAGGCCGAACGGCGTCTCGTGACCGACGCGGTCGCTGCCGTCGATCGTCGCGCGCAGTTGGATCTCGGTGACGAGGTCCTGGTAGTAGTCGTAGAGCTTCTGCGCTTCCGCGGCCAGGTCGTGCTTGCCGACGATCGCCAGGCCCTCGCGCACGTAGCGGTACTTCACGGCCGGCGCGGCGCTGCCCATACGCGTGAAGATCGTGTTCGCGAAGGTGGCCATGTGGCGCTCGCCGCGCTCGCCCGGGATCGAACGCAACGAAGCCGCAATCTTCGGGATCTCGGCCGACGCGAGCTGGGTCTCGTTCGTGATCGCCTTCAGGTCCACGGCGCCCAGCGCCGCGTAGAACCAGGTCTCGAAAGCGCGCGTCGACTCCGCGTCGGTCTCGAGGGCCTCGGCTTGGGACACGTACAGGCTCGCGGCGCGTTCCAGCGTGGCGAGCGCATCGCGGCGGCGTGCGGCGAACTCCGAGTCCTTCTGCAGCGTCGCACGGTAGTCGTTCTCGTCGTGCTCCAGCGCGCCCTGCACCAGCACGAGCTCCCAACTGCCGGGTTGCGCCGCGATCGCACCCGCGACGGTCGCGCGACCCAGTTCGTAGCCGCGCAGCACCTCGGCCCGGATGTCCTGCTGGCCGCGGTTCGACTTGGCGTCCTTCTGCACCGCCGGGTCGTTCCACACGTTCGCCAGGTTCAGGCGCATCGATTCCAGCAGCGCGGCGAGCGTCGTGGGCTTCAGCTCGTCGATCGCGCCGAAGATGCTCTCGATCGTTTCGAGCCGGTACACCTCGGCCGTGCCGTGCGCCGATCGGAAAGCGGCCGCGACCAGGTTCTGGTCGATCTCGACCGGCAGCTTGCGCAGGCGCTCCAGCCACTCGCCCAGCTCGCGCAGGTTGCGCTCCTGCTTCGAGCGCGTCAGCGGGATCGAGTTGGCGCGTTCCTCGAACCCGTAGAAGAAGATGTACTGGTTGCGGTTCTGGTTCTGGTTCGGGTTCGGATCGTGGTTGCGCGCCCACACGCGCAGGAATTCGTCGACGAGCTCCTTGGCCGGCTTCGGATACCCGGCCGCGAGCTGCTCGATGTAGGGGAAGGCCTTCGTCTCCTCGCCGACCTTGAGGAGCAACTGGGCAGCGACCATGCCGATCTTCGGCTGCAGCGTCGTCTCGACGCGCGCCAGCCAGCCGTCGCCGGGCCGGATCTCGAGCAACTTGCCGATCTTGATCGTCTGCGGCTGGTTGCCGCGAAACATCTGCTGCTGCTGCTCGGGATCCCAGTAGAAGAAGTTCCCGTAGTTGTCGCGCTGCATGCGCGGCCCGAGCGACGTGGACGTGTCGAGCTGGTGCGTGACCTGCGCCTCGCGCATCCAGTTGTGCGCCAGCAGCGTGAGTTCGCGCGACCACTCGTCCGCGCGCTCGGGCGCCGCGGCCAGCAGCGCCTTCGCCGCCGTCGTCTGCAGCTCGAGCAGCTTCGTCCGGTAGTCCGCGTCCATCGGCTTCGCCGCCAGCGCCTGCGCGGCCGACGTGCCGATCGCGGCCAGGATCTCCATGCCGCGCTCGGGCCGGGCCGTGAAGCTCTCGTCGAGCCAAGCCTGTCCCAGGTCCTTCTGGATCTTGGGCGCGATGTCCACGGCGCGCTTCAGCGCCTCGTCCTTGGCTTCCTCGCTGACGTCGCCCGCGCCGAGCGCCGACTGCGTGACGCGCCAGGCCTGCACGAGCCACTCGACCTTCTTCTCCTTGTCGTACTGCGCGAGGTCGTGGCGCGACAAGAGGTTCAAGCCTTCGCGATCGTTCGCCTTCTCCGCTTCCTCGAACGTCGGCAGGTAGTCGCCCATGCGCACGAGCTCGTTCGCGGCCGCCAGCGCGAGCGCCAACTGGCGGCGATCCAACGGGAACCCTTCCGTGCCGATCCGCGCGGCGATCTCGGCCAGGAAACCGTCGATCTGGTGTCCCTGGTCGAGCGCCTGGCGCAGGATCGCGCCCAGCTTGTCGAGGTCGGCCTTCTCGAGCTTGCGCCCGGCTACGTCCGCGAGGCCGAGCACGTCGGCCGGCGAGAAGCGGTTCTTCTCGAGGTACTGCTGGCCCTGCTGCGGAACGTTGGGCTTCTTCTTGGGACCCTGTTGCAGCGACTGCAGCATCGTCTCGTAGCCGCCCTTGCGCTCGTCCTCGGTCAGCCCCGCGAGGTACGTCTTGACCGCCGGCCAGTCGCCGAGCGTCACGTTGCGCTGGAGGACCTGCATCTCCTCCTCGATGAACTTGGCCTCCGCCGCCTTCGCCGCCGCCTCCTCGTCGGCCTTCTTCTTCTTGGCCGCGGCCTCGTCCTTCTTCTTCTGAGCCTTCTCGGTGTCCTCCGCGCTCGGCGCGTCCTCGGTCGCGGGTTCGGTCGTCGCCGGCGCGGCGGCGGCCGCTCCCGGTTGTGCGGTCGTCGCAGGCGCGATTGCCGTGCCCGCGACGACGAGCGGCGTCGCGGGCACGCCGCTGACGACGACGGTCGATCCGCTCGTGCTGACGTATCCGAGGCTCGTCAGCTGCTGCGCCGTCCCAACCGAGAAACCGGAAGTGTCGTCCAGGGCGGCGACCTCCACGGCCCCGCCACCGCTCTGGCCCTCGACCGCACCCGTCTTGGGCGCATCACCCGGCTTCCGCGGGTTCGCCCAGGCCGCGAGGATTGCCGACGGACGGCGGTCGTACTCGAGCTTCTTCAGCTTCTCGAGACGCGGCGTCGATTTCACCGCCGCCTTGGGCCCAGCGGCGTCGGGCTGGTCCTGCGCGGGCATCTCCACGCCCGCGTCGCCCATGTCCATGACGACCTCGCCGCCGCTGAACGTGATGATCTGCTGGGCTCGCGCGGCCGGGACGAGCAGCGCGAACGTCGATACGAGAGCAGCGCCTTGCAGCGTCATCGCGGAAAACTCCCAAGCGCGCGCGACTTGGGCGCGCGGAGCCGAACGAACGAGCGGATGATTCAGGAACCCGAGCCGTCGGGCAGCGGGCCTGCGCCTGCGCCACCGCCCTGCTTGGCGGGCTTCTTACCGGGCTTCTGGCCGCGACCGCGGCCACTTCCGCAACCCTTTCACTGCGAGGGGAGCGGCAGACCCTGGAGGTCCGACAGCTCCATGCGCGCGAGCCGCACCGCGGACTCGAGGTCCTGCTCCGTCGCCTGCGCGACCTGCGTGTCGCCGCGCGCCGCGGCGGTCTCCGCCACCAGCCGGTAGTTCTGGCGCGCGGCCTCGATCTCGGGCTCCCACTCCTCGCGCGGAGCGCCTTCGAGGCGCATCAACCACGTGCGGTAGTACTGCGCGTTGGCCAGCGCGGCACGCGCTTCGGCCGCCTGCGCGGCGTTCGCGTCCGGCAACGACTCGAGCTCCTCGACGAGCGCGATCAGGTCGCGGTGCGCCTCGGGCAGTTGGCTGACGAACATGCGCGCCTTGGCGAGCTCGAGCCGCAGCGCGCGACCCTCGGCGTCGTGTCCCGGCGGCAGGGCGGCGAGCGCCTCGCCATAAGCCTCGACCGCGCGGCCTCGATCTCGGGCTCCCACTCCTCGCGCGGAGCGCCTTCGAGGC
>Ga0163150_10004081_pt1 | contig 19864 bp, 14 predicted proteins | sample OliLakLV19P2IB_FD_148628 | JGI IMG/M metagenome (GOLD analysis project Ga0163150, IMG submission 148628) | Freshwater microbial mat bacterial communities from Lake Vanda, McMurdo Dry Valleys, Antarctica - Oligotrophic Lake LV.19.P2.IB | ecosystem: Environmental > Aquatic > Freshwater > Lake >...
CGGCACGAGGCCGTGCGGCAGGCCGAGGGCATCGCGCGAGCGGAACCCGGGCTCAGGTGGCTGGTGCCCGACTGGATCGCCGAGCTGCGCCGCGGGTTCGGGACGGGCGACGTCATCTTCCGCGAGGTCACGGTCGAATCCGAAACCGATGCCGCCGTCCCGGTCGACGTGATCGTGCCGGTGTACAAGGGCATCGACGAAACGCTGGCCTGCATACGCAGCGTCCTGAATACCCATGACCGGACGCGCTTCGAGCTGGTGGTGATCAACGACGCGAGTCCCGAGCCCACGCTGACCTCGGCGCTGCGCCACCTTGCCGAGCATGCCGGATTCACACTGATCGAGAACCCGAAGAACCTGGGCTTTGTCGCCACGGTGAACCGGGGCATGAAGCTGCATCCGGGCAGGGATGTGATTCTGCTCAACTCAGACACCGTGGTGCCGAAATCCGACTGGGTCTCGCGGCTGCGCGCCGCCGCGTATTCCGAGGACGCCGTCGCCACAGTGACGCCTTTTTCCAATCGTGCCACCATCTGCTCGCTCCCGAGGAATCTCCACGACAACGACATGCCGGAGGGCGTCGGGGTGGACGACGTGGATGCGCTGTGTGCCGCGGCCAACTCCGGGGTGCGGGCAGGCATCCCGACCGGGGTTGGATTCTGCATGTACATCAAACGGCGCGCGCTCGTGGACGCCGGCCTCTTCGACGAGGTGCGCTGGGCCAGGGGCTACGGCGAGGAAAACGATTTCTGCATCCGCAGCGCCTCGATGGGCTGGAAGCACGTGGCGGCCTGCGACGTGTTCGTCCAGCATCACGGCGCGATCTCCTTCCAGGCGGAGAAAGCCGAGCGCGTGAGGGAGAACCTCGCAATCCTCAACCACCTGTATCCGGATTACCCGCGCCGCGTGGAGCAGTACCTGCGCGATGACCCGCTCGCCTTCCCGCGCGCGCGCGTCGTGCGGGGCCTGATCAAGCGCCGCGCGTCCCGCTTCATGCTGCACGTAATCCACAAATGGGGCGGTGGGATCGAGGTGCACGTAAAGGACCTCTGCCGGCGCCTTGCCGCGGAGGGCGAGGCGGTGCTGATCCTCAAGCCGGGCGCCCACGGCTGGTTCGAAGTCGCCACGCCCGAAGGCGACCTCGTGCTGAGCTATCCGGGCGAGGCACCCGTGGAGGGCATCGTCGAGGACCTGCGGTTCCTCGGCGTCTGGCATGTCCACTTCCACCAGACCATCGGCCTTGGCGAGGGCGTGTGGAAAATCCCCGGGCTGCTGGGGGTGCCTTTCGACTACACCCTGCACGATTTCTACGTCGGGTGCCCGCGCATCAACCTGCTGGACGACAGCGGCCGATTCTGCGGGCAGCCGGATCTGGAGGCATGCGAAAGCTGCGTGGCCAGCGCGCCGCTGCACCCCGAGGTCCAAGCCGCCTTCGAGACGCACGGCGGGACGGTTGCCGGGTGGCGGGAACAGCATGGGCTCCGGCTCCAGGCAGCGCGCAGGATCTTTGCCCCGAGCCAGGACACGAATAACCGCGTCGTGCGCTTCTACCCGAACTCGCGCGTGACGCTTTTGCCGCACCCGGAGGAGTCCTTCGAGATCCGCCCCGCATCTCCGCCCGGAGACGGCGAGCTGCGCGTCGCCCTCATCGGCGCCATCGGGCTGCACAAGGGGCACGACATGCTGCTGCGCGTTGCCAAGCTCGCCAAGTCCTCGAAGGCGCCGGTGCGATTCATCGTCGTCGGCTTTACCTGCGACGACCGCGCCTACGATGCGCTGGACAACGTCGAGATTCTCGGCCCCTATGAGCCGGAAGAACTGCCCGGATTGCTCGAGAACGCGCATTGCGATGCCGCGCTGTTCCTGAGCATCTGGCCGGAAACCTACAGCTACACGCTCACCGAGGCTTGGCGCGCGGGACTGGTGCCGGTCACGCTGCCGCTCGGGGCTCAGGCGGAGCGCGTGCTCGCGACGGGTTCCGGTACTGTGCTCGCCGAGGGGGCGAGCGCACAGGACGTGCTTCGCGCCGTGCTGGATGTCAGGCGGAGCACAGGCGGCAAAAACTCCCCGAAGAAGATCGGGGAGGACTATGCCGACCTGCTTTCCTCGTACTATGGATTGGGCGCGACGGATGCGGTATCCGGGCGGGCGGGCGGCATCCCGAAGGTTGCAGGGAATAAGAGAAGCGCGGCAAGACGCAAAGCCGGCGCAAAGTAATCACTGTCGCGCTGGACGCAGGAGATGATTCATGCACGATTTTGTCTCGACCGAGAATGCCGGGCTCCACCTGCCGGCAGGGTTGATCCACAGGAAACTGCACGCGCATCTGGATGATCGGGGCATTTTTTGCGAGTTTCATCGCGCTTCGTGGGTCGAAGGCTTTACGCCCGTCCAATGGAACGCAGTGCGCTCGCGCGCCGGCGTATTCCGGGGAGTCCATGCCCACCGGCGCCACCGGGACTTGCTCACTGTAGTCGACGGCACGATGATTCTCGGCGTACGCGATCTCAGGCGGGCGTCACCGACGTATGGCCTTGCATCGCTGATCGAACTGGACGCCGAGCGTCCGGAGGTCGTCCTGATCCCGACCGGCGTCGCACATGGTTTCGCGTTCCCGGTTGCTTCGATCCACGTCTATGCGGTCGACGTCTATTGGGACGGCACCGATCAGCTCTCCTGCAGGTGGGACGATGCCGCACTTGGCCTGAAGTGGCCGCTGGAAAACCCCGTGCTCAGCCCGAAAGACCAGGCTGCAGGGAGCCTGGCCGATCTGGAGCGGGACTGGAACGGTGGATGACGCGATTTCAATAGGGCTGGTGGGCTGCGGCTCCTGGGGCAAGCTGATCCTCCGCGACCTTGTCTCGCTCGGATGCCGCGTGACCGTAGTGGCGCGAAGCGAGGCAACGCGCAGCAACGCCAGGATTGGGGGTGCGGCCGGTGTCGTATCTCGCGCAACGGATCTTCCCCGTACCCTCGACGGATACATCGTCGCAACGCCACTACCCGATCATGCGGGCACTGTCGCCGGGATCCTCGAGCGAGGGCGGCCGGTGTTCTGCGAGAAGCCGCTCACGGACGACCCCGTCGCGGCCGAGACCCTCGCGCGTCTCGCGCCGCACCACCTCTTCGTCATGGATAAGTGGCGCTACCATGCCGGCGTGCTTGCGCTGGCGAGAGCCGCTCGCGAAGCGACCTGGGGCAGGGCAATCGGCCTATATACCCGTCGTGTGGGATGGGGTAATCCGCATATCGAAGCGGATTCGGTCTGGACACTGCTGCCCCACGACCTGTCCATTGCGCTGGAGATTCTCGGCGAGGTTCCGACTCCCCTGTCGGCAGTCGCCGAATTCGACGCCGATGGCGTGCCGGTCGGGCTGCGCGCGTTCGGGCGCGTAGGGCAAGCGGCTTTCGCAGCCGAGGTATCCAGTGCGAACCCGGTCCGGGACCGCTCGGTACGGCTCGTCTGTGCGGATGCGATCATCGTCCTCCCGGAGCCCATGTCGGATCATTGCCTCGTCCAGCGCGGCCGCGCGGGCGGGAAGGGTCACGAGAACGTGTCCGAAAGGCTTCCCATTGCGGTGGAGATGCCGCTTCTCGAAGAGCTGCGGGCCTTCGTCCTGCATCTGCGCGGCGGGCCGCGCCCGCGCAGTTCAGCGGCCGAGGGGGCGTCCATCGTCGCCGCGTGCGCAGCGTTCCGCCGTTTGGCGGGATTGGCCTGAGATGGCACGCACGACGGTCCTGATCCCAACGCACGATCATGGGCCCGTCATCGCCTCGGCGATTGCGAGCGTTCAGGGCCAGACCGAGCCCGACCTAGAAATCCTGGTCGTCGGCGATGGCGCCCCGCCCATAACGGGAGATGTCGTGGCGGCCTTGTCGCGATCGGATCCACGAATCAAGTGGCTGCCGCATGAAAAGGGCGAGGGTCATGGTGAGCTCTGGAGGCATGAGGCCCTGGCGAAAGCAACGGGCGACGCGGTTTGTTACAACGCCGACGACGACCTCTGGCTGCCACACCATGTGGCGACGCTGCGGCTGCTGTTGAGGGATGCGGATTTCGCCAATACGCTTCACCAGGGCGTCATGCCCGATGGCGCCATCCATCTGCGTTACGGCGATCTGGGCGAGGCGCCGGTCCGGGCCAGGATGCTCGATGAGCGCTGGAACGTGATTGGCCCGACTTGCGTGGGGCATTCGATGCAGGCATACCGCAGGCTCCCGCACGGCTGGCGGCCCCGGCCGGAGGGCATGTACAGCGACCTTCACATGTGGCGGCAGTGGATCGAGCAGCCCTGGTGCCGGTTCCGTTCGCATCCGCTGCCGACGACGCTGCACTTTGCGAGCCCGGATCGCAAAGCCCGGACGACGGAGGAACGCTGCCTCGAGCTCGCCGAGTGGCTGTCAAGAAGTGTGGATCCCGGGTTGCGCCTCGAACTCGAGTCGGGTGCCGTTCTCCGGCGTGATCGCGCCCGTTTTCCGACGGAGCCTTTGCTGCGTGCCGCGAATGCATTGCAAAAGGCGTCCGGGCAGGGTGCGGCAATCGACCTCCTGGAAGCGGCTCACGCCGCGGAACCCGACACGGTGGCCTTCGGCGAGGCGTTTGCCATGGCGCTTTTGAAAGAGGGCAGGCAGGCGCAGGCGCTGGAAGTCGTCGACAAGGCTGCGCAGCGCTGGAAATCCGATGTCATGGGTCAACTGGCCGTCGGCGTCGTTCTCCTGAAGGCGGGGCGCATCGAGGATGCGGTCGCAATAGGCGTCGCGGCCAGTGCGGTTTCGAATCTCAGCGCGCTTGCACGGTATCGGGTGAGCGTGCTTTTGCACCGCGGAGGTCATGTGGCCGAGGCCCTGGGCCATGCCCGGGGGGCCGTGGCTGCGCAGCCCGGCAGGGATACGTTCGCGAAGTGGCTGAGCAAGATTGAAGTCAAGGCCGCCGATGCTACCTAGTCCCGCGGGCGAATCATCACCGGACTTCGCGAAGGGACAAATGCTTCGCACGAATCGAAGTAAATCATCCCGGCGAGACCCGCGCTGAACTCCAGGGTCCATTCGCCTGCCGTATCTGGGGCCTGGACGTCGATTTTCAGGTCTACGGATTGCCCGGGGGCAAGGTCCGAGCGGAGGGCGGACCGGCCTTCGCAGCGCGTCGTGTCCTTCATCGTGTCCGGCGGCGTCCAACGCCAGATGATCCGGCATGGATGAGAGCCCTTTGCCGGCCATGCCTCCTTGCTCTGATTGTGAAGGCAAACATTCAGCGAGGTGCGTTCCCCCGCGACGAACGATACACACGCGCTTCGTAACTCGATCCTGCCTCTGGCCACGTCGCGAAGATCCTCGGCATTGAACGCGTGCTTCGAGCACGCCGCGGGAGGCCTGTTCGTCGGAGGCGAATCACCGAGCGTCAGAATGAGGATTGCACTGCTTACCTCCGCTGGTACTGTGAGGCGGATCTCTTGCTCGAGGGTCGAGTTCGGCGGTACGTCGACACGCAGCAAAATCGGGGGGGCCTGGGCGACGACCTCCGCGCTGACTGCATCGGTCCACGCGACTTGAATGACCTGGCGATCGCGTCCGCGGCTCCGAATTGGAAACAACGATGAAAGATTCTCCACGCTGACTTGAAACGCCACTCTTCGGCCTCTGAACATACGCTCAACGTTGGTTCGCACCTTCAAAAGCGTCAGCGGAGACGATATCTCGATCGGATCAGTCGTTAACAGCGCGACCGGATTGAGGTCGGAAATCTGCATAAATTCTTGGAACATACCGGTATCAAGTTTCCTCGCAATCTCCTGCATGAGCGCGTGGTCCGGCTTTCTGCGAGCCTCTGTCCGATTGATCGAGGTTCTCATTTCGCGCAGATACTGTGCCCTGACGCCTTCGTCGATGGCGAGGTCGAGACTTCGGAAAATGGCTTCGACCTCGGCAACGCTTGAGGCATCGCGATAGTTGGTCAGCAGTCCGTAGTTGACGAAGTGCACGGGAATCCCGGCTTTGGCGGCGCTGATCGCCGCTTGGATCGCCGCGTTCCATTCAGCTACCGAGGCGAGCGCGTCGTTTCCGTCAGACCACGAATCTTCCAGATTCTCGGCACGTGCCTGCCACGACATCGCTACTTCGTATGGGTTTCGGATAATGAATATGAAATGCGAGCCTTGGAATCGTTGGGCAAGGTAGGGCATCGATCGGTACAGGGTCGGGTACTTGTCACCGACCAATACGGCGTGATCGAATTTCTTGCGTACGATGGCGAGATCCAGGCTGGGTTTGTGATCCGTGTCTTCGGCGCGGTAATCGATATACCGATCGGGCGCAAAGTGCGTGGGGTCGAGCGTGTCTTTGGCATAGTGGTACTTGAAGCGCTCGATGCCGAGCACGACCTTCGAGTGCGCGCCGATAATCCGGGCAAGCAGTGTGGTGCCGGAGCGTGGGGTGCCACAAACAAACAGTGTTTTCACAGGATTTCTCTGGTCATATTGGCGCAGGTCCGAACATACGCGCAGGCGCGTGACGCCCAATCGATGACGCGGCTCATGGGCTGCGGTTCCACCTGGAGTAAGACTGTGCTAGCCGACTGCGCTCTTGCCGTTCCGCGCAGCCGAAGTCGCAATACACCAGATGCCGAATGCTTCGGAAAGAATCACAGGGATACAGTCGCGGTCATCTTGTGAAGCAAGGCATAGGAGCGTTTCGACTTCAACCTCGATCTGCTCGGGCTCCATGGCCTCGATCTTCTTACGCAAAGCGTGCCCGGCATTGCTCCAATAGCAGCCGCGTATCGTCACAAGGTCGGGGAACATTTTGACTAAGCGCATTGGGTTATACCCGACAAGGCAATGGCCGACCTTTTCCCTGACGTGGGCAAGCCTTTGGGGGTCGCTGTTCAAGGCTTCCTGCGCGTACGGAACCAGGCAGAAGATGTAGCGATTCGAGAGCGTGTGCATGTTGGCGGCGGCGAGCGCATCGTCCTCGATATGCTCCAGGACTTCGACCGAGTAGACCAAGTCGTAGCGGCGCTCGCCAGGGGCTTGAAGGATATCGAGTTCACCAAACGAAACGTTTGCGATGCCGAAGCGCTCGATATAGTGCGTTGCGAATCTGCGGGGATGCGTGGCACCCTGGTAATCGGTGAGATGGAACTGGATGTGCGGGAACTCTAGCGCCAGCGCGATTTCGGCTATGCCGTAGCCTGCTCCAATGACGAGGACGGATTGAACCTCGTCGACTACAATTTTGAGCGCGGTCCTGGCATGCAGGTATCGGAGGTAACGCCAAGTCTTCCCCTTGAGCAGCCAAAGGTGGAGTTCACGCAATGCCGCTTGCGTCTGCTCTGGCGGCAGCACATCGACATACCGCGCACCCCTGCTGCTTCCTTCCGTACGTAACCTATTGTCGGGAACGACGGACGAAGCTTGTACCAACCGGGAATCCCCGACAGCGACCTTGCGTCTGCTGAGGCTCTTCTTCAAGACCGTATTGGACTGGATGTCCTCAGGCCGTGACTCCTCACGAATATGCTTGAGCATCTCCTGGGCGCTTGAGACGGAGTACATGGCTTTTAGGCGCGCCGCTGCCTTGCCAAGCGAGAAAAGCGTTTGCGCGACCGGCGCGAGAGAACCGCGCAGCGATTGGACGTCGAATCCCGGCGCCGGGATCACCGAGACCAGATCCCGGAACACTTGCCGGTTGAATGCGACGGCGGGCTTCCAGCCATGCTCCAGGGCATAACGCTGGCAGTTGCGCGGGGCCTGGGCGGGCAGAATCACCGGATCGTCGCTGTTCGCGACTATTTTTCTTCCGAACAGCGACGCTTCTTCGCGGCCCAGTTCGGCGAGCATCCGACCGAGCATGTGCGACGTTACGTGCAGGGTATGGCCCGACCAATCGGACCACGTCATCTTGAGGCCCAATAACGCAAGATACCGGTCGGCGTCGAACCACGGCCCCTGGACATACACGAACTTGCGCGCCACGCGCACAGCGCTGGCGAGGACCGCCCTGCAGGTAGCCTCATCGGGCAGGTGCTCCAGCATGTGGCTGATGATGACGAAGTCAACGCATGCGTCCGGCAACCGAAGGTCGGTCAGGTCGCCCTGCGCCGCGTCGTAGCCTGTACTGCGCGTGAGCGCCACTTTCGCCGGATCGATGTCGATGCCGAAGCCCCTGGTCCCGCCGAGGTAACGCTTTGCGAAGGCGAGGGATCCGCCTTGCGAACAACCGAAGTCGATGAAGTCGTATTGCTCCAGGGCCAGCGGCAGGCGCATCGTCCTGTCCCGGATCAGGCCGACTCTTCGAACAGCAGGTTGCGCATGGAAACTGCGGCACGATGGACGTTGTATTCGGCAGCGGTTTCCAGCGCGTGCGAGCGCATCCTGCGGCGCCGCGAGTCGGGCAGGGCGATGTACTGGTCGATCACGTCCAGGACCAGCGAGTCATAGCGCGTGTCCACCAGGTACCCGTTCTGGGCATGAGTCACGAACTCCGGCGCACCGCCGAATATCGGCATCACGGGAACCGCGCCGCAGGCCATGGATTCGATCCCCGTGCGGCCGAACGCCTGGTAGTCGGACAGGTCGAGAAACAGCGACGATTCCCGCAGCACTTGTGCGACCTGCTCCCGCGTCAACTGCCCCTGGTGCTGGATGGCCCCGTGCAGCAGGATGCCGTTCTGGATGAGTTCCTTCTCGCCGCAGCCGAACGAGACGACGCGGACCTTCCCGCGCAGGTGCTCCGCCAGGCGGCCGAGGATCCGCGCGGTGCGCTTTGGCGCGCGGCGCGATGTGTTGGGGCGAATCATCGCCGAAACCACGATTTCCGAAGGCACGGTTTCGCCGGGAACATAGCAATCGTGGTCGATGCTGGGCAGCACGCGCCTGACCGCCACGCCATGATTGCGCTCGACCATGCGGCAGATCCAGTCGGTCTTCGCGAAAAAAACGACATTTCTGGAGGTTTCGTACGAGCCGCGCGTCAGCGCCCATTCCTGCGAACCCGCGTCGAAGAAGAGGGGTTCGTAATCCTGGATGTAATACGCCGGGCGGATCTCCCTCTTGGCCGTTATCGTTGCGTTCCGGACCGCATCGAACACCTGCGCCGCAAGGGTGCCGATCGTCGCCACGACGACGTCGAACGCCGCGAGCAGCCGTTCCAGCTGGCCATAGTCGTCAAACACGATGATCTGGTTCAAAACATCGAACTGCGTGGCGTAGCAGCGCCGGAACGAAGCGACGTTCTTCCTGTCGACAGCGATGGACGCGTCGACCCCGAGCCGGAGCAGTCCCTTGGTTTCCTGAACCACCGAATTTGCGCCGCCCGAATAGCCGCCCGCGGGCAATACGAAAAGGATCCTAGCCATTCCCTTGTTCCCCGCCGATGTTCATCTTCAGGAGCTTCGCGCGGATGGCTTCGAGCGCGGGCAGGTTCGATAGCTTCTCGCCCAGTTGTTCGAACCTCTCCTTGCCGTAGCGATCCCGCAGGACCACGTCGGCACGTTTGCTGAGGTCATCACGGCGTTTGGATCCGAAGCTCTTGGATTTCGCGTGATACACGTACGCGTCGGTGACGACCCTCAGGGTAAAGCCGGCGTCGGCCGCGCGAAAGCAGAAATCGTTCTCCTCGCCGAATCCTTGCGGAAAGGCCTCCTCGTCGAATAGCCCGATCGTATCGAAGACCTGGCGCTTTATGAGCAGGCAGAACCCGTTGAGGATCGGCACCTCAGGATGATCGCCGGAACTGGCTAGCCGGACGGCGTCCGCGTAATCGGACACCGACATCCGGGGCGGCAGCACGTTGACCGCCCATGCGCCGGATTCCCCCTTGATTTCCGGCACGGACTGCCAGGAGGCCGCGTTGGACAGCGGGCCGACCAAACCGATCTTCGGATCGCTCTCCGCGACGGCCAGAAGGCGGGTGAGCCACCCGGTGCTGACAATGGCATCGGAATTCAGGAGGACGATCGCCGACCCGGACGTCTCCCGGATCGCGCGATTGACGGCAAGTGTGTAGCCCGCATTGCGCGCGTTGTGCAGGACCTTGACCCAGGGCTTGCCCTGCGCGAACGAGTCGAGCCACGCGCCGCATTCCGGGAAACTGCCGTCGTCGACGACGGTGAGCATATGCGGGCATTCCGTGTGCTCGACGACGGACTCGAGGCATTTCCTGACATGCTCCAGCGCGTCGAACACCGGTACCACCACCTCGGGCAAGTGCTGCCCCGGCCACGCGCGCCATACGGGCGTGACCACCGCGGGCGTCCGCGTGACTCCGATCTCGAAAAATCCCTTGGCCGCCTCGGCCTGAGCCTGAATCGCGGGATCCTCGAAAATGCCGGTGAGATGGGGTTGGAGTTCGAGCGACCTTGCCCCGAGCCCGAACCTGAAATCGCTCAGGTCGATGCTGATATCCCCGGAGAATTCGACCAAGACGGCCGGCGTAAACCGCTCCAGCCGGACCATCCTGTTTACTGCGTCCGCGGGTACGGACAGCGAAACCATCCCGGAGGCCCCGGGGCCATGCACGATCCGCGCTCGGAACAGGGCTTCGATCCGGCCCTCGGCGGTACGCGGTCCGATCCGCAGGTTGACCGTCACTGCCTGGGTCTTGCTATGGTTGCTCAGGTGGAAAGCAAGCGTGAACGGCGCGAAGAAGAAGCAGTCAGTCCTCGACAGCGAACCGAACAGACGCAGCACCTTGAGCGGACGCTTGCTCTTGATTCGAAGCGCGTTGGCGATCGATTCGGACCCCTGCGATTCGCGAATCGAATGCCAGTACGCGACCTGGCCGACGTCCTCGCCGCCTGCAAAAAGTTCCCAGCCTTCGGCGATCGGGTTCGGGCCTATGGCCACATCACGTCTGCGAACGTTCAACCCCTCGAGATCTGGATTCACGAAGAGATTGGCGAGATCGACGTCCTCCGCCGCGGGTGCTTTCCGACGGGTTTCGGAAACCGCCTGTTCGGACGGAAATCCCTTGATCACCACCGGCGAGCGGTTGAGATCCTTGCCTTCGGGGGTCCGTACTGCGACGACATGGTCCTTTTCGTCCCGCAGCGACTCGGGTATCAGCCAGACGAAACTGCACACGCCGTTGTTGAGGCCCGCCCTTTCGAGGTCTGTGCGGTACTGGTCCGCGACGACTTCCGCGGCATGCTGGCCGTCAACATGGATGTGAAGCTTCTGGAAATGCCCCGGGACGCCGGAGAAGTACCAACCGGAAATGTAGCCGTCCTGCACGTGGTCGATGAATCCGGACCCGAGGCCCGCATCCGCATCGTCTGCGCCGATACTCCCGCTGGGACTGGCCTGCGCATCCGCGGGCCCGGCGTTCGCTTGCGGATCGGACCTGAACGGCTTTGGTGAACCGTCCAGCACTATCCCGCTCGCGCGTTCCCGCACCGAGATCGCGTGCTCTGCTCCGTCGAACAAAGAATTCGGCAGGATGACCCGAAAACCGTGCGTCCCATCGCCCACGCCGGCTTGCCGCAGGTCGTTGCGAAAAATATCGGCGACGCCGTTTGCAACCGGCAGGGCGTCGGCCCAGACTTCGACCTCGATCGGTTCGCTCGATCCTTCCCGGGCGGCCCATCCCTCCACGCCGACGACGTCGCAGCGATCGACGTATCCCTTGACCGGTCCCGCAGCCAAGGGGCGCTGCTCCAGGACGGCCTCGACGGTGATCGCGGACGCAAGGGAGCCGACTTCGATGACGCCGCTTCCTGCGGGTTTGGCTCGCTGGCGCTTGACGGGCTTCTTTTTCATGGCTTCCTTGTCTGATTCGGGTTTCATCGCCGCCTTTTGCGCGCTCAGCGCCGCATCGAGCACGATTCATCGAACGTAACCCCGGGCATCGTCGCCAGCCAGGCGCCGGCCTGAATGCACCTGGTGAAGCGGGCCTCCCGGAACACGACGCTTGCCTGCGGCGCGATCTCTCCCGCGGCACTGTCCGTGACGGCGAGCCCATCGAAAGTCGCCTGCGGCCGGGCCGCAATCTGCGGCGTCACGCGTACGGCCGACGTGCGGGCCCTGGCGATCACCGCGTCCTTAACCAGGGCAGGTCCCGCTCCGACATTAACGCCGATCCGTACCTGCTCAATGCGAACATTCTCGAGCGTCACGTCGCGCGCATGAATCGCGATGCCCTGGCCCCCGAATTCCTTGTCTCCCCTGACAACGACCGAGCGCGCTACCGAGCCGTGTCCCCCCGGGCCATTGGCCGAATCGGCCTCCCCGTGCCGGAAGCGCAGGCCCACGGCGCTCGGCGGCAATTCTTCCACCACCAGCCCGGTAATCACGCATTGGCCCCGCACATCCAGCGCCGCCTTCCCCTTCGAGTCCGCGGCGCGCGCGCAGCGGATGATCAGGATACCGTCCAGGGACACGTCTTCGGTCCTGTCCAGCCGGTTCTTGATGTCGATGCCGTCAGTCCCGGAATCCGCGACGACTATGTCCTTGAGGCTCGAGCGGCGCAGGAACCGCCGCTGGCCGAGCGCAATGCCATAGTCAGGTGAGTCCATGCTCGCGATACGCTCAAGGTGGTGTCCTTCGCCCTCCAACCGGATATTGTGGCCCGGCTGTCGGTCGAGGCCAACGCGGACCGTTCGCATCACCGAGAAATCCCGCAGGGTCACAAATCCATAAGGGGCATTGATGACGTGGCCCGCGTCCGGGCCGGCGAGGAGGATCGTCTTGTCCCGGCTGTGCCCCGCGATCCCGACACCCGCCGGAAGCACGAGCAGGGGTTTGCCCTTGGCCTCCGGCTTGAGGAAGAACCTGCCTGCCGGCAAGGCGATCACGCCGCCGCCCGCGGCATCCGCCCGTGCAATTGCTTCACGCAACGACGGCCCATCGTCCGCAATGCCGTCCCCGGCCAGCCCGTGGGGTGTGATCGGCGGCTTTGCAACCCGCGAATCCGCCTGCGCCGTGCGGCTTGTGGAAATGCAGAACGCCGCTGCCGTCAGGCCGGCGGATTGGAGAAAGCGTCTGCGTTCACCCAGCACCCGGTCGTCCCAGTCCCGTGCCCCTGCGGCGGAAGCGCTGTTCTTGGTGGCTCCGCGCATGGAAAATCCGTGTCTGGATCAGTATGAAATGGAAACCCGAACTCGCGCGAAAGGCTACGCCGAAGGCCCGGATTTGTAAACAAAATAGCCCGACTGGTGGGTCCTTGCTCGCGCGCGATACTGAACGGTTCAGGCTGGCTTGTTTGGGGTTCAGCGAATGCCTCGAGGCCGCTGTCCGGCTGATCGCGATCGTGAAACGGCGCAACCCGTTGTGCAGGCTCATCGTCACAACCTCACCGGTGCCGCTTACGCAGACTTTTCTCGACATGGACGTCCTCTGCGCGAACACCGTCTCGAAGTCGACGCTGCGCCTGGTATGCGACAGCCTCAAAAAGCAATGGGAGAGCGCGCATGGAAGGCATCCGCGCGCGCGCGACAGGACGTGGTCGAGCGCTACGACCTGGAAAGCGTTTGCATCGGCAGGCACCGTGGCCCTCGCTGAGGAGCTTGCGAACCGGCGCGGGGCGCGCGTGGACTGACGCAGGGCAATGGGGGCGGGTTCGCTGACTGTGCCGGCGTTCTGTGAGAACATTCCGCCCTCTGAAACGCCGCCGGACGAAAGGGCATGCCATTGGAAGAAACCACCAAGCCGGCAGTCAACGACAAGCACCGCCCGGCGCCGTTCTTCATCCTGGGCTGCGTGCGTTCCGGTACCACCATGTTGCGCGACGTGTTGCGCGCCCACCCGAACCTCGCCTGCCCGGAGGAAACGCATTTCTTCCGCTGGGCGAGCCCTTTCGGCACGCCTGAGTACATCAAGGCTTGCGCGGAATCCGCAGTGCTGAAAAAGCACCGGGCAATGGACGGCATCAGCGAGGAAGAGTTCAAGAAGCTGCTCCAGACCTCGCGTTCCCGGCCCCAGCTCATGCGGCGCTACATGGAGCTCTTCATGGGGCGGAACAAACCCCAGGCGACCCGCTGGTTCGACAAGACGCCGCAGAACGTCTACGGCGCGGCCATGATTTTCGACGTGTTCCCGAAGGCGAAATTCGTCCATATCGTGCGCAACCCCCTGGACGTGGTGGCGAGCCTCAAGCTCGGGCGGCAGATGAAGGTCGACGACCTGTACGGGGCGATCAACTACTGGAACGAGGCGCTCGGCATCGTAAACGTGCTCAGGCGCTGCGGTCCCGCGCGAATGCACGAATTGCGCTACGAGGATTTCGCGCGCGAGCCCGAGCGCTGCACGGCCGAGATCCTCAGCTTCGTCGGCGAGCAGCCGGTGGCGGGCCTGTACCCGTACGAGAAAATCGTGGCCAAGTCCCACGCGAATGAGGCAGTCCTCGCGCCGGAGGCGGTCGCGGCCGTGAAACAGGCGTGCCGGCGCTGGTGCCTGCACTATGGGTACTTTGCCGCGGAGGAAAAGGTCGCTGTTTCTGAGAGCCAGAAATGAATGGTTTTCCTCTGGAGAAGAGTGGCCTCAGATACAACCAGTGGCTAAGTGCCCTCAGAAAAAGCGGCTTGTTGCCGAGGGAGCGCCTGATCCCCACTCTTGAGGTCGATGTGCCTAACTCGCTGCCTGCGTTGATGTCATCGCGCAGTGGGCTTACCGAAGAAGACAGGCAAAAACTGCGCCTGGATGTCGCGCGGCATTCGCCGTGGGGTTACTCGATTCACCTTGCCGAAGGCGTTCTTACCGGGAGACCAGAAAATCTGGAGCGGATGGTCTATCGGGCGCATCTGATCGGCAACGCGATCAGGGATGCGGCGCGTGGACTTCAAAAAGATTGGACCGTCCTCGACATGGCTTGCAATCATGGCTACTTCGGCCTGCAATGTGCTTATCAGGGAGCCACTGTTTTTGGCGCTGACCTGCGAGCGGAAAACATAGAAAAGGCAGAGCTGCTAAAACGGCACTTTAGGATCGAACGCGCTTCGTTCGCCGTTCAAAGCGTATTTGAAACCAGCGGCGCGTTCGACGTCGTTCTCAATCTTGGGCTGCTTTACCACGTTACCGACCCCTACATGCTGGTAAAAAAAACCTACGATCTATGCCGGAAATTTGCGGTGATTGACACGATAACGCACCACAGCCCCGTGTCCGCATTCATACAGAGGACCAACAAGAACGCGAGTCACCATGCGGAGGGGGAATTCAATGTTGAGTATCATCCAACGTACCGTGCGCTTCTCGATCTTATGCACTCCGTTGGGTTCAAGAACCTTACTGAGATTGTTCCAGCAAGTGTTACCGGACGCGCGCAGAATCATCTTTACGAGAAGATGGAGCGCCGCTGCATCATCGGCTTTCGATAGGGCGAGTCCCGAAATCCATGACGATCTTTCTTCACATCGGGCTCAACAAGGCCGGCTCGTCCTCGCTGCAGGCGTTTTGCAATAGCGAGCGCGCGCTCCTTCGAGACCTTGGCCTGGAGTATCCGGATGCCGGGTTGCATGGCGCAGCTCACTTCGGTCTAAGCAAGCAGCTGATCGGCAAACCTTCGGCTCAGCAAGTCGCAGGGTCGGAGGGGCTGGATTCCCTAGTTCGGCATGCGCTCGATGCGGGGCGCAATGTTCTGATTAGTTCCGAGTTTTTCTTTCTGGCGGGCGATGAGCAAGTCGGAAAGGTACGGAAGTACCTGCATTCGCTTTCGCCGGAATGCAAGATCATCATCTACCTCCGGCGGCACGATCACTGGATTCCCTCGCTGTTCAACCAGGCGCTGAAGACGACGACCAAGCACAGCCCCTGGCATACCGACATCCGGGACTTCACGCTGCACTTGCTGGGCAACCAGGAGACGGAGACGCGCTTTTCGGTAATCCTTGACCGATGGGCGAAGCACTTCGGCGCGCCCAACCTGATCGTGCGGCCGTTCGAGGTGGCGCAGTTCAGGCTGAACGACTTCGTTTGGGACGCATTGGGTTTGATCGATGCCAGCCTGCCGGTCTCCCTAATAAAAGAAGGAATTGCGCCATCGCGCGCAAACGCTTCGATCCCGGAACACGTCTTGCGGCTAATCGAAAGCGTGAAAGGGTCCGATATTTCTGTGGACACCAAGCGCAAAGTCTCTTCGCTGTTGGTGCGGGAGAGAGATGCAACCGGGCGCCCGAAGAGCGTCAAGCGCGCGTGGGACGGGCGCGAATTCTCGCTTCCACCGTGGCTCAGGAAGTCGATTGTCAGGATGTTCGCCGATGATTACCGATATGTCGCGAAAGAGTACTTGGGGGCAAAGGACGGAGTATTGTTCCGCGAACCCGTGGCTTGAGGCCGCGCTGCAGGCTTTGCGGGGCCAAATAATGAGAGGAGAGCGAACTACGGTGCTAACTGGATGGTTCCTGGCGGTTCCTGCATGGGCGCTGGCCTTCGGCTTGGGCGTGCCGCCTGCTGCTGCGCAACCTGCTGCGCGCGTGCTGGTGCTGCACGACGAAACGACCCTCGCCAAAGACGCTGTCACTTTCCAGCGCGGCGCTTTCAGAATAGATCCGTCGGGCAGGGAGGTCGTCGTCCTTTGCGTCCCGACCCAGGGTCAATGGAAGCAGGCCGGTTCCAACCGCGACTGCGGTAGTTCGCCGCCCCCCGAAAGGCGCAGGGAAAACGCACGTTTCGATTCCGATCACACCTTCCTCGGGATCCGCAACCTTGGCGTGACGACCGAGGAGTGGGCGCGGGTGCAGCAGGCCCGGGTGCCGGGAGGGCCGCAGGATGTCTACAAGAAAATTGCGGAGTCGTTTTCCTATGCGATCGGGGCCACCGATACGCGCTGGCAGTTCTCCAGCGGCAGGTTGCCGCAGGAGCTCAAAGCGGACATCCCCGGCGCGGGCATCAACGTCCACTTCGGCGGGCTGTTCTCACAACAGCGCAAGATTCCCCTGTTCGACCCCAGAGGCGCGGGGATCGAAGTCGCATGGCGCATGGCGATGCCGGTGTTCGTGCATACGGGCAAGGCACATTCCGGCATGAGCATCGCACTCGATCTTGAATTTCCGACGGTCGGAGGGTCGCTCTCGGTAGTGCCGTTGATCGTGAATATCATGCATCCGAGACCGCGTGATCGCGAGGGCATGAGGACCGACGGCCGCGTCAACTACGTGAGCACATACCTCGAGCCGTCCGCGCGCTTCGTCCATGTGATCGAGAATCACCGGCGCAGTTCCGCATGGACGGGCCTGGAGCGATTCGCATTCCGGGTGACCCGCGAAAACATCGCGCTAATGATGGGCGAAATGCGCAAGGGCGCCGGCGGCGGCGACTCGCTGGACGAACGCGAGCTGGACAAGGCTTCCGTGCTTGGCGTGACGCTCAGGAACGAGAGCCGGTTCCTGGAGCAAGGCGATGTTGCGATCGAGGTGGTCGTGGACTACGTCCGCGTGTCGCGCGACGCCGGCGGCCGCTGAGCGGCAGGCGATCGGGTAAGTGACCGGGTCAACCCCGGTCGCGCCCTCCCACACCACCGGACGTGCGGTTCCGCATCCGGCCCCCAGGCCGGCAATGCCCCCAGCCGATGCTTGATGCAAGTGCTTTCGATGCGGGTGGACAGACGTGAGCCGGAAGTTGAGCCGCCGCGCTGCCAATATGGGTATGCTGACACTTGTCCCGATTTCGAAATGCGTTCGAGCCGGCAATTGGATGCCATTGAAGTTCCTCTTCGTCCACCAGAACTTTCCCGGCCAGTACCGGCACCTCGCGCCGGCGCTCGCGGAGCGCGGCCACCAGATCGTGGGCCTGGGCGAGACGCCGAACGTGGCCCGCCAGAGGGAACTCGCCCCCGGGATCAATCTCTTCGGCTATCGCATGCCGGCGGCGTCGAAGGCCGACCCCGGACCGTTCCTGAAGAGTTTCCACCAGCATGTCGAGCGCGGGCGCGTGGCGGCGCGCGCCGCGGGGCAGCTTCGCGCCAAGGGATTCGTGCCCGATCTGATCGGCGCCCATATCGGCTGGGGCGAGGCGCTGTTCCTGCGCGAGATCTTTCCGGAGTCCCGCATCCTGCTGTTCTGCGAATATTTCTACCAGCACACGGGCGGCGATTTCGGCTTCGACCCGCAGATCCGCACCACGCCGGAGTCCGCGCTGCGTTTGCGCATGATGAACGCCCACCTGCTCATGGCGATGAGCGTGTGCGACCGCGGCATTACCGCCACCAAGTGGCAGAAAAGCCGCTTTCCGGCCGAATTCCAGCAGCGCCTCTCGGTCATCCATGACGGCATCGACACCGCGCGCGTGAAGCCCGACCCCGACGCCGCGTTCACGATTCCCGGCACCGAGGTCACACTCACGCGCAATGACCAGGTGGTGACCTACACCACGCGCAATTTCGAGCCGTACCGCGGGTTCCACATCTTCATGCGCGCGGTGCCCCAGATCCTCGCGCAATGCCCGCAGGCGTTGATCGTGATCGTCGGCAACGACGAGGTGAGCTATTCGCCGCGCCTGCCGGAGGGCAGGACGTACCGGCAGATGGCGCTGGCCGAGCTCGGCGGCAAGCTGGACCCGGCGCGCGTGTTTTTCGCGCCTTCGCTGCCGTACCCGCAGTACCTGTCGCTCCTGCAGGTGTCCTCGGCGCACGTCTACCTGACCTATCCGTTCGTGCTCTCGTGGTCGATGCTCGAGGCAATGGCCGCAGGGTGCGTGGTGGTGGGTTCCGACACCGCGCCGGTCACCGAGGTGATCCGGGATGGAGAGAACGGATTGCTGACGAACTTCTTCGACCCGAAGGCGATCGCCGCGCGCGTTGCGGAAGCGCTCGGCGGCGGAGGGCGCATGGCGCAGATCCGCGCGCGCGCGCGCCAACACGTGGTCGAGCGTTACGACTTGCACAAGGTGTGCATCGGCCGGCACGTGGCGCTGGCCGAAGACATGGCCAGGGCCGGCGGCACAAAAAAAACGGCGGGGCAAGCGCCCCGCCGTTGATTGAGGCGTCGTGAGGTTACACCGGGTTGCCCACGCTGAAGTCGGCTGCAGTGACCGCCGGGAAGAGGCTGTTCACGCTGCTGAGTGTGGCGAACTGTACCCTCGCTGTTGCACCATTTCCGTCGGGGTCGTAGTACAACTTGCCCAGACTCGTGCTGTAGAGGATTCGGTCATCGGCATCAAGGGCATTGCCTCCGATGCTCGCCTTGAATTTTGCTCCGTCCAACGGCCCTGAAGGCCCGGCCAGCGCCGGGAAGGCCGAAGTGAACAGTACGATCTTGTCGGTACCCGGCCGGAAATCGGTGATCGTGTCCGAGTTGGTGGTCGCGCTGGGCGTCACATTGAATATGAACTCGTCGCGGCCCGCGCCACCGGTCAATACGTCGTTGCCGCTCCCGCCGACGATGGAATCGTTGCCTGCCCCCCCATTGATCGCGTTTGCGCCTGTGGAGCCCGTGAGGAAATCGGCAAAGCGGCTCCCTTGGAGGTTCTCGGTGGCGTTGGTCGAGCCGACGAAAAAGTCTGTGCCCGCCCCCCCGGTGTTCTGGCCGCCGTTCGTAATCGACAGGTTCACCGATACACCCGAACCGGCGTGGTCATAAGACGCCCAGTCGTTGCCGCCGCCGCCGTTGATGGTGTCGTTGCCGCCGCCGCCGTTGAGGGTGTCGTTGCCGCCACCGCCGGTGAGCTTGTTGTTGCCCGCGTTGCCGCGCAGCTCGTTGGCGAGGCCGTTGCCGGTGGCGTTGATGTTGCCGTTGCCCCTGAGCCAGAGGTCTTCGACGAAGTTGCCCAGGGTCGTGGTTCCACTGGCGAATGACATCACCAGGTCGCGCCCGCCGGCATCGGTCGTGCCGTCGGCGAGGGCTTCGGAAACCACGTCGCCGGTCTTGATGATGTACGTGTCGTCGCCGCTGCCGCCGAACAACGTGTCGTTGCCCAAATCGCGGCTGTTGAGGAGGTCG
>Ga0163150_10004082_pt1 | contig 19861 bp, 18 predicted proteins | sample OliLakLV19P2IB_FD_148628 | JGI IMG/M metagenome (GOLD analysis project Ga0163150, IMG submission 148628) | Freshwater microbial mat bacterial communities from Lake Vanda, McMurdo Dry Valleys, Antarctica - Oligotrophic Lake LV.19.P2.IB | ecosystem: Environmental > Aquatic > Freshwater > Lake >...
GCCCGCAACGCCTGGCTGGCGCAGCACCTGCACATGGGCCGCACCGAGGCGCTCAGCAGCCATGTAGCCAAACACCGGAGGGGGCGGTTGAATGCATGAACGACTGCAATATACTCGACCTGACCCCTTTATCTGCTTTTTATCTGCTTCGACCTGACCCCTTTATCTGCCTCCTTTATCTGCCTGGCGTGGTCTTCGCGGTTAACTCGGCGGTGCATTCGTACCTGATTCTCGACTACACCGACGGCGATAAAGTGGCCCTGAACGTGGGTTTTTACTACATAGCAAACGCGGGCGGCCGGCTGATCGGGTGTTTGTTATCCGGATTGCTCTACCAATGGGCCGGGCTGGCTGGATGTTTGTGGGGCACCGTTGCCTTCTGCCTGGCTGCAGCGGGCATCTCGCTCGGTCTGCCGCCACGGGCGTTGCACCCAGACCGGCTGTCGGTCGCAGCGGTCGGATCCGGCGACGGCGATTAGCCCGGACGATCCGGTTTTTGAATACAGGAGGAAATCGTGGGTTCGCTTTCCGTTGGCGTAGCGCTGCTGCAACGTGACCGCGTGGCGGAAGAAATCAACGCCGATGAGGGTCGGCTCGCCGCCCTGCCACGCGAAGCTGACGGCCGGCGCGGGTTGGGCGGCAATGTAATCCCGGACGTAAGTCTCGAGCACCTCGGGCTTCATCCGCATGCCGCCGGCGTCAGTGTAAAGTTTCACCTTCTCCAAGTAGAAGCGGAAGCCGGGTGCGGCGGAGACGAAGCGGCGAAACAATTTCGCGGACGCCAATACGCAGGAACTCGACGACCTGTCTGATGAGGCGGGCCGTCGCATAACGGGCACTTGATAGCCAAACATCCCCCGGAAACGCGAGAGTCTTGCCCCGGTCATTTCTCGGTCATGTCCGGGTTGGGGCCGGTGCCAGTCGGGCGAAATCCGTCGGGCAACGTCCCATCAAAATGCCGGTGGCAGTGGCACGAAGATGAGGGTTCCGGCCTTGGTGTCGGGCACCACGAGTTGGCGCTGCTCCCGGTCGAACAGGAAATCGGCAGCCGAGCCAGGCACATCAGTCAACAGCGTCTCCTGACCGCCGGGGGCGATGGCCCAAACGCGACCGGTGGTGACTTCGCTGACATAGAGTGTGCCGTCCGGGCCGCGCTCAATTCCATCGGCACCCCGATGACCGGAAGCTATCAGCCGCGTCTGACCGTCAATGAACTCGTAAATCTTTCCCGTAAAAAACTCGGCCAGCAATAATACGCCCTCGGCCGGTGCCGCCACCCCGTTCGGACACGGAAGCTCGGGGCGATGGTCGACCGCCAAGGTCACGCGCCCGGCGAGGTTGATATGATAAACCCGACCGAGGGCCGGCAGGGCCCTGGCTTCCAGGCTGTCGAGTGGCCAGAGCTGCCCGTCGGGTGCACGCATTTTGCCGGGGACGCCCATGTCGGTGACGTAAATTCCCTGCCCATCCGGGGCAACGGCGACATCGTTGAGATAAAGCGGGGGCGTGGGAAACGCGGCCGGGCCGGCCAGCAGGGTTTTTCTACCCGAGGCGTCGATCCGCCAGACATGGTCGAAGTCGGCCGTCACGAGCGAAGCACCTGCGAAGACGAGGCCTTTGGGGTCGTCGAAGCCGGTGGCGAAGTCGGTGACGATTTCGCCTTTGATGCGCACGATGCGGCCGTTGCCGTCGCCCTTGGTGCGGGTGGGGCCCATGAGCGTCGCAAAGAGGTCGCCGTCGAAGCCGCGGGTGACGCTCTCAGGGTTAGGGCCGACGGAGATGGATTTAAGCCGGGCAGAGGGGGAGGCGAGGCGGACAAGGGCGAGCCAATCATTGGAATCAGGGGCGGTGAGACGGACACGCGCGCCGCCCTGCACCGGGGCCGCAGCCAGCAGCGCGCCGCCTTCGCGTGGGTTAAACCAGGATACGGTGAATGCGCCGGGGGCGACGGTGAGGTCGAGCGAGGCATCTCCACCGGCTGGCAGATAGACAAGGTAGAGCCGGCCGGGCTCGGCGAGGCAGTAGCGGGAGTTGTCGTGGGCGGCGTTGCCCACCAGCTCATCGGTGTTGGTCATCCGGGTGAGCGGAATCCCGTGCTCGCGGAAAAAACCGAGCGCAATGCGACAGTAATCCCAGGAGCGGTCCCGGCTGCGGAAGTCCTCGAGGAGGAGGTCGTTTTCCGGAAGCTGGTAGCCGAAGTAGTATTCGACGCCGGCACCGCCGGCCATGAGGGTGCCCCAAAGGGTGGCTTTACGGATGTCGTGCAGGTCGTAGCCGACGGGACTGCCGTTCTTGTTGAGCCCGGCGTAGCCTTGATAGCCGGGGTCGGGAGGCACGCCCAGGTTGGCGGGATTCTGCTCGTCGTTGCAGACGACCCACGGTTTGCCTGCGGCGGCCGAGGCCCGGATCCAGTGCAGCGTCTGCTGATGCGCGGCTTTCCAACTGTTTTGTGCGGAGGCGCCGGTGAGCTCGGATTGCTGGCCGAGGAGGCTCTTGTATACTTCGTCCTGTTGATCCGGGAAGCTGTGGATGACGAGCAGGTGGTCGTAGGGATCCGTGTCGCGGATGAACTGTGCCATGGCGCGTTGTTCCACGGGCGTCTGGGTGTTCTCCTCGCCGAGGTTCCAGTTCAGGGCGAGGTTGTGGCCGAAGCGGGCAATCATCTCACGGAAGTAGAGGCGGCGCTCCGGGCCGGTGGCGCCGGCGTCGAGGGCCTCGGGGATGATCTTCGCGATCTTGCGAGCGGTGTCGCGGTGGTCGTCGTTTTCGTTTTCCTGAAGTTTGAAATGCAGGAAGATGCCGCGGGCCTGGGCGTGCTCGAACACGATGGACCACTGGTCGAGGCGCGAACAATCGTAGTGCAGCTTCTCATCGCGCGCGACGAAGGGCCAGATGTTGTCCCCGTCGCCGGCGGCGTTGTAGGTGAGGAAGGAAACCGCGTTGGCACCTTTGCCGGCGAGATAGTTGAGGGCGCCGATGAGGCCCTTCCCCTTGCCGCCGCGCCAGGTGGGATCGCCGTCGCGCCAATCGGCGAGGTGCGGGGCCCACGTCTTCAACGGCACTTCCTTCTTCAGGGCGATGGTGTCGTCGAAATCAGTGTAAGCGAGCAGGGTCTCGGGCGCGTCGGCGCCAGCCTTGAGGAAGGGCTGGCCGGAGCCGGCGGCGACGAGATAATGGCCGCCGCGGTAGGTGAGCCGCCCGCCGGCGCGGAAATCAGGGGCACGCTTGTCGGTGCCGGCGACGGTGAAGGAACCGGTGAGGCCGTCGAAGGGCGCGAGCTGGGCGCCGCCGCCGTAGGTGGCGGCGTTGGGGCCGCGCGTGAAGGATAGCTTGTAGGTCCACTTGCCTCCCCGGTCAGGCGAGAGGTGGGCGCGCCAGACGGTGCCCGCCGTGGCGGAGGTTTCGGCGGCGCGACCGTCGGCGGCGAAATAGCCCGGCACGACGTAGCTGGGGGCGCCGGACTCGTGGGTGAAGGTCACATCGAAGCGGGAGTCGGTGAAGGGATTCGGAGTGGTGTCGGTCTCGGCGGCAAAAGGGCCGGCGAGGTCGAGCGTGACCTTGTGCCAGGTCCGAAGCTCGCCGGTGATCTGGACCGAGGCGTTGCCGTCCGGTTGGCGCGGGGCGGGGCGAAAGAGTTGCGCGCGCTGCTGGGCCGCGAGGGCGAGGCGCGAATCACCGTGGCCGACGGCGCTGGCGGGCTCGAAGACGAGCTTGGACCACCGGGCGCGGCTCCATTCCGTGCCATCCTTGGAGCCGATGCGCGCGCGGATCTCGACGGTGGTGCCCTCGCTTACGTCGAGGGTGGGCCAGGTCTGGGTGTAGCGTTCACCTTCTTCGAATTGCTCGTTGGAGAGCGGGCAGTCGAAGCGGCCGATGAGCTGGCCGGCGATCCAGACTTCGTAGCTGGCGGAGCCGTCGCTTTCGCCGACGGCGTGGAGGGTGACTTGGTAGCGACCGTTGCCCGCAGGCACGGTGAACCTGGCGGAGGCTTCCTTGTGGGTGTTGGGGTTGATCGCCGCCCACTTGCCCTTGTCGAGGTAAAAGCCGGTGCCCTCGAGCGGAAGACTAGAGGCGAAAATCGTGGCGGTGCCGGAGACCACCGGGGGTGCGGATGGGGTGGGCGCTGCGGCCTTGGGCGCGGGGACAGGCGCGGTCGTGATCGCCGGAGCTTCGACGTAACCGGCGGGGACGGCGAAAGCGGCGGGGAGCTGGCCGGTGTGGACGCGGCTGGCGGGGCCGACGCCGTCGGGGGTGTAGGCGGGATCATTGGTCAGCAGCAGGCGGTCGACCTCGATGCCATCCTCCCGCATGGAGAGATGGATCGTGTGGTCGCCGGCGGTCGGCACGTCGAGGTAGAGCTGGCCGGGCACGCCGACATGGACGGCTTCGGTGCGCTGGCGGCTGTCCCAGGACCATTCGCGCTTCTTGATGGTCTGCCAGCGGCGGCCGCTCTCGGGCCACTGGCCGTCGAGGCCGAAATGGATGCCGTTGTCCTCGGAGCCGGTGCTCAGCACGCGGGCCCAGACATGGTAGCGGCCGGGGTTGAGAAAATGGACGCGGTAAGTGAGCACGGCCATCCGGCCCGGCTCGTTGCTGAAGTTTTCGCCGTGGACGAGCTTCTCGCCGTGCGTCCAGCGTGTGTCGGGCAAGATTTCGACATAAGCGCCGCCGCTGGCGCCGAGGACGTGCGTGCCGTCGGTGTCAGGCGCCACACGCGGGTGTTGTCCGGCGTGCGTGAGATACCAGGCGCGCTTTTCGGAGAGCTCCTGATGGGCGAAATGCTCGGCCTCGAATGTGACCAGGCCGCTGTGCTCGGCGAAGACGAGATTGGGACCGGCGATTGGCGCAGAAGGTTGGGCGAGCAGGCGCCCGGCGGTGAGACCCAGCAGAAGGATAAATCGAATCGGGGTATTCATAGGAAAATAATTAACGCGAGAATTTGGCCACGGCTTCCGCGAGGGCGGTTTCGCCGCCTACGTTGCCGGGGAAGACGACAAAATCTAAGCCAGGGAATTTGCTCTCGGGGCCGGTGCGCCACACCGGGACGCCGGGAAGGATTTGACCGCGCACCATCGCGCGGCGCACGCCGAGCCCGAGGGTTGCGACGTCGCTGGAGGTGATGCCGCCTTTGGCGATAAGGAAGCGCGGACGCACGGCCAGGCTACGAACCAGTTCGATCAGTGCGTCCGAAACCAACCGCCCGATCCCGAGACTGGCGGCGTCGTCGCTCCCGGTGATGAGACGGCGGCTGGTGGACAGCACACAGTCGCGGCCGGCGGTAAGCGCCTCATGCAAAGCAGTGCGCGCCGCAACGAGCACCGCACCGCGGCTGGTCGGATCGAGCAGAGCAGACACCTCCAGTTCGATGGCCTGCAGACCGGGCTGGGTCAGCAAGTGCGTGAGCTGGGCCGTGGTCTTGGGCACATAGGAACCCACGACGACGAGACCGCCGTGCGGACCGGCGCCGTTGAAATCCGCAGCCGTGAGCACCGTTTCGGCTGACTGCCCGATACGGGCCGCGACGATCGACGCGGCGGTGCGGTAAACAAAGCGGGAGCCCGCCGCCTCGGCCTGCAGGGTGGCGTGCGCGACGACCTCGGCATCGCGCGGGGCGGCGGCATTGACAATGCAGACGCTGCCGCGGGGCAGCGCGCGAAGCTGCGCCGCGACGGCGGACGGGCCACCCCGGCGGATGGTGTCGAGGGAAACCGAGGCGATCGTGGCGGCGGCGATGCGGCCGGCGGTTTTCTCCTCCACCCAGGAGGGCAGGTGCGACGCGCGGTAGCCGAACACCGTGTCGCGGGCGAAAGGCGTCTGGCCTGCGGGGACGAGCCGGTCCTGCTCTGCGACGAAATGAGTGTCGTCGATCGTGTAGCGCCCGCCGGCCTCGAAATAGGGCATGACAATCGTGGCGTCGAACGGGCCTAAAATTTCCGCCAGGATGTCGGTCTCGAGAGGGAAGTGACCGCGGAGGGTCGAGTCGCTGCGGCTCAGAACGGCAATGGGCCGGCCGCTGGCAGCCTGCGCCGTGCGGAGATTGGCAGCGAGCTCCCGGTGCAATTCGCGCGAGTGGTCGGCGGTGAGGCTGCGGGAGTTGGTGAGAATATAGAAGCACGGCGGCGCGGCCCGCAGTTCCTCGCCCAGGGTGGCGGCATCCCACTGGGTCACGACGGGCACGTCGCGCACGGTTTGCGTGCCGGTTGGATCGTCATCGAGTACGACGAGCGTCCGGGCTTTTGCGGCGGCGGCGAGAGCCGGCAACAAATCCTCCGGCCATACCGGAGGCAGCGCGGCGAAGACGGCGGACTTGGCGAGGGAAGCCGGCGGGGTGGACATGCGAAAAGAGCGAAGCCTGATCAGGCGCCGGTGATTTCCACCTGGATATTTTGCGTCGCGGACTTCGTGAGAAACAGGGCGTGCTTGCCTTGCGTGCCCTGGTGAGGCGTGGCCTCGCCGGCAAGACCTTCGACTTGCAATGCAGCCCGGGAAGCGGCGACGTCCTCCACCTTGAAACAAAAGTGATGCAAGCCCGGCCCGTTCTGATTGAGCCAGCTCTGCAGGGGATGGTCCGGCGTGAGAGGCTCAACCAACTGGAGATGAACATTGCCCAAATCAAGATGGGTGAGACGGACGGCGCCGCCGTTCACGACCTCGCTGCACACGACCGGAAAACCCAGCCGGTCGCGCCAGACTTTCAGCGCCACCTCGGTTGAGGGCACCGCAATGGCGAGATGATCGAGGCCTTGGTGTTTCATTTTTTTAAGAACGGATGTCGATGGGGCCGCGCTGAGCGGCAGACGCATACATGGCCTCCTGGATGGCCATGGTCTTGAGGTATTCCTCGCCGCTGGTCTCACACGGCGCGCCGGTGAGGAAGCAGTCGGCGAAGTGGCGCTGGGCGGCGAAAACGCAGTCACCGGCGAAACCGCGCCGTTCGTGCGGGTAGTCCACGGCCTGTTCCTCGCCGCCGAGCCGCTTGAGCGTGATGCGACCGTCGAGGTGGAGACGGAGACTGCCGGCGTCGCCCTCGACGAGGAATTCACCGAAGGTGTAGCGCGCGTCGGGCAGCGGACAGGCGGGCTCGTTATAGCGGTTGGCGTCCCACTGGCCGAGGGCGCCGTTGGCGAACTCGAAAACGAGCAGACCGCAATCCTCGCCCTTGATCACGGGGTTGAGGCGGCGGAGCCAGGCGGTGACGCGGGTGATGTCGCCGGCGAGATAGCGGAAGGTATCGATAAAGTGGACACCGGTCTCGTAAACGAGAAGGCGCGGGTAATCTCGGAAGTAGGGCTGGCGGGGGATGTAGGCGTTTTCACCCCAACCGTCGCCCATGCGGGAGCGGAAGGTAAGCGAGTGGAGCTTGCCGCCGATGGTGCCGGCCTCGATCTGGCGCTTGATTTCCCGGTGCCAGGGTTGGAAGCGGAAATTCTCATGCACCATGAAGCGCACGCCCGCGCGGGCGGCATCGGCCACGATCTCGCGGGCGACGGTGAGCGAGGGGCCGAGTGGCTTTTGGCAAATAATGTTTATCCCGCGCTTCGCCGCTTCGGCGCAGATTTCCTGATGCGAGGGCGGCGGGGTGATGATGTCCACGAAGTCGGGTTTCTCGCGGTCGAACATCTCGCGGTAGTCGGCGTAGTATTTTTTCAGGCCAAACTTCGCCGTGATTTCGGCGGCCTTGGCGGGATCGCGGTTGGAGAAGGCGACGATTTCCACCTCGGGAATGCGTTGCCACGCCTCGTATTGGAAGTGGCTGAAGTAGCCGGCGCCGATGCAGACGCCTTTGAGCCGCGGCTGAGGAGAGCGGTCAGTCGTCATGAAGCGATTGGTGTCAGGTTATGCATGGATCTCCGTGATCCTTTTTGTCGGATCGGCAAACACCCAGCAGACAGCCGCGGCGACGCTACAGCCGGCGATAATGTAGAAAAACACGTCGGTGTTACCGGTCCAGAGGAGCAGGATGGGGAATGCCGGTCCAATAATGGCGGAACCGATGTTGCCGGCCATATTCATGGTTCCCGAAACCTGGCCGGCGTGCCTGCCGCCGATGTCGATACAGAACGACCAGGACGGACTCAGGATCATGTCCACGCCGAAAACGGCGACGGAGAGCCAGAGGATGGCGGGTCCGACAGCGTTTTGTTGCACGCTCATAATCATCCCGAAGGCCGTGAGGAGAAAGCCGAAAATGGCGGGAAGCTTGCGGGACAACGCGTGTCGGCCGCTGGCGTAGATCCGATCCACCAACCAGCCGGAGAAGACGTTGCCGACCGCCCCGCACAAGAGGGGGATCATGCTGTAGAGCCCGGCGTCCGCGGAGTTGAGGTTGTAGGTGCTCTTTACGTGCGGGTACAGCCAGGTCAGGCAGAAGAACGTGGTGAAGTTGGCGAAGAGGTACTGGGTCATCATCAGCCACAGGCCGGCGGAACGAAACATGTGGCCGAGCGGCATTTTGCCGACCGGACCGGAACCTGAACCCGCCTGCCGGTTGGCCTCGATATAGGCGAGTTCGTCTTTGGTGATGTTCGGATGATCGGAAGGTTCGTCGCGGAAAAAAAGCCACCACGCTATCGACCAGACGAAACCGATTCCCGTGAGGATAAAGAAAGTCGTTTTCCATCCGAGCGAATCGATGGTCACCGCCAGCACGGGAAGCGCCAGTGCTGCGCCAAGGCGAGAGCCGGAAAAATTGATGCCTTTGACGAGGCCGCGTTCCTTGACGGGAATCCAAGAGTAAACCGCGCGGGCCATACCGGGGAACGCGCCCGCTTCACCGGCACCGAAAAGAAAACGAATGATGAGCAACGAGGAGTAATTCCAGGCGAGGGCACTGAGTCCGGTGAAGATCGACCACACCGTGACTATGCCGGCGAGGATTTTTCGTCCGCCGATCCGGTCAGCCAGCATGCCCGACGGGGTTTGAAACAACGCGTACCCGACGGCGAAGGCCGACATCACGACGCCGAATTGCGTGTCGGTGAGGCCAAGATCCGTGGTGATCTGGCCCTTTGCCGTGGAGATGCAGACGCGGTCGACGTAGAGCAGGACCGAAAGCAAAAAGGTGCCGGTTACGACGAGGTAGCGTTTGGGAATCATGAGCCGAGGCGGGTTTAGCGTGGAGAGACGGGAAAGATACCGCTGAGTTGATGGTAACGTTTCACGGCATGCCCACTGGGCTCATCGGGACTGAGGCGATCATGAAAATGCACGCTGAAATACCATTGGCCCGGCCGGTCTGGCGTGAACGGAGCGCGCCATCGGCCTTCGCCGGCATGCTGTCCGGCCGCGATCAAAACCGGCTCGCCCGATTCGTGCGTGAAGGCAACCTCCATCCGGCTGCTGGCGGGTATCAGGGATGCGGTTTCGGTGCTGAGCACCAGCGTCACGGTGCCACCCGGACGGAAATCGCCTTCCATCATGGCGAGGCCCGAGCCGTCGTGTTCACGAGATGCGTCGGCCGGATCGGTGTAGCCGGCGGGCAGGGCAAAGGGTGCCGGCGCGTGGCCGGCGAAAACCGTTGCGGCGGCAGGTTCGTCCGCCGGCATGTAGTCGCGGTCGGTCGTCAATAACCACCGGTCAAATTCAAAGCCATCCTCGCGCATGGAGAAATGCACCGTGTGTTCGCCGGGCGTGGGTACATCGAGGTAAAGTTTATGCCACTCGCCCTGCGGTACGGCGTCGGTGCGCTGGCGGCTGTCCCATGCCCACTTGTTTTTATGACCGGTCTGCCAGCGCAGGCCGGACTCGGGCCAGGTGTGGTCGAGGCCGGCGTGCAGGCCGTTGTCCTCGCCGCCGGTCGAGAGGGCGCGGACCCACACATAATAGCGGCCGGGTGTGTTGAAATGCACCCGGTAATTGAGCACGGCCATGGCGCCGCCGGTGTTGGTGAAACTCTCGCCGACGATGATCGGTTGGTAGTGGGTGCGGCGCTCGTCGGGCAGCAATTCCAGGTAGGCGCCGCCGCTGGCCCCGACCAGATGCCGACCATCACCGTCGGGCGTGATCGCGGCATCATCATGCCCCGGCGCGGTCAGATGCCAGGCGCGGCGATCGGTGAGGGTCTGGCTGGTGAAATGCTCGGCTTCGACGGACACGAGTCCGTTGGTTTCGGCAAACACGAGGTCGGGTGACACGATGGAATTCATCGTGGTTGCGGCCAGAGCGGGCACGGCCAGTCCGAGCAACGGGAGGAGCAAACGGGGGTAGGGCATAAGACGGGAAACGGATCAGTAGCGCGGCCAGTTGGCGGGCGGGGTATCGAAGGCGATGGCGCGGACGGGACAGCCATCGCCGGCGGAGAGTTTGAGCGGCAGCGCAATGAAGAAGACGCGCGGTTGCGTGAGCCGGTCGAGATTGGTCAGACCCTCGACGATGGTTACGCCGCCACCGAGGAGAATTTTATGGATGAGCGTGACCTCGGGGAGGTTATTGACGTCGGCGATGGAAGGTGGCTCGACGCCGAGTAATTTCACTTTTTGCGCGACGCACCAATGGGCCAGTTCCTCGGAGAGGCGCGGCAGGCCGTCGCGGTAGAGCGCAGGGTTGCCGACGTGGCGGCTCCAGCCGGTGCGAAGAATCAGGCTTTCGCCGGGAATGAAATTCTGAGCAACCGACCCCAGATGGGCGATGGTGAGCAGGGCGCTGGGCGGCAGATCCCGCAGGTCGACGATCCACGCCGGTCCCATGCAGCGTTCCGGGGTGTGGTGATCGATGGTTTCCGGGCCCGCATCGAAATGCACCTGCGCATCCATGTGGGTGCCGGCGTGGGAATAAATGTGCCAGGTGGCGGCGTTCCACCCGTTCTTCGCCACCGTGTAAGCCGGCTCCGTGGCGATGCCGCGCATGCCGGGAGTCAGGGTGAGGGTGAGATCGATGAGTTTGGTCATGGGGCGGACAGACCTGGCGATGGATGAAGGTTGGAATTGGAAATCGAGAATCTATAAATCCGGAATTGGTCGGAGCCATTCACGCGAGAACGTCGATGATGAGTTGAGCCATGGCCTTGGTGCCAATCTTGCCCCCGAGGTCGGTGGTGCGGTTGGCCGGGTCGGCCAGTACCTTCGTGACGGCGACCTCGATCATCCGGGCCCCGCGTTTTGTTTCAGCATGGCCGAGCCAGTCGAGCATCATGGCGACGGAGAGGACGGTAGCGATGGGGTTGGCGATATTTTGTCCGGCGATGCCGGGAGCGGTGCCGTGCGACGGTTGAAACAGGCCGTATTTCGGGCCAAGATCGGCTGACGGCGCCATGCCCATTCCCCCGATGATGCCGGCGGCGAGATCGGAGAGGATGTCGCCGAACATGTTTTCGGTGACCATCACGTCGAAGGTGTGCGGTCGTTGCACCAGGAAGAGCGCCATGGCGTCAACGTAGACGCGATCAGTCTGCACATCCGGAAACTCGGTGGCGACTTCATCGAATATTTTTCGGAAAAACGCCATCGACGGAAGTACGTTGGCTTTGTCGACGAGGGTGCAGTGCTTGCGGCGCTTTTGCGCCAGCTTGAACGCCTCGCGGCAAACCCGTTCCGCGCCGTGACGCGTGATCTTCAATGTATCGGTCTCGAAATCGCGGCCCGGGGGTCGGGGTGTGAGGCGCTCGGTGAAAAGTCCTTCGCAGTTTTCGCGGATGATGACGAAATCAATGGGGTGGCCGGTGCCGCCGTAGCCTTTGAGCGGGGAATGGGATTCGTGGTAGAGTTTGATCGGGCGGACGCCGTTGAAGAGATCGAGCTTCTCGCGGATATCGATCTGAGGGGTCATCTCGACGCCGTTGGGCCAGCGGACTGACGGCAGGCCCATGGCGCCCAGGAGGATGGCGTCGGCCTGCTTCATGCGCTCAAGGGTGGAGGCGGGGAGCGGGTCGCCGTTCTTGAGATATTCACCTGCGCCGACGGAGAGTTCGTTGCAGGTGAATCGCACCTCGTGGAGATGGGACTCGACGACGTGCAGGACTGCCAGACTGGCGCTGACTACTTCAGGTCCGATGCCGTCACCGGGGAGGATGGCTAGATCGAAATTCGTCATGCGCAGAGGAGGAGCGGATTTAGTACGGCGAGGAGACTGACCTTTGTGAACAATGGTGGGATCCGGTCCTGAAACGATTCGATAATCCTGACCGGAGGAATCGCGCGGGAGAAACCAGGCATTCCGGAGGGTCGCGTCATCTGCGAACAGGGCGGTGCGAGGTCGTAGCAGGAGTGCCGCTTCCCGCGACAATGGCGGGAAGCGGCGGCAGTGCGGGAGTGCGGTTAAAATTCCAAATCGATCGAAGCCAGATAGGTTTTGGGATTGTCCAAGTAGTAGGCATCGCGGGTGCCTGGATGGTAACCGGATGCGCGTCGGGTCGTTAAGAGATTCTGAGCGTGCAAGCTGACGCGGTATTTAACGTCCTGCCACTTCCAAGAGTAATTTACACCCAATGAAACGGCGGGACGGGTCTCCAGATAGGAAGGCGCACCGAAGCGATTGGTTTCGCGCACCTGATCCCAGGCATATTGGACGTTTACGTTGGCGCTGAGTCCCTTGAGCGATCCTTGGGTCCAGGTGTATTTATTCACCATCGCAATCTTGTGCTTGTAGCCGTTTAAGGGCCCGATCCGAGACGCGACCTTATCTTCAGTCACCGCCCGCTTGTTGTAGGCATAGCTGAACATGGTGGTGAAGTTTTTGATCGGGTAGAAAAACATGTCCGCATCGAATCCCTTGGAAGTGACTTGTCCTGACTGCACGTTGGCACCACGAGGCAGATTAGGATCGGCGGTCGGATTATCTTTGTTGGGAGCCTCGGGATCATTGATGATCCGGTCATTTTCCGTGATCTCGTAAAGGCTGATTGTGCCCATGGCGCGATCTTCGAACAGGTTGATCTTGGCACCGATTTCCTTGATCTCACCCTGCGTAGGACCGAAGGTATTATCGAATCCATCCAGCGTTCCGGCATTGCCCTTCATGGATTGGGAATAGTTGGCATAGATACCGACACCTTTGGTTACGTTGAAGATTAAACCTGTCTGGGGCATCACCTTGTTGGTTTCGTAAAGGGAAGGGCGTCCGGGTGCGGAGAGCCCGGTGGCCAGGATTTTGACATCATTGCTTTGCTCAATCGAGGCGCGGTACACGCCCCACAGGGTGTTAAGACGTCCACCCAGCCATTTTGCGTGGTGGTTAAGATAGAACGACTTTGTCTCAAAATGGTTCTTGTTGAACTGCGTCGCGGGGAAGCGCTCATGGGGAACTTTGAAATCGAGATTGGGATTCTGATTCAGAGGATCGAAGAACTCGAACAGGGTCAGGGTGGTTCCGGGAATCCGGATCTGATCGGTGCTGGCAAACTGATCTTCGATCTGCTGCAAATAACCGGTGGTGATTCGATGGGTGGCACCGAATGCGTCAACCCGGTAGCCGAGATTAACGCGCAGCCCGGCAACCTCCTGATCGAAGATGTTATGCTGCCACGCGCGCCGCATCATGGGTTTTGCCCCAACGGCGTTATGATTGTAAGTCGTGCCCGCCGGATTGGCGAGAGTCGGGGCTTGGACAATGCCGGAGTTGATTACTTGCGGACCCCAGCGGCGCTGCCGCTTGTGGTTGTTGAAATCAATGCTCAGGATAAGATCGTCACTGAAGCGATGTTCAAGCCGGGCGTAGACATCATTCAGCCATTCAGGCGTCTCATGGTGCGGACCGTCCCAGGACATGTAGGGATCAACACCGGGGAAGAGCACGGCGAAGGGCACGTCACCATGCAGGCCGCTCGGATCGGTGATGCGCACGGTGCGGTTCCAGCCATCGATATCATTGCCCCGCTCGCCGTTCACCTTGTAGTATTCCCATTGGAGAAGGAAGGTTGTGTCATTGGTGGGCTGGAAGAGCAGCGACGGCATGATGTTCTGCAAAACGCGCTTGCGGTGGGGCGACTGGCCGGTGCTGCCTTCGAGTGACCCGACAATCCGGTAGGAGAGGATGGGCTTGCCGTCTTTGCGCAGCAGCTTGGCGTCATTGTTGATATCGACCGTGCTCACATACTTGTCGTTGCTGCCGAAGACCGCGCGCAGACGGGTGAAGTTCTGTCCAGGTTTGGGTTGCTTGGTGATGACGTTGATGACGCCGCCGGGCTCAGTAACGCCATCGATCACGGAGGTCGGCCCCTTGAGCACTTCGATACGCTCGATCGTGGCGGAGCCGTTGTCGGAGTAACGCAAAAAACCGTTGCGCATGAATTCCAGCGTGTTGAATCCGCGCACTGCCTTGCCATTAACCGATGCATTCCAGCTAACCGCCTCCCGGTTGGCGCCACCGCTAAAGCCCACATCGCCATTGCCGCCGAACGCGGCGGTATCGAGGATGAAGTCCTCAGTGATAACGGCGACGTTGAAAGGCACTTCAGACAGGGGCACCGGCAGACGGGTTGCGCTGAAGGAGTTGGTGGCACGGTATTCGTGCGTGAGCTCGCCTTCCACCACAAAGGTCGTGAGTTTCACGACCTCTTCGGAATTTTCAGCGGAAGTAGTGGGCGCAGTCTGGGAGCGCAGGTTGGGACAACACAACAAGGAGACGGCGAGTGCCGCCTCCGCCAAGGCCGATTGGTATCTTTTCATGGGGTGGGTAATAACCAGTGTGAATTGCCGGGGGTATTTCCGTGAGGAATGAACAACGAAAGTAAGTTAACAGGTCGGCGCAGTGGAGACGATGTGCTCTTCCACATATAAATTGTGATTTTCCGTCAGACGTTCCTTTTTGCGTCGTATCCGACGTTCTGATATTATCCCATGGTCTGTGCCCCAGCGTCGGAAAGTCGCCCTCCTGATCGAGACCTCGAACACCTATGCCCGCGAGCTGCTGCACGGCGTGCGGGCCTGGCTGCGCGAGCAGAAATTATGGGACATCCGCTTGTCCGAGCAGGGGCGTGGCGCGGGTGTGCCCGCCTGGCTGTGCGCCTGGGAGGGCCACGGCATCATCGCCCGCGTGACAGGTAACCGCATGGCGGCGGCCCTGCGGTCGAAGGGCCTGCCGGTCGTGGATGTGGCGGCGGCCCTGCCGGAGCCGGTGTTCCCGCGCGTCGCGACCGACAGCCGGGCAGCGACACAGCTGGCGTTCGATCATCTGCGCGAACGCGGCTTCCGGCATTTCGCCTACTGCGGCGATACGCGATTCTGGTGGTCGGAACAGCGCGAGCGCTATTTTGTCGCGCAGGTGCGTGCGGCGGGTTTCGGCTGCGCAGTTTTCGGACCCCGGGCGGCCCGCACGGGCTCGGACGCCGAGTTGGAGGAGCTGGCCCGGTGGCTGCAAGGGCTGCCCAAACCCGTGGGCGTTCTGGCGTGCTACGATGTGCGCGGGCAGCAGGTGCTGGAGGCCTGCGCCGAGGCCGGTCTGGCCGTGCCCGACGTGGTGGCCGTGATCGGCGTCCACAACGACGAATTGCTTTGTGATCTGTGCGAACCGCCCCTGACGAGCGTGAATCCCAACGCCCGGCGGGCTGGCTACGAGGCGGCCTCGCTGCTGGCGCGGCTGATGGAAGGGGAAAAAGTCCCCGTCGAGGCGAGGCTGATCGAACCGGTTGGCGTGGTCCAGCGCCAGTCTACGGACGTCGTGGCGGTGGGTGACGCCAAGGTGTCAGCGGCGGTGCGCTACATCCGCGCGCACGTGACAGAAGGGATTGGGGTCGGCGATGTGCTCCGGGCGGTGCCGATCTCGCGCACGCTGCTTGAGCGCAAATTCAAGCACCTCTTCGGGCACACCCCGCACGAGCACATTCTGCGGACGAAACTGGCGCGAGTCCGAGCCATGCTGGTGGAAACGGATTTGCCGGTCGCCCTCATTGCGGAGCGGGTCGGCTTTGAGCATACTGAATACCTGAGCGTGGCCTTTCGCCGCGAAATGGGCGTCACCCCCAGCGCCTATCGCCAGCGGCAGCGCCCACCGACCGGGTGAGCCTGGCCTCGCCTACTTCCCCGTTTTTTCCGGCGGGCTCCTGGTTTCCCGCACCTCGCCCAGGATATTCAGATCGCCGAATGTTACGCTGGTTTTGCGGCGCAGCGCGTCATCGACCGCAATCGGCCGGCTCTCCTCCCGGGCAAAAAACGGTGCGGCGCTGGCGAGCATGATGCCCATGGACTCGCCCGACGTCTCACGCCGGGCGTCGATGCTGATCCGGGTGCGCCAGAGCACTTTCTTTTGCGCGTTGACCGGTTACCGGCGATTTCACTTATTTCGCTGCGCGGCCGACCCTTCGGCCGTTTCCGGTGACGTTTTTCCCCCCTTAGTTTACCCCGATGAATTGGTCCCAAAACTATTCCCCGATGGGCGGCATCGGCTGGTCCGCGTTGTTGGCGGCGCTCCCTGTAGTCACGCTTTTGGGTTTGCTGGCGTTCTGGCATGTCCGCGCGCAGATCGCGGCTCTCGCCGGCCTGCTGGTGGCTTTGGGCGTGGCCATTTTCGTTTATCATATGCCGGCCGCGCTGGCCGCGGCCGCCGCCGGTTATGGCGCGGCTTTCGGACTTTTTCCGATCGGGTGGATTATCCTCAACGCGATTTTTATCTATAGCCTGACCGTTGAGACCGGACAGTTCGCGGTCTTGCAGAAGCAGGTGGCCACAATGTCGGCCGACCGGCGCATCCAGGCGCTCCTGATCGCGTTCAGTTTCGGTGCCTTCATTGAGGGTGCGGCCGGCCTCGGTGCCCCGTCGCCATCAGCGGGGCGTTGCTGATCGGTCTGGGGTTCAGACCGCTGGAGGCGGCCAAGCTCGCCCTCATCGGCAACACGGCACCCGTGGCCTTCGGTGCGCTGGGCACGCCGCTGATCACTCTCGCCAAGATCACAGACATCGACCTGCAATTGCTCAGCTCCATGGTGGGACGGCAGCTGCCCGTTTTCTCTCTGATCGTGCCGTTCTGGTTGATCGCGGCCCAGGCGGGGTGGCGCGGTATGCTCGCCGTGTGGCCGGCCTGTCTGGTGGCGGGTGCGACCTTCGGCATCTCCCAGTTTTTCGTCAGCAATTACATCGGGCCCACGTTGGTGGACATCATCTCCGCGCTCGTCTCGATGGGTTCCCTGGTGTTGCTCATGAAATTCTGGCAGCCGAAGGACACGCAGGAAAACGCGGTCAGTGACGAACAACGGTCCGCGCATACGGCGCCTGCGGGCAGCCCGGTCTGGAAAGCCTGGCTCCCCTGGGTGTTTCTGAGCGTGTTTGTTTTCCTGTGGGGCCTGCCGACCATCAAGACGGCGCTCAACGGCGTGTTTGCGCCCACCTTTGAAACTCCCCTGCTCCACAAGGCGGTGCTGCGCGTGCCCCCGGTGGTGGCGCATCCCGAGCCCGAATCGGCCATCTTCAACTTCAACGCGCTTTCCGCCACCGGCACCGCGCTGTTGTTCGCCGGCGTGCTGGCGGGTTTGGTGCTCGGGCTCAAACCGGGACGCATCCTCAGGCTCTACGGGCAGACCATCTGGAAGGTGCGCGTGTCGCTGCTCACCATCGCGCTCATGCTCGCGTTGGGTTTCACCACGCGCTACAGCGGCACCGATACCACCATGGGTTTGCTCATGGCCGGCACGGGGTGGTGGTTCCCATTCTTCTCTCCCCTGATTGGCTGGCTCGGCGTGGCCCTGACGGCAGTGATACATCGTCCAACGTGTTGTTGAACCAAGCCGCTGCGCAGCGCAGGGGTGCGGTGGCGGCGAGGTAGTCGGGTGACATGAGACGGACAGTGGGCGGGAGGACGACGGCGGACAAGACTGGAAGGGATGTCATCCCATAAATCCACGAAGAAGGACGCCGCGAAGGTGGCGTTCAACGATTCCGATTCGCTGCTCCGCTTTGCGGAGACGCTCAAACTCCGCTCGCTCGCGGTCACGACCCAGGAGGAGTATATGCGCTACGTGCGCAAACTGGCCGCCCGCGTGAAACGCGATCCGGCCGAGCTCGATGAGGCGCAACTGCGCGCGCATCTGCTCCACCTCAAAGACGGGAAAAACGGTCACGGCTACTCCGCTTCTTCGATGCGGACGGCGGTCGCCGCGTTCACCGCCTTCTACAACCTGCACCTGGGACGGGACTGGAAGCTCTTCCGGCTCGTGCGTTCGCCCTCGCCGCAAACGTTGCCGACGGTGCTGACCCGCGAGGAAGTAAAGCGGCTCTTCGGGGTGATTCGCGAGGAACGCTTTCGCATGGTCCTGCGCTTGATCTATGCGTGCGGCCTGCGGGTGTCGGAAGCGATCAACCTGGAGGTGAGCCAAATCAAACGAGACGGGCCGCGGCTGCATCTGCAAAAAACGAAGTTCAGCAAGGAACGCCTCGTACCGTTGCCGTTCTGGGCGTATCAGGAGTTGCAGCGCTACTGGAAGACACACCGTCACCCTCGCTGGGTGTTTCCGGGCGTGGGTCGGGGCTGGCGCGAAACGCCGGGCGGGATCGAACGGCTCGCTCATGCCGTTGAGCCGATGGGCGTCAGTTCGATCCAGTACTGCGTGCGCCTCGCGCGCGCTGACGCGAAGCTGCCCGCGACGACGCACGTGCATACCCTGCGACACTCGTACGCCACGCACCTGCTCGAAGCGGGCATCAGCATTCGACTGATTTCGGCGTACCTGGGCCACGCTTCGCTCGAGACCACGTTGATCTATACGCATCTGACGGCGGTCAACGAAGCGGGTGCCCGCGACGCGCTCGACCAGATGCGGCCCGACGATACTGCCGCGTAATCCTTCGCTCCACGCTCGTCTGATATGGCGATGTCTGTTCCCCTCGACGGGCTCAGGGCCTTTCGGCTGGCCGACTGGCTGGTGCGGCAGGCGCCGGCGTGGCTGGAGCCCGCGAACGCGGGCTCCGTGACGCCGGCGCAACGCCGCGCCTTGCTCGCGATCACGCGCTGCCGCACGCCCGCCTTGGGTGGGCACGTTTACGAGTGTACCGACTGCCAGGGCACCGACTACGCGTATCACAGTTGTCACCACCGGGCGTGCCCGCGGTGCGGCGGCGTGCGGACCGCAGAGTGGACGGCCAAGCAGGAAGCACGGCTTTTGCCGGTGCCGTATTTCCTGGTGACCTTCACTGTACCCGAGGAACTGCGTTTCGCGTTCAAGGCGCGGCCGGAGTTGCTCCATGATTTGCTCTTCGCCTGCGCGGCCGGGGCGTTGCAAACGGTCGCGGCCATCCCGCGGCACCTCGGCGGTGAACTCGGGATGATCGGCGTATTGCACACGTGGGGACGCCAGCTGCAGCACCACCCGCATCTCCACTTCATCGTCGCTGGCGGCGGACTTTCCGCCGACCTGACGACGTGGCGGCCGAGTCGCGGCGGCAAGTGGCTCCTCCCAATCGACGCGGTCGGGAAGACAAAAGGGGTCAGGTTTTAAGTCTTTATATTGACTGACCGAAGAAGACAAAAGGGGTCAGGTTTTAAGTCTTGATTCTGCTGAAAAAGTCTCAGCCTCGGGCGGGCGTATTATTAGATTTGGCGGGCGGTGATTTTTTGCGCGGCGCGGCTTTCGCGATTGGGGCGGGTGGCAGGGCGGCGGCACGATCCGCACGTTTCATTTGCAGGGTGCCGCGATCGAGTAGGGTCCACTGGACTTGTTCGCCGGGTTCGAGGCCGATGGCCGCCGCCAGGGGCAGCGGCACATACACGTAGAGCCGGGGATTGCACCCCTTCGAGCGGATGGCCTGCACTGTGATGGGATACTGGATGGTTTGGGATTGCATAGAGCTATAAGCTAGTCTATAGGCTAGCTATTGTCAATGACCATTTTTCTCCTCAGCTTCGCCCGATGAGCCTCCCCGCCTTGGCTGATGACGGGCCGGACCTGGTCCTGCTCGCCGGTTTCAAGGCCCCAGCGGGCGTGCCGAAGGCCGTGCAAAAA
>Ga0163150_10004086_pt1 | contig 19844 bp, 16 predicted proteins | sample OliLakLV19P2IB_FD_148628 | JGI IMG/M metagenome (GOLD analysis project Ga0163150, IMG submission 148628) | Freshwater microbial mat bacterial communities from Lake Vanda, McMurdo Dry Valleys, Antarctica - Oligotrophic Lake LV.19.P2.IB | ecosystem: Environmental > Aquatic > Freshwater > Lake >...
ACCTGACGGGTTACCGCCGCTCGATCGACGGGCGTGACATCCATGAACCATGTGGCCTGCTGAGCTCCTGACGTGAGTCGCACGCGAAGCGTCATGGCCGTGCCGTCCTCGTACGCATAGCGGCATTGCATTTCCCCGACGATCGGTCCGCGGCTCACGATCTCCGCTTCGTACCCGACGAGTCGCTTCTCCCCATACATCTCACTGCCACCACTCCACACGCCGTCCGCGAGACGGTACGCCTGCACGGGCCCTGGCACGTCGGCCGATCGCGCCGGCGGATCAAACGCGGCGCGGCCAACGGGAAACCGAAACCCACACCCTTCGGTGGCAATCTCCACAACACCGTCGCTCTCCTGCACGACGACATCCGCCTCTGCCGGAGCCGCATCCGCGGCACCGGCCGCCTCCGTGGCATGGACCTCGAACCGCTTGACTTCGGAAGGCCGCAGGCCGGTGGCAATCCAGGCCCTTGCCGATCGAATGGAGCGTGAGCCCGGCCAATACTCGAGATCCGTCAGCTGCGCTGGCGTCGCTCCGCTGGGCCCGCGCACGACAAAGCGTCCCTCATGGAGCCGCCCCTCCTCCGCGGTGATCGGGAACGACACGGCCTGGGGCGCGTGCTGGTCGCCACAATGTTCTCCAAGCTCAAACACGGCGACCGGCGCGGCAAACTCCGCGACAGACGTCGCTGCACGAAGTCCGAACAGGCATGCGAGGACAACCCGATACATGGTCACGGTAGGCACTCGCAGTCGCGCCCTGTCAACAAAGCCGTGGCCATCGATCATGCGAAGCGGTTGGGTCACTCAAACTGCTGCACGCGAGAATCCGCCACACCCATGCCACGCGGCAGGGGCAGGGGCTCACGCCCCGTCAGCGTCATTTCAAACCGCTTATAGTTTCGATATCGCATGATGTCGCAGCGGAGATGACTCCAGATGCGACCGACGCGACCTGCTCGCCAGGCACCCTGGCCAATCAAGTAGTACAAGAACAGCCACAGGGATCCGAATGGGATCGAGTAGTAGTTTCGCTTGATCCACATGCGCCGCTCGAAGGTCGTGCCGAAGATCCTCGCATGCCCCGAAATCGCCGTTTTTCGATAGGCGATGATCGCTTCGGCCGTCGAGTATCGATTCTGCTTCTCAAACCAGTGATCGAGATCGGGGCTGTCGTAGTGAATGAGCTCGCCCGCGGCATCCACGATCGTGCCCGTCACGATGGGGTGTTCATTGACGGAAACGTTGGTGAAAACAGCCGTCCCCGTGCGCCACATGCGGAGGAGACGTTGGCGAACGCCCATGCGGCGTCCCATAAACCACAACCGTCGCACGACCGAGATACCGGTCACGTCGGGATTGTTCTTCTGCATGACGGCTGCGAGTGAGTCTTTGAGCCTTGTGTCGAGCCGCTCATCGGGATCGAGTTTCATCGTCCAGGGCGAAGTAATTGGCAGCTCGCGAAGGGCAAAATTCCATTGGTCGCCAAAACCACGAAACGGACGCTGGACCACATGAACCCCGTGCCGGAGGGCGATATCGACCGTCTCGTCTACGCTGAAGCTGTCAACGAGGAACACTTCCTGGGCCCAGCCAGCAAGATTGGCCAGGACCGCCTCCATGTTGTGCCCTTCATTGAGGCTGATCATGACAACAGCGACAGGGGCCGAGCCCGGCTTCCACTCGGGACGGGTGGCAGTATTCATGCGACGGCCTCTGCATAGTGGGTCGCGACATACCGAGCCCAGCCATTGCTGGAGCCTCCGCCACATGCCGCCCGTCCACGGTCCTCGAGCCACCGCTTGATTGGGATCGCAAATCCCGTCTTCCGACGGTGGACGACGTCGGCAGGAAGAGGAGTCTGCGGCGTGGCGGCCAGGACTCCTTTGCCCGGAACTCCCCCTATCTCCTTGAGCACGGGAGCCAGCTCGGCGAGGAGCCAGGCATCCACGAGAGGTGTTCTCAGCTCGACGCCATGATCCATGCTTGCCCAGTCTGAGTCACGAAGAAGTTGATTCCGAAGGTAGGTCTTCGACTCGATGAGCGAGAGGGCGAGCCGACTATCTTGCGGAAGAGCCCCGCACATTGAGGCCACCCACGACCCCGGAGAGAACTCTTGCAGGCCTTCCTCGGCAAGCTCACGGCCCATGAGGTGAGGGAGATCGTCGGGTGCGAACAAGCCACGTCGAAGAAACCAGGCGCCGGCCATTGTGCGGGACCAGTCGGCGGCATGCCGCCAACGGAAATTGGACGTGCGGCGGGCCCGCACCTCGAGCACCGCCCGGGCGACGGGCACGACGCCCGGCACCCGCGCGACAGCCGACCACACCCTCACCAGCCTCGGGAGTGTTCGGAAGCTTTCGTACCCCTGAAATAGCTCGTCGCCACCGACACCCGACACCACTGCCTTGAGCCCCAGCTCCGTGGCGGCCTTCGTCGCATACCAGGTGTTGATGCCGTCCACGCTCGGCTGATCCATGGCCGCCATGATACGAGGAAGGTCTTCCTCGAACTCCGCGGCCGTCACCTGCCGCACGTGGTGCTCGAGGCCATATCGCTCAGCGATGGCTCGCGCGGCGGGCGTCTCGTCATACGGCGTGTTTGCAAACTCGCCAAACTGAAGTGTCACGGCTCGGACACGGGCGCCGCTTTCTTCCGCCATCAGGCCGCCAAGCACACCCGAGTCGATCCCGCTCGAGAGGAACAATCCTACGGGCACGTCTGCTACGAGGTGCGCGGCAACCGACGCCTTCATGGCCGCGCGAGCTGCATCGTGTAACTCGGAGCGCGACCTCTTGGAGATCGGCAACTCGTCGGCGGCACGCCAGCGGTCACCGATGTCGTGAAACGAACGCTGCCGGGTGAGGCGACTGTCCTCAATCCACGCCGAGGTGCCACTTCCAATCGCTTGCACATCGCGATACCACGTGTGCGGCTCCGGCACGCTCCCGAGCAGCCAATACCCGGCCTGCCCGCGCGGGTCGGGCGCCGCCGCGACAAGCCCCGTGGCCATGATCGCCCGCACCTGCGAGGCGATGACGACGCCGTCCGAGAATGTCCCGACATAGAGAGGCTTGATTCCATAGGGGTCGCGAGCCAGGAATGCGCGCTTTGCCACTCGATCCCAGATCGCGAAAGCGAACATGCCCCGCAGAGACGCCACCATGCCTTCGCCTTCGGCCGCAAAGAGCGCGAGCAAGACCTCGGTATCTGAACTGGTTCGGAACTCTGTCCCTTTCGTCTCGAGCCGATGCCTGAGCTCCCGATAGTTGTAGATTTCGCCATTGAAGACGATGACGTAGCGACCGCAGGTCGAATGCATCGGCTGGGCGGCTCGCGGGTCGAGGTCGATGATCGCCAGCCGTGTGTGGGCCATGACCACGCCGTCTTCCTGCCATCGTCCTTGGCCATCTGGCCCTCGGGACGCCAGCTTGGCAAGCCCCGCATCGACCACACGGGGCTCGATCGACCGCGACGAAAACGTTCCAAAAATGCCACACATCAGATTGTCTCGTGCGTCATTCGTATTCGACCTGAGGTAGACCGTGCCGAGCCCATGGGACTACTGGCGAACGGCGTACACCGTTGTCGTCATTCCAATACCGAGCGCATCGCATACGGAAAGCCCGGCCGAAGTAAGGCCACCAGCCAACGCCGCCGCCGGCCTCAACAGCGATGGCAGTCGTCGCGAAAACGCGGTTGTGGGGATGCGCGACGCCCACTCCACCTTCCGAACGACAAACCCATGACGAGCCATGAGCCGAGAGAGATTCCGGCTGTCGAAATGATTGAGGTGCATTGGCGGGCAAATGAATGGATCCCCTGAGCCGAGCATGCGTCGAATGATGCTGCCGAAGTTTGGCAGAGCGACGACACACACGCCGTTCGGCCGCAGCAGCTTTGCCGCCTTTTCGATCCACTCGTTCACGTCATACACGTGCTCGAGGACGTGACTCATGAGTACGACATCAAATTCACCGCTCCTGCACTCATAGTTCTCAAAAGATGCTGGGACCGGCTCGAGCCCCAAGAGCTCCGCGGCTATCGCGCGCTCAGTCGATGCCATCTCCAAGGGCACGACGGAAAAACCTCGGTCGAGCGCTTCGCGGCTGAAAAAGCCGTATCCACATCCGACATCGAGGAATCGACGGCGGCGATCTGCGCCCAAGAACTGTGAAGCACTGGCGATAATGCGGCGTGCGTCCAGCGTGGAATTTGGATGCGCCCGTTCACGGTCAAGCACCGCTGCCAAGCCATCGGAAGCCTTCCGCATCGTCTCGTGCCCATGCCCCTGGACGGCATAGGCTTCCGCCAGCACCTCGCGGCAAGGCCGAGGATTCACGAAGCAGTAGCCGCACACCGTGCATCGGTCAAAGTGGTAGTCGCCGGCTCCCTTGTTCACGGTCTTCCATGCATGAATCGGCCCACCGCACACAGGACACTGTGACGTATGGGTAGTGCTGGCTGGGCTAGGTGAGTCGGTCAATGAACACTGCTCCATTCTTTTGGCCATCCAGCCGATCGTTCACGCTCTGGGTTTCACTGCCTCGATCACGAGCGTATGCGGCTGTGGGGAGTCGGCTCCGACTCCTTCCCGAGAAGGGGCGCATCAAAGAGATGCGGAAAACCGCTCTCAGCCGCCGCAGCTCGCGGGGCGAAGTCCACGAAACCGACCGCGGCAGTGATCTCCTCGAGATACGAGGGCGTGAGAATCGTGATGTGCTCGCGGCGGCAGAACACAAAGTTCTCAAACCTGCCACCGATCGACTTCCGCGGATCGGGATAGTCGCCAAACCACGCCGTGTTCCCCGCGACATACTCCCGCATCGCTGCGTCACCGTTGGGGCCTCCCACGCGAACCACGCCCCCGGCTTCAGGATCCGAAAGACCTCACGGAAATGGCCCCAGAGGTCGGGCAGGTGCTCAATCACGTGGTGCGAGTAGACGGCATCGACGGATTCGTCGCGAAACGGCAGGCGCCGCGAAATGTCGGTCCAGACATCGCAGCGTCCGGTGAACATATTGGCGTCTACATTGACCCAGCCATCCAAATAATTCCGCTGGCCGGGGCCCAGTTGAACGCGCACGACTGCCTGGTTCCCGGTGGGCGGCGACCGCAGCAGCCGATAGGTCGTGCCGCTGATCGCGAGCAGGGGCTTCGCCACGGCAAAGTACATCCGCTTGAGCGCATAGGGCATCATGGCCGAGGTCTCCCTTTTGCGGCCCGCTCGAGGGAGCCGAGCATGTCTGCCGCCAATTTCTGCCGGTCGTAGTTCCGCGCGGCGGCCACGCATCGATCGCGAAACTCGGATCGAAGACTATTCTGTGCCCGCATTTGATTCAATGCAGCGCAGAGCTGCGTCACATTCTCCGGCTCGAAGACGAGCCCCACCCCTTCGCGAGTCACGATCTCCGCAGATTCGCCCGCCACGCCATGGAGCACGGGAATACCCATCGCCATGCACTCAAAGAGCTTGGACGGAATGACCGTCGAGAACAGGGGCGTGTTCTTGAGATGGATAATGGCGGTGTCCAGCAACGACCAGTACCGCGGCACGTCCTGCTTCGGCACCGAATCCACGAACACGACGTTGTCGAGGCCCATGCTCCGCGCCTGCGCAGTGAGCGCCTGCTTGCGAGCACCGTCACCTAAAAACAAAAAGGCATAGCCCTCGTGCCGGAGCCGCTGGGCCGCCTCGAGGATGGTTTCGAGCGAATGGGCCATGCCGTGCGTGCCAATGTACCCGGCCACGAATCTCCCCTCGAGCCCCAGCTCCCGTGCCAAGGCGGTGTCACGTGGCTGGGGCTGGAATCGAGAAAGATCGGCGCCGTTGGTGACGACATCGATCTTTTCGGGGTCGATACCGCGGTCTGCAAGCACCCTGCGGAAGGAGTGTGTCACGGAAACAATCCGGGTAGCACGCCGATACAGGTGCATTTCGAGCCGCTCCAAGGCTCGAATGGCGACCGAATCCCGCATCGCCCCAACCGCCTTGATCGACTCCGGCCACAGATCCCGCAGCTCGAACACGAACGGCACACCCTTCAATCGGCTCACGACGTTCGCCGCGCATGCAGTGAAGAATTGCGGGGACGTGCCGACGACGACATCGGGCCGGCGCAACCATGGGGCGGCCAGAATCGCCGAGACCATGAAACTCTGGTAGTCGAGGATCCGTCTCAGAAAACCCTCATTGCCCGTGATGTAGGTCCAGACCCGCACGACCTCGATCCCGTCCATCTGCTCCCGCTGACACAGGCGATTGCGATAGCCACGATGGACCTTGCCTGCCGGAAAATTGGGCACCCCCGTGACGACGGTCACCTCGTGGCCCAGCCGCACCCACTCGCGGCAGTGCTCGAATGTGCGACTCGCCGGGGCATTGACCTCCGGGGGGAAATTGTCGGTCAGAAACAGGATGCGCACGTCAGTCCCACCACAGCCGCATGACTGCCTCTCTACCGCGCAACATGCCCACAGTTTTGGTCGTGGGACGCGACGCGCCAAACTCAGGATGCCATGTCGTGGGCTCCGACCGGAGGCTCATGCCCTCGGCATCGACGCGGAGGCACCGACCGTTTGGCAGCCGGGCCGTCAACCCGCCGCCATGCTCATTACTCTCGATGATGACGTCGGGGTGCCAGTGCCAGTGCGAAAGAGCTTCCCCTGGGCCACGCACCTCGTCCCGCACCTCGATGGAATGATCCGAGAACGACCAATGCCTCACATGGAGCGGCCGGCCCGGCAGCCTAGTGTAGCCGTCATGCGCACACGAGACGGTCATGCCATCGGCCGTGCGCACGACATTCAGCCCAAAAGGCCGTGCGCGGCGGGCCACGCGAAAGCCAGCCCACACCTCCGACGAGTCCAACCCGTCGATCGTGACCGTGTTGTGCGCCGCCGTCCCTCGCTGTCGCTGACGCTCGGGCCCCGTTCCATACACGGACGTGCCCGAATTGCAGAGCACTCGGCATCCCTCGAAAGACAACTCCCACGACAGCGTGTCGGCATGGGCGTGCCCCGGAAGGTAATCCGGGCCGACCGGGCCCACGTCGAGGATCGCGACCACCGGCCCCTGCTCGATTCGGATAGAGCCGCTGGGCTCGAGCGTGATCAGGTCGCGTGACTCGTACGAAGACTCTGCCACGCCGAGCGCAGCGGCATACGCCTGAAGCTCCCGGTACGGAGCCGCGACGCCGAACGCAGCGTCATTGAAAAATGAGATTTCACCGTCGGGGTGAACCATCGCAGACAGCCACCGCAGCATGAGCGAAGCCGTCGACCGCAGCGTCGCCGCGACACCTTGGACGTCATCGCCGGCCGTGGCCCCGTAGGCGGCTATGAGATTCACGATGTCGAGGAAATCCTCGAGAACGATCGCGTGATACATGGGCGAGCGTTCGAAATGGCCACCATCCGAAAGCACCTGCTCAGGAACTTGCCGGCTGAGGATATTCACCGCGGTTTGTCGCCATGCATCGGCCTCGGAGCCCATGAAGAAGAGACCCGCAAACAGAAGCCCTTTGGCATTGGCGACAAGGTGATTTCCGAGCAGATGCCACTCGACGTGGCGAGCGAGCCAACGGGCCTGCGCGGCGAGGCTGTGCGTTGCGTCGGCGGAAAGCTGATGGCCTTCGAGCTCCATCGTGATCCAATTCACGATCCGGCGTGATGTCGGGTATGGCTCCCAGCCCACGCCGCGCCCTGGAGGATTCTCAGCGATCCAGCGGGCGATGAGCGCCTGGTGCCACTCTGCCCGCTCAGGTGCTCCCTTCGCGACGACATCATCAAAATAATGCTGGTGGTATCGCCAGAGCCGATCGACGCTGCCCCCGTCCCACCCGATCGCAGACAGATCATGCTCCACATTGAGGTGCCGCATCCGCGCGGGGCCGACCAAGCTCGATGGGTGCCGTGGCGGATGCACCCAAGCTCCGACTGGCGTACGCCTTTCGGGCGCCGGCCCGAGGTCCGGCGGCAGTCCGGGCACCATCCGCCACGCACGTCCCCACACCTGGACCGGTTTCAGGTGTCGGACCGTATGCCAGAGCCGCTGGGCGTCGGCTACGGCGCCACTCACCCGAGCACGTCCTCAAGGGCAGCCACGATGCGTTCCGCCGCTCGGCCATCCCAGAGCGGCGGCACGGTTCCTTGTTTCCACTGGCCACTGAAGAGGCGATCGATCGCCGGCTTGATCGTGCTCGGGTCGGTGCCAAGCAACTCGTTGGTGCCCTGGAGAACCGTCTCGGTTCGCTCGGTCGTATCCCGTAGGGTCATGCACGGGATGCCCAAGACCGTCGCTTCCTCCGTGATCCCGCCTGAGTCCGTAATGACGGCTCGCGCGTGCTTCACGAGAAAATTGAACTCGAGATACGGCTGCGGCTCGACCCGCACAAGCCCCGACGGCACCGCGTCCATGCGGGAAAGCGTTCCCGCCGTACGCGGATGAACCGGAAACACGACGGGTTCGCCTCGCGCAGCCCCTCCGATCGCACGGAGGAGGCTCTCGAGGGTCGCAGGATCATCGACGTTGCTTGGCCGGTGGAGCGTGACCACGAAGTACGCGCCCTTTGTGAGCCCCGCATCGCCCCAGAACGACGGTGGACGCAGCCGCGACTCATTCGCAAGGAGCGTGTCAATCATCGTGTTCCCGACGAAGAACACGCGCGATGACGGCACGCCGGCGCGCTCGAGATTCTCGTTGGCGTGAATGCTGGTGGTGAAGAAGTAGTTGGTGATGGAATCGGTCACGAGCCGGTTGATCTCTTCGGGCATCGTCCAGTCACCTGAACGAATGCCTCCCTCGACGTGTGCCACCGGAATCCGCAGCTTCTGGGCGGTGATGGCGCAGGCCATCGTGGAGGTCACATCGCCCACGACGAGGCAGAGGTGGCTCGGTGCCGCAACCAAGAGCCGCTCATAGCGGGTCATGATGCCTGCGGTCTGCTCCGCCTGGCTTCCAGATCCAACCCCCAGGTTCACGTCTGGGCTCGGGATGCCGAGCTGCTCAAAAAAATCGCCTGACATTCGGGCGTCATAGTGCTGACCGGTGTGGACAAGCCGGAAACGCAGGCGGCTGCCGGCCTCACGACGTCGCGTGAGCTCCGCGAGAATCGGCGCGATCTTCATGAAGTTTGGTCGCGCCCCCGCAATCACGTCGATCAACCGCGTGCCTGTGGTCATGCCTTCGGGACCGTTTCACCGAGCGCGATGCACACAGCGGCTACCTCAAAGACTTCGTCATACGAGATTGGCGGCGGGCCGCCTGTCTGAAGCGATCCGATGAACGCGGCGGCGCACGCAGATTGCCCCTTGTCCTGCCGCCAGAGGTTGAAGGACCGGAATCCGGGCCACCCATATCCGCGAAGCTGACGAAAGTTGTCGAGCTGAAGGACGCCGCCACCGGCAAACACCTCGATCCGCTCCTTGGGGAACGCGCGGCTGCCGTTTGCAAAATAGTGAATCGTTCCCAGCGATCCGTCCTCAAAACCGAGCGTGATCGTGGCCGTGTCACTTGTCTTGGATCGCATGAACCGGATGTCGTGATCGATGATCCGGCTGGATGCAAGAAAGCGAAGAAGATCCACGAAGTGGCACGCTTCGCCGATGATTCGCCCGCCCCCTTGCACTGGATCGTGAACCCAGTGGTCGCCCGGCACATTCCCGGCATTCATCGTGGCGACGAATGCCTTCGGACCATTGATTTGCGACAGAAGGCCATGGAGCTTTTTGGTTTGCGGGGCGAACCTTCGGTTGTAGCCCACACTGAGGATGGCGGGCGGCTGAGGGCCATCGACCAAGGCGTGGCGAACGCGATGCAGGTCTACCGTTGTGATCGCCAGAGGCTTCTCAACGAAGACGGACTTGCCCGCTGCGAGCGCCTCACAGGCAAGCGACGCGTGAGAGTCGTGCCGCGTGGCGATGACGACGGCATCGATCAAGGGCGAGGCGATCATGGCATGGGCGTCGGTCGATGCCATTTCAAACCCGTAGCGACGCCCCGCATGGACACCCGACACGCCTTCGTTCGACACGACCGCCACCAGTCGAGCCGGTGTTTTTCGGAAAGCCGGTATCAGCGTGGACTGGGCGTAGTTCCCCGCGCCAATGAAGGCGAGCCGAGGCCGCAATGGATCACCGTGGCTCGGATGGCCTGACGCCGGTAGCGACAACGTCTGCGAAAAGGCCGCGGCATCTGGTTCGGTCGCAGCCTCCGGATATTGGAGGACGATGCCGAGCGATGGCTCGGGCCCAGTGATCAGGTCGTAGGCCTCAGTCGCACTCGCGATCGCAAATCGATGGGAAATGAGCGGGGCCACGTCGATGCGGCGATCGGCCAGCATGTCGAGAACCGCCTCGAAATTTCGCTGCTCCGTCCAGCGGACAAACGCCACGGGATAGTCGTTGCCCTTTTCCTCATATGACGGGTCGTACCGCCCCGGCCCGTAGGAGCACGACACCTGGAAGGTCAGCTCCTTCTCGTAGAAGTCGGTCCGCGAGAGCTCGAGGCCAGCAGCGCCGACGAGCACGATCCGGCCCCGCTTCCGGCACATCATGGCGGCCTGATGCACCGGCTCATTGCTGGCGGTGCTGGCGGTGATGAGCACCCCATCGACACCGCGGCCTCGCGAGAAGGCCTGCACGAAGGCAAGCGCATCGACATCATCTCCGATCCGGATCGCCTCGACGCCGAACTGGGTCGCGAGCCGCACACGGTCAGGATTCGGATCGAGCCCGATGACACGACAGCCGTTGGCTCGCAGGATCTGGACGGCCAACAAGCCGACGAGGCCGAGGCCGATGACAGCCACCGCTTCACCAAGACGGGGCTCGAGCAGCCGAGCGCCCTGGAGCGCGACCGCACCAAGCACGGTAAAGGCAGCCTCATCGTCGGTGACGGACGCGGGCACAGCAGCAAGGAGGTTGCGAGGAACGCTCACAACTTCCGCGTGGCGTCCGTTCGACACCACCCGTTGCCCGCGCTCGATGCCGGGGACATTCCCGCCGACGTCGAGCACGCGACCGACGTTGCAGTACCCGAGAGGCAGCGGCCGATCGAGCTTTTCGAAAACCGCTTCGAGCGTCGGCATGAGCCCGTCGGTACGAATCTTGTCGAGAACCATGCGGACCTTCTCAGGCTGCTGGCGAGCCTTTCCGAACCAGCCCGCTTTGCCGAACTCCACGAGCATCCGTTCAGTACCTGCGGAGACGAGGCTTCGCGAGGTCTGTACGAGGACGTGACCAGACCGAAGTGTGGGACGCGGCACGTCAGCGAGCTGCGTCAGACCGGTCTTGAGTGACTGGAGAACCTGCTTCATGGCATCACATCTGCACGCATTCGGGCTTCATTCCGTCGCCAGAGAGCCAATCGTACACAGCCCTCATCCGCTGGCCGATCGCAGACCATTCAAACGCTTGCCCGATCCACTCGCGGCCCCTGGCTCCCGCAGCGGCGCGTGCCGAGTCGCTCAACTCGATGGCCTCTCGCAAGGCCGCTGCCATTGGCTCGACGCCGTGATCCACCCACCAGCCGCACCGCCGCTCGCCAAGCCCTTTCCAAGGTGCTCCCTTGCTCACAATCGCCGGCACACCATGGGCGAGTGCTTCCGCGACCGTCATGCCAAAATTCTCGCTGCGACTCGGCAAGACAAACACGCTCGCCCGCCGATACTCGAGGCCCTTCTCAAGCCCGTAGGCAGCTCCCCGCAAGACCACGCCTCGGGCTCGAGTCTGCTCCATGAGCGACTGCACTGCGGCGACATGGGCGTCCTCGCCGGGCCCGACAAGATGCAACTCCCAGCCCTCACGATGGGCCGCGATTGAGTTCCACGCGAGGATGAGATCATCGAGCCCCTTGATCGGGTGAATGCGACCGAGATAGAGGAGCCGCCGGGGCGTCGCCCGCTCGACGTCGTGATCGCCCATCGCCGGAAGGTCGAATCCGTTTGGAATGACAGCGACCGGCTGCCGGAACCCCGCACGACGCACATCCGCAAGCTCGGCCTCACTCGTCGCATGGAGGCAATCGGCCCGCACGACGGCCTGGCGTTGGCCGAGCGCCCACATGACATCCTTGCGGTTTCGAGATCGCGCTCGTGCGACCGGCGACAGCGTTCCCCGCGGCGACACGACGAGCACACATTTCGTGCCTCGCACAGCCCACTCGGGATAGAGATTGGGCATGAGCCACAGGCCGTGGTTGTGGATCACCGCCGCCTCTGCTGCCGCGTGTGCAAGCGCATCGCGCAGGCCGGGCGCTACCGCCAGGAGGCTGCCGAGGACCTGGGCCGGCCGATGCCAGTGCGCTGGAAAGGCGAGTGCCTTGCCATCCGGCTCCCCCTGCGTGACATGCAACTCCACCCGCGCACCCGTCGCGGCCACTGCCCGGCAGAGCATCGGCACCGAATACGAAGGCCCCGACGCCTCGCGGGCTATCCCCGCCACGACCTCGACGACCAGCGGGGGCCGTGCGGCGCGACTGTGAGCGGCGTGCGTCACGACGATGCCGCGACCTCACGATACAGGTCTGCATATCGATTGGCGACGTCCTCAACGGCGAAACGCTTGGCATTCTCGAAACCACGGCTCACCAATCCATCGCGAAACTCGCGATCCTGGATCACGCGAAGGACTCCTGCCCGGATGCTGGCCACATCGAACGGATCCACGAGGCATGCCGCCCCGCCTGCGACCTCGGGCATCGAATGGCTATTGCTGGTCACCACGGGACGGCCCACGGCCTGGGCCTCGACAATCGGAAGCCCGAAGCCCTCATAGATAGACGCGAAGGCCACCAGATCGCACTGCTCGTAGCATGCCACGACCGACTCTCGCGAAATATCGATGTGATTGGTGACGGGCAGGCCAGCATTTTTGAATGCCACAACCTGGCTCGGGCTCATCCTCCCGATGATGACGACCTCGCACGCCACGCCCGCAAGCGCCTCCGCCATTCGCTCGAGGTTTTTGTTTTGCACCGTCCCCACGATCAAGATCCTTGGCCGCGAGTCGTTGAATGCCTTCGGCGACGGGCGGTAGCCTGCGCCCACGGGATTGTGGATGACCCGGATCTTGTCTGCCGGGCACCGAAGGTACTTGAGGAGACGCTCCTTCGCCGCACCCGAGACCGTGATGATGAGCCGACACCGACGCTCCGGTAGCCAGTACCAGAGCAGCCAGAGCAGCCAGTGCCGGAGGCCCCGTGTTCGATCGAGCGCGATGCAGTCGTGCATCGTGATGACCGCGCGCCGGGCGCTCAGGAAATACGTCAGGTAGTGGACATCCCCCGTGACATGGTTGACATCTGCCTGGTGTCGCCGCGCCGTCCACGCATCCTGCAGGCGACGCACGACGCCGCGCGATGCAAAGCGGCACTCATGTACCGTGACGGCGATGTCATTCGGAAGGTGCTGACGAACATCGTCGTACACCGTCTCCATGCTGTACGCCGAAGAAAAAGGCTTCCGCATGAACTGCGTGACGTGCGTCACCACACGCATTGACGTCGCGGCACCCGTCATTGACACGCGATCAAAAAGCCCTCACACTCGCCACGCTTATCAAAAGCGTGGTCGTGACGTGGCGTGAGAGGAGCAGAATGTGACGATGCGGGTGGTGTATGTGGGCGTGGGTCATGGCACCTGCCTCTCCAGACTTCAGGCGCTTCGAACGCTCGAATCCGATGTTACGGACTTCGTGATCGACGCCCGCCGCCAGATGCCGTCTCGGCTCATCCGCCTTGCCGATCGCACGCTCTTCTATACGCCAGGCCTGCGGCAGCTGAACCGCGATCTGCTTCGATTCTGCGCCGAAGCGAAGCCGAGCATCGTGTGGGTCGACAAGAGTGTGTGGATTTGGCCGTCGACGCTCCGAGCCCTTCGCCGCGCGGGCATCTACCTCGTGCACCACTTCACAGACGCCCTCTATCCGAAACCGGTCGATGTATGGTGGTCGTTTCACCTGCTCCGCCGAAGCCTGCCCCTCTACCACCTGAACTTCACGACCAATATTGATGACGTCGCCTTGCTCCGCCGCAGGGGCGAGGTGGGCGTAGAGCTCACCCACCTCGCGTTTGACCACGAGCGGTTCACGGCTGACCCGCTGTCCGTGGCGGATGCGACGGCATGGGCCGCGCCCATGATTTTTATTGGCCACCACGAACCTCGCACCGAGCGGTACATCCGAGCCCTTCTGACCGCCGACATTCCGATCAAGGTCTATGGGACCGGATGGCCGAACCACGCTCGGGATATGGCGCGACGATGGCCTGATGCGATCGGTGGCCCCTTGTCCGATTCCGACTACGTGAAGGCCATCAAGGGAGCGCGCATCGCTCTTTGCTGTGTCTCGGAGTGGAACTACAACCAGACCGCTGCCAGGAGCTATGAGATTCCAGCCTGCGGAACATTTCTCCTCGCGATGCGAACGCCGCAGCACGTGGAAAGCTATCGCGAGGGAGTCGAGGCAGAGTTTTTTGATTCGCCGGACGAGCTGGTGAGCAAGGCCCGGCACTACCTGGCCCACGATGACGAACGGAAGGCCGTCGCAGCTGCCGGCCATCGCCGCTGCGTGACGGACGAGTACACCTGGGCACGATACATGCGGGACGACTGGGCCAAGGTCAAGAAGGCCTTTGAAGCCTGGCGAGCCGATGGCCACGAGCGTTGAAGCCCGCCGCATCAGGATGGGAGGCCATGAGGATCGGCGAGGAGGTGCCTGACGGTCCGGCGAATACCTTCCTCGATCGAAATCTGAGGCTGCCATCCCAGCCCGCGAATCGCGGTGGTGTCGAGATGGACGAGCGGACTGTCGCCGGGCCATCCACGGGCGCCGCCAGTGAAACGCCATTCCACATCCCGCAGACCCATCTCCTCAGCGACGATCGCTGCGACATCGGTCACCGGAATGAACTCCTCGTGCCCGAGGTTGAAAACGGCCGTGCGAGCCGTCGACCGCCCGAGCGCGGTGAACACGCCCGTCAGCCCATCACGAACGTGGAGGTAGCTCTTCCTCTGGGTGCCGTCTCCGAGGATCTCAAGCGCATGGGGATTGGCTCGCAACTTCTTGACGAAATCGACCACGACACCGTGGCTGTACCGCTCGCCGACCCAACTGACGAACCGAAAACTCAGCGAACGAAAGCCAAAATATTCGGAAAACGCCTGGATCATGCCCTCGCACGCCAGCTTGCTCGCCCCGTAGAGCGAGGTCTGAGGCGACGCGCATGTCTCCGGCGTCGGGAAGATCGGGGGCTCACCATAGACCGTGGCGCTGCTGGCAAACACGAAGTCTCGAACCCCTGCGAGCCGTGAGGCCTCGAGGACGTTCCACGTGGCGATCGTGTTCTGCTCCAAGTCAACGCGGGTGCGATCAGGACCGCCACGCACGTCGGCATTCGCCTGAAAATGAAAGACCGCGTCACAGCCACAGACCGCGCTCTCGACCGCCGGCCGATCAAGAACGTCCGCCTCGATGACCCGCACGAGTGGCGAACCGGCATGCTGCTCGAGATTGCGGCGACGGCCCGTCGTGAAGTTGTCAAACACGGTCACTCGCGCGCCAGCCGCGACGAGGGCATCGACAACATGGCTGCCGATAAATCCGGCGCCACCGGTGACCAGCGCGCTGCGAGGAATGAATTCTGCCATGGATGGCTCAGGCTCCGTCTGCATCCGTTTCTGCCTCGGTGCGAGGCATCACGACCATGCGAAACCAGTCGGTCACCACATGATCGAACATGAGGTGCATGTCTTCGACGGGGCCGTACTCGCTCGATTGAACATGCACCACGTGGTCGGCCATCGTGGCGAGCTTGCCACCGGTGAATCCTACGATCGCGACGGTCGCCGCCCCCTGGCGGCTCGCGTAGTCGAAGGCGTCAAGCAGATTCGGAGAGTTGCCGCTGGCGCTGATTCCGATGAGAACGTCTCCGCGCTGAACCAGGTTCCGCAACTGCTCGGTGAAAACCTTGTCGTAGCCGCAGTCGTTCGCAATCGCGGAGAAATGGGCCATGTTGTCGGTGAGGCTGATGACGCGAAGGCGGCGGCGACCAGGATGGGAAGCCCCTTTGTTGAGATCGCATGCCCAATGCGACGCGGTCGAAGCGCTTCCACCATTGCCGATGATGAACACCTGGCGGCCTTCGACCCACGCCGTCTCGAGCACGGCCATCAAGCGGGCCAATGCCTGGAGGTCGGTCGAGTCGAGGAGGCGACGAATCTTGTCGAAGTACGCGCGGACAAAGTCGACCGGATCAATAGATGTCATGCCATGGCTCCTTCATCCTGATAGTACAGCGTGCGGGTGCCGTGCGGCTCGAAGGCGATCGGCACCCGTCGAAGGTCGGAGAGGGCCGATGCGACGGCGGCCTGCTTCTCCTCTGGCACATCGAACACGATGAATCCACCACCTCCGGCGCCGAGAACCTTGCCTCCCGTGGCACCGGCTCGTCGGCCAGCGTCGTACATAGCGTCGATGGCATCGGAACTGACGCCGCTGGCCAAGCCCTTCTTCAGGCACCAGGCCTCGTGGAGCATATCACCGAGGGTGTCTACCGTGCCGGCGACAAGGTCAGCTCGAAGCATTTCGGCGAGGGCCACCATCCTGACCAATCGGCCGCGGGCTGCTGAATCCTCTTCGGTATTCCGCTGTTGCTCGGCCAGGACGGAATTCGCCTGGCGCGTGACGCCTGTGTAAAACATCATGAGCCGCCGCTGCAGGGCCGCGCGACGGTCGGCAGGCATGACCAGCGGCTCAACGAGCACGCTCTCGTCTGGGCAGAACCGGATGAAATTGAGCCCTCCATACGCCGATGCGTATTGATCCTGCTTGCCGATGGGTGCGTTGAGCCGAGCGATCTCGACGTCGCAGGCCATCGCCGCGCACCGCTCGGACGATGCTTCCCGTCCTTTGAACGCGTGGAGAACCTTGATGAGCCCGACGGCAAAAGCGCTCGAGCTCCCGAGGCCACTGCCGGACGACGGGATGTCGGCGAAGCTCGTGAGCTCCAGCGGCTCGTTGACATCGCATGCGAGCATACACTCCCGAATCAGCGGATGCTGAATGTCGGCGACCGAATCGACGGTCTCCGTGCGGGAGTACTTGAGGACGATCTTCGGCTCGAAGTAGCGATGAATGGCCAGGTAGACGAACTTGTCGATGGCCGTGCTCACCACGGCGCCGCCCCCATGCTTGTAGAACGCGCGGAGATCACTGCCACCGCCCATGAGGCTGAGGCGAAAAGGTGTCTTGGTGATGATCATGGGATGGTGAGCCGATCGCAGACGTGCATGCGATGCGGCTGATGAGCGCTGAGAGCCCGCTCGGGCATCGCGGCTGTGGGCGAGTTTGCCGCATGTGTCGCAGGTGGTAGATTCCTTCCGATAGCGTCGCCCCCCGCTGCCCACGACCGAGCCTTTGAATGACCGCTTCGATACCGCCTCGAGCCAACACGCCCGTTCAATCCCAGACGGTTGCCATCATCGGTCTGGGCTATGTGGGCCTGCCACTCTGCCTGGCGTTTGCTGAACAAGGCGTGCAGGTGCTGGGCGTGGACACGGATCCCGAGAAGGTCCGAATCCTCGCGGCAGGTCAGTCGTACATCAAGCACATCTCCGCGGATCGTGTGGCCGCGGCTGTGAGCGGCGGCCGATTTCGCGCATCGACGGACATGGCCGATGTCGCTACAGCCGATGCCATCCTCATCTGTGTGCCAACGCCCCTCACGGTCAATCGGACCCCCGACCTCTCGTACATCGAGGGGACGGCGAGGGCGCTCGCGCCACACCTGCACCGCGGCCAGCTCGTGGTGCTCGAATCCACGACGTACCCCGGGACGACCGACGAAATTCTTCGCCAGATTCTCGAGGACGGCACCGGGCTCACGGCCGGGGTGGACTTCCACCTCGCCTTTTCTCCCGAACGCGAAGACCCGGGCAACCCGACCGGCCTTCGCGATATCCCGAAGGTCGTCGGTGGCCTGACGGAGCCCTGTCTCGATAAGGCCGTTGCCATCTATTCGAAAATCGTGGGCCGGGTCGTGCCGGTTTCCAGTTGCCGGGCTGCCGAAGCAACGAAGCTGCTCGAGAACATTTTTCGGTCGGTCAATATCGCCTTGGTCAACGAGCTCAAGGTGATTTATGCCGCGATGGGAATTGACGTCTGGGAGGTGATCGAGGCCGCATCGACAAAACCCTTCGGCTTCATGCCCTTCTACCCCGGTCCCGGACTCGGCGGGCACTGCATCCCCATCGACCCCTTCTACCTCACGTGGAAGGCCCTCGAATTCGGGATGCGGACTCGGCTCATCGAGCTTGCGGGAGAAATCAATACCTCGATGCCGCAGTATGTCGTGGGAAGAGTGGTCGACGCACTCAACGACTCGTGCAAGGCACTCCGTGGAGCCCGAGTGCTCATCCTCGGCCTTGCGTATAAGCCCAACGTCGACGATGACCGTGAGTCTCCGACGTACGAGATCATGGAGTTGTTGGAGAATCGGGGTGCCGTGGTGGCCTACAACGATCCGCATGTCCCAGTCATTCGGCCGGGCCGAAGCCACCACCACGTCGCGGGGCGCGAGAGCCAGCCGATCACCGCCGCGTACGACGTGATCGTGCTCTGCACGCATCACCGTGAGTATGGCGATGTTGATTTCGCGGCGTTGGGAGTTCCGCTCGTCGATTGTCGCAACGCTGCAAAGAAGCGGCCCCCGCAGTACTACCCAGCGTAGCGATACCTGCGTCATGGCCTTGCCGTGAGCCTGGGCGTAACCCGCGCCGGCACGCCGAAGGCGAGCGAGTCGTCGGCGACATCCTGCATCGCGGCGGAGTTCGCACTCACGTGGCTGCGACAACCCACCGTTCGGTCAGGAGCAATCGATGCGTGCAGTCCGAGAAAGCCGTCGTCTGACAGAACCGCGGCACCGCCGAGCGTGGCGTACGGTGACAAGACGGCGAAGTCGCCCACGGTGGCATCGTGCCCCAGGCTCGAGTGGTAGTTGAGCAAGGCGAATCGGCCGACTCGTACGGCATCGCTCACGATCGCATACGGACAGATGACCGCACCGACACCGATCGCAGCCGATGCCATGACAATTGCCGTGGGATGAATCAACGTCAGGAACCGGCACCCACGGGCGAGCATCGGCTCCGTCACCTGCCGCCGCACCCCCGGAATTCCGATCGCCAGCACGAAGCCGTCACCCGGCCGCGGCATGAATTCGGCGGGCTGACCCAGGATCGGAAGATTCGTGGCATGGCCTTCGAGCTTGTGTGGGTCTTTGGACAAAAAGCCGGCGATTTTTGCAGCATGCTGAGGCCACGCATCCCTGACCCACTGCAAGACCTCGCGGCCAAAACCGCCGGCACCGACGATGATGATCCGTTCACACGCATCGAGAGAGACACCCTCCATTGGGGGGGAATTGCTCACCTGCACTCCGTTCCCGTCGGTGGCACGAAACCCGCCACCAAACTTTCAGGCCCTTCAGCGTACCTCATGAATGCGGTTTTTCGATGAATCGGATGAGCGGCCGCCGGAGGGAACGGCATAAGCGTGAGATCGAGAGCGGGATCGCCCAATGACCCGCAGCCCCCTCGCTGCCGCGAGGGGCTTTTATGGGGGCGGCACGGGGAGCGGACGGGTTCCTCCACCCCTTCTCAAATGAATGTACGGACGTATACTTTTCGGCCGCAGCAGGGGAGTCGCGATACCCGAGCCTTTCGAAATCCTTTCTACGATCGAGGCGATCGAGACAATCGCCGTGGCGGGCCGAATTCGATCCATCGAGCGGCTTTCCAAGTTGCACGGGCGGGGACGATGGCGGAAGATAAATGGCGTGGCTT
>Ga0163150_10004087_pt1 | contig 19840 bp, 16 predicted proteins | sample OliLakLV19P2IB_FD_148628 | JGI IMG/M metagenome (GOLD analysis project Ga0163150, IMG submission 148628) | Freshwater microbial mat bacterial communities from Lake Vanda, McMurdo Dry Valleys, Antarctica - Oligotrophic Lake LV.19.P2.IB | ecosystem: Environmental > Aquatic > Freshwater > Lake >...
GAAGACACACGGTGACGGTTATCAAACAACGTTTCATCGAAATGGCATCCTTATATAACTTACGCTGGCCCGCATGAGTACCCGCAGCATGGATATCGCCGCAAAAAGTATACGTGCCTCGAATAGCGTTCCACAACTCTTTTGTTGACAAGTTGCCGATTCGCCACTCTTCCGACTATCATATAAGCGTAGGCGGTATTTCAATGTGGCGTTTTCAGGGGGTTAGATGAGCAAGATTCTCCTAGTGGATGATGATGTCGATCTCGCGGAACTGGTGAAGACAAAGCTGTCCGCCGAGGGCCACGAAGTGCATGTAATTCACACGGGAGATGGGGCATTCGAGAAGGCCAAGGAACTTCGGCCGGATACCGCCATTCTCGATATTATGCTTCCGGGTGTGACGGGTTATCAGATATGCCGCCGGCTTCGCAAGGACCCCGAACTTTACCGGATCGGTATTTTGATTTTGACGGCGCTGGGCGAAGAGCCGGAGGTCATGCATGGTTTGGAACAGGGTGCGGACGATTTTCTGGCGAAACCTTTCAAGTTAGACAACCTGACGGAAAAGATCAGCGCGTTGGGCGCGTTGCAGGAAACGGTTGTCAAACACAATGCGCTAACCAACCTTCCCGGCACGGAAGCGATCAAACGTGAAGTGAACCACCGGTTGGCGCGCGGCATGGCGATCGCCTGCTGTTACATCGATATGGTCGGCTTCAAGCCCTATTGCGTCGCGTATGGGCAACAGGGCCAGAAGCGCGCGCTCGAATTCATGTCGCACTTGTTGACGAAGCTGACGCACAACATCGGCCTCTACGAAAGTTTTATTGCGCACCTTGGCGGGGAGCATTTCGTTGTGTTGGTGAATATCGAGGACTACGAGCGGTTCTGCAGCACGCTAATGCAAATGTTTGACCAGAGCGTAGGCCAGATTTATTCGCCCCAGGAAGTCCAACGGGGGTACATCATCGCGACGGACAAGCATAACCGCGAAGCGAAATATCCGTTGATGCTGCTTTCGATCGGTGTGGCGCATACCCAGTTCCGGCATTACAAGAGCGCGAAAAAACTGTTTGAGGTGCTTGCGCAAACGCGCCAGATGGCGCAGCCCAAAGGCAAGAGCTGCGTGTTTGTGGACCGCCGCCAGACCGATCGGTAGCACGCAACGACTGTTACAGCGTGCGGGACACCCAGTGATCTTTAATTTCCGAGACTATGGCTGCGAGTGACTCGTTATCCTGGAGCGCGTCCGAGGCATTCATGGGGTCGATAAACATCAGCCCGTATTTTCCGGCATGGTTATGACGAACTTCAGCAACGAAATTGGCGGTCCGCCCGTCGAGTTGAATTTTAATTTTGTGGCCCGAATTTAAATCCAGGCCCGGATCGTCGGGAAATTCAACGAGCATGCCGCCAGAGCTTAGGTCGATAATAGTCGGTTCAAGGACGCGATACCCTTGCTCTTCCACCTGTACCCGCATCCTGACTTGATCGATTAAAGGAACCCGGAATGATCGGCGCAAATCGGGTTGAAGAATGAATGGCGGTATGGTAAGGGTCAGCGTGCCCGAGCTCGCGCCGGGTAGAAAACCGATTACTGCGCCGACAAATACGTGCAGCCGATCCTCCATGACAAACGACACAACACTCGGCGTGAGTTTTTCGAATATGGCGGCGGCCTGGCCAACGACGTCGAAAGTTACGGCATCTGCGAGGACCGCCGAAAAATTTCCCGTCACGGCCGAACCGGTGAAAGGAGACGCGACTATCACGTGGATTCGCCGCGCACAACACGCTTTGAGCGCGGGGAACACGTCACCGCTGATTAGCTTCGAATTCAATTCCGGCGAAAACACCATCCCGCTCCTTTTCCGGCGCGCGGTTCCCACCGCGCTTTCCTCACCCGCTAAATTAATTGTGACCTGTAGGATACGGCTTGGAATTTGTCAGCGCAATCCCGCTTTGCTAGTTGAGAAACCTTCGAGTTGAAGGGTATAGTGTCGCGTCATGCCGTTGCCACCACTTCGATATCTTGATGTGTTCCATACCGAATTCGAAGGGGAAGCAGCCGTAATACTGAGCGATACCGAAGGTTTCATCGAGCAGCCGCTCGTGCTCAGTCCGCTTGCCTATTACATCGCGGCGCAACTGGATGGCGAAAACGATATCTCCGACATCCAATACCTGTTCTCCGTGGCGTCCGGGGGCCGTGAAATACGCGACGAAGACATCATCCGCGTTGTTGAAATTCTGGATGATCACGGCTTTTTGTTTTCGGAGAACTATCGTTCCCTGCGCGAAAAGGTCATTGCGGAATTCAACGCCTTGACGGTCCGTTCCGCGCACCTCGCCGGGAAATCTTACCCCGATGACGCGACGGAGTTGCGGGAATATTTGGACGCGTACTACCTTTGCGACGCCGGTCCCCGGCAACTGCCTGGGGCGGCCTCTATCGGTCAAAAGCATGTGCCTTGTTTTATTGTGCCCCACATTGATTATGAGCGCGGTGGCCATTCCTACGCGCACGGCTATTTGCGCGCCGCTGCTTCCGGACGGCCCGAAACGGTTATTGTTTTCGGCGTGGCGCATGGAGGTTCGCCAACGCCGTTCGTGTTGACCCGAAAAGATTTCGATACGCCGCTTGGGAGGGTGTGCACGGACGTCGATCTGGTCGATGAAATCGCCACGCGATGCCCCTGGGACGTCTTCACCAATGAAATCGCGCACCGCACGGAACACTCTATTGAATTCCAGGCGGTAATGATAGCCCATGCGTTCGGCGCCGATGTCAGAATCGTTCCCATTTTATGTGGACCGTTTCTGACGGAAGAAAACATTATTGCGCCGCAGGTTGAGGAATTTCTGCACGCTTGCCGGACCGCGGTCGCCGGGCTTGGACGGCGGGTTACTGTTCTTGCTTCGGCGGACCTGGCGCATGTCGGTCTGCGTTTCGGTGACGCGGCCGACATTGATGATGCGATTCTCGACAGTGTCCGAATGCGGGACGAGGAAGATCTTGCGCCAGTGCTCACCGGTGAAGCGGAGGCTTGGTACTCGTCGGTCATGCGGGACGGCAATGCGAGAAGGGTCTGCGGCATCAATTGCATTTACGCAGCGCTGAGGACTGCCGAAGGGGCTGTTGAGGATGGCCAATTGCTCCATTACGGCTATGCGCCCGATCCAGGCGGCGGCATCGTCACTTTCGCGAGTGTTGTATTCCCTTCAAAGCCTTAGCGCCGCCGGATGCACATTGAATCTTCGGCGTCCCAGTTTCATACTAAGGCTTGAGCCAAGTTCCCCCGGTCGATGTAATCCCCAAGGAATCAGCGCGATGAGCGGACATGGAGAGCAGCCCCCCGAGGATGTAGACACAACACTTGCCGCGCTACGCTGGCGAATAAGCGAATTGGAGTCAATGCTTGCGCGCAAGCAACAGGAAGTGGCGAACTTAACCCGCAACGAAGAAGTGTTGCACGCAACACTTAATGCGGCGGCGGACGGAATTCTTGCCGTCGATACGTTGGGCCACGTGCTTGTGTCCAATCGGCAGTTTGCGAAGATGTGGCATATTCCACCCGATCTAATCGAAGCCGCGGATGACAACGAGCTCGTAAAATTCGTTATGGATCAGCTCGTTAGCCCAGAGCAGTTTGCGTCGAAAGTGCGGGAACTTTACCGATCCTACAATCCTTCGACGGATATTCTGCATTTTCGCGATGGCCGCATCTTTACACGTTTTTCGCAGCCATTGGTCATGGGGGACACGCTGTGCGGCCGTGTATGGACATTTCGCGACATTTCCCCGCATGACCAGGTGAAGGCGGCGACCGATCAACCGCACTAGGGAGCGCCCTCCCGCATTTATTTGCGAAAACATTCCGGAAGTTTTCGGGAAGTCCGGTTTGTTGGGGTATAGTGCCCGAAACTGTAGCGGAAGCTGGCCGGTCTCAAAATAAACGACCTGGAGAATTCACCAATGCTTAGCCTGCTTGTGACGGGGCTTGCTGTTCTTGCCGCGGGCGAGCCCCGCATTTTCGCGCTCCAGGCTGACAGCAGCATATGGGATGTAACGGCCCACGACATTAACAATGACGGTATGGGCGATATCCTTGCGCTTTGCTGTGATGAAACGTCAGATCCGTTGACTAAATCGGTTGCGGTATATCTTGCCAACCCGGAAGGCGGATATCCCGCAATGCCAAGTTTTAGCGTGCCGTTGGATACTGCTTTGAGCGTCGGGTTTCTTGCGGAAGTCGATGGCGCTCCGCCCAAAGAACTCGTGCTCGCCAGCGCTGAAGGGCTTATAGCGTACGCATTTCGAGAGGGCACGCTTCAACCCGTTCTGGAAGCAAAATTCATGTCGCTGTTTCCCAGCGGAACGCGCGAACCCACATTCATTCAGGACGCCACCCACGACATTGATGGCGACGGGATTGACGAGTGGTTCGCTCCAATGCCTACGGGATTCGCGGTGCGCAATCCTGAAGGGCTTGTCGCTGTAATCGGGTGCGACGTGGACAGCGCCATCCGCACGGGTAGCGGGATGTCGATCAGCAGTAAATTCCCCGCGTACCACGCGTTCGAACTTCCTGGCCAATCCGACCATGCAATTGCGTTTCTGAGCGATGAATATGCGGACTTTGCGTTTGGTGACGGCTGGGGGAAGCGGGAACGGTTCAAAATCCCGGTCAATCTTGGAGACAAATGGGACACGAGCTCATCGATGGAAGATATAAACGGTGACGGGCTTCCTGACTTAATCGTGACGCAAACGGAGGGAACGATCAATCTGAAGGCGCTTACACAGGTTTATTTCGCAGATGGACCGATGAAGTATCCGGCGCAACCTACGGCGAAATTTGAGTCGGCGGGTTCGTTTGCGGCGCCCATGGTGAAGGACGTGAACGGGGACGGAAAGCAGGACATTATTTTCGTGAACATTCCGTTTGGCGTGAAGTCAATCGTCAACTTTTTTATGTGGCATAAGCTGGGCGTCGATCTGCAAATCTACGTGAACAACGGCGCGGGGTTTGGAGCAAAACCTGATTTCAGCACGAGCGTGAGCATTGAGGCCCCAGACGGCAAGGAGCAGTCGGCGTATTGCATGGGAGATTTTGACGGCGACGGCAAAACCGACGCGGCGTTTGGCGCGGGCCGGGAGAAACTGATGTTGCACGCGGGTGGTGACGCGAAGTTCATTTCGCAAAAACCGTATCTCACGCTAACCGTTCCATCGTTTGGCGTGGCGCGAGCCTATAAACTCAATGATAACGCGGCCGAAGACATCGTTATTTTTCATCCCGGAATCACCCGGAAAAAGTATATCGAGGTCCTGGTCTTTTAGACCCAGGTGTATTCATTGCGAATTCAGGGCGATTACGTTACTGTCGCGACATGCTTACGTTGTCGCATGCGTTGCGCGCGATTTTTGGCGCGAAACTTATCCCGGAGAGTCTCAACATGCAAAAACTGACATCGTTGGATGGTTGGACGGCATGTCTCGAAGCATCGCGAACACGCCCTGTGTTGGTGTTCAAACACAGCACCTCATGTCCTATTTCCACCGAGGCGCATCGACAGGTCGCGGCGTATGCGGAATCCGCGGCTGAGAGCGATCCGCCAGTGTACATGGTCAGGGTGATTGAAGAGCGGCCAATTTCCAATCAAATCGCGGACGATCTCGGGTTGCAACACAAATCGCCTCAACTCATTTTGCTCCAGGATGGACGCCCGGCGTGGAACGCATCACACTACGGAATTCAGGCGAAAGCGATTCGGGATGCTATTCCGGCGCAGACCTGAATCATGGACGATGCCGGGCGGCAGTCATTGAGCGAAGAGAGTGTCATCCGGCAAACGCAAGCCATGGTTACGCCGGACATCCTTGCAATCGGCTTGCGCGCCCTCGGCCTTCGGGCTGGAGATACTGTACTTGTTCACGTGGCGCTTTCCCGATTTGGCTGGGTTTGCGGTGGCGCGCAGGCAGTAGTCTTGGCTCTCCAGGAAGTGATAACAGAGGCGGGAACTTTGGTAATGCCCGCCCATAGCGCACATCTTAGCGAACCGTCCCTTTGGCGATCCCCGCCGGTGCCCGAGGAGTGGTGGGAGGATATTCGGGAAGAAATGCCCGCGTATCAAAGGGAATGCACCCCTACGTGGGGCATGGGGCAGGTTGCGGAATGTTTTCGCACGTTCCCCGCCGTATTGCGAAGCGATCATCCTCATGTATCGTTTGCCGCGTGGGGGAAAGAAGCTCACATTATCACTGGCGATCACGAATTGGAACTCGGATTGGGTGAAGGTTCGCCACTCGCGCGCATCCATGAACGCGATGGCCGTGTGTTGTTGCTCGGCGTTTCGCACAGGGTCAACACCTCCTTGCATCTGGCGGAACATCGCGCTGAGTTTTCATCGAAGCATCTGTACTGGCAAGGAGCGCCGGTTATCGAGGACGGCCGGCGCACCTGGCGTGAGTTCGAGGAATTGGCGATGGACACCGATGATTTTCAGGAAGTCGGAGCCGCTTTTGACGAATCGGGAGGAAGCATGCGCGGTTCCATTGGCTTGGCGTGTTGCAGGCTCATGTCCCAGCCACGCCTGGTGGACTTTGCACAAGAGTGGTTTTCAACTAATCGCCGGTGAGATGCCCGGCATTTTTTCGCGCGATAATTGCGTTGCGGCGAAGGCCCTCCATTTTTGCGCGCATGACGGGAGTGCCCGCGAACTGCCGAAAGAAATCTGCCTCCGTGAGCGACTCAATCTCAGCGAGACTGGGGTTCGCGTGGCCCAGCCGGGGTAGGAAATCAGTCTCGGTGGTTTCCCCAAGCCTCCTATTCCAGGGACAAACGTCCTGACACTCGTCGCAGCCAAATACCCAATCGCCAATGCCGTCGTGAAGTTCTTCCGGTATCGCGCCTTTATTTTCAATCGTCTGGTAAGAGATACAGCGGCGCGAATCGACAATCCGCGCATCAACGATTGCCGCTGTCGGACAAGCGTCAATGCAGAGCCGGCAACTGCCGCATTGGTCGGGAATTGGCGAATCGTGATCGAATTCGGCCGTAGTGAGAATTACGCCGAGGAAAAAGTACGAGCCCAGTTCACGCCGCAAAACCAAGCTGTTCTTTCCGATCCAACCGAGGCCCGCGCGGACCGCCCACGCCTTTTCCATGACGGGTCCGCTGTCTATGCAGCAATAGGTAGCGCTTCCCGCGCAACGTTCTTCGATGTAGCGCGCCAGCGCGCGCACCGGTTTTTGCAAGACGCGGTGATAGTCACGGCCCCACGCATACCGCGATACGCGACCCTGTCCTTTCCCGCTCTCCGGCCGTTGAATGAAATAATTCCGGGCTAGCACGATGACAGACTGGGCGCCGGGTAATTTTAGTTGGATGTCCCGGCGTACATCCCTGGTGCGTTCCATCCAGTGCATGTCCGCGTGATATCCGGCGGCAAGCCATTGTGCAAGATGGTCCGTTGGATCAATGTCATCCGCCGCCGCTATGCCGCACGCGTCAAACTCAAGTTCGGCCGCCTTGCTTTTTAGGCCGGCGGCATGAAGTGGGGAAGACATAGGGTCTGCGTTTTTAGTTGCTGCTTGCGACGGACCGCGTGCCCAGCGTCATGGCCGCAAATACGGGATAGTGATCCGAGGGATAGCGTCCGTCCTTGTTGAACGTCACTGTTTCACAACGGTGTATGTCCACGTCGCCCCGCGTCAGTATCCAGTCAATTCGCCGGTCCGCTCTTGGTTCAGGGGCTTTGAACGCGCTCCACGTGACCGAAGGCCCGAGTTGTTCGCCCGCGGTTTTCCAAGCGTCGCCAAGTCCCCCTTCGGTGAGGACCGTGTACGCTTCGCTTGCGCCGGCTTTCGCGTTGAAATCTCCGGTAAGGACCAACGGAATTTGCCGGGGTAGCTTTTGAATATAGTCGAGCAAGACCTTGGCGCCCGCCTGACGCGCGGGTTCACTCTTGTGATCGAGATGCGTATTCAGAAAATAGAAAATTTCTTTGGTTTCGATATAGTAGAACTTCGCCCATGTTACCGTGCGGCGGCATGCGCTGTTCCACGCGATGCTGCCGACGACCTCCGGCGTTTCCGAAAGCCAAAAGGTCCCCGTTTCGATAGGCGCAACGACTTTCGGTTTATAGAGCACCGCCATATACTCGCTTGTGCAATCCGGTTCGCGGCCTACACCGAACCACCGGTATTCCGGCAATTCATTAACGATATAGTCGGCCTGAAAATCCAGGCACTCCTGGGTCCCTATTACGTCGGGAGTGAATTCCTGAATAGTATTGACGACGAGGTCCTTGCGTTCATCCCAATGGTTGGGACCGTCGTTGGCGGTGCCGTATCGGACGTTGAACGACATCACGCGAAGATTTACTTCCGCGTCCGCGGAAATAGCGAGCATCGTACAAAGGAACAATGGGAAAACTATGTGCTTCATGGTTACTCTCTTCCAGTTTGAATTGATTTTTTACGGTCGCGCTTTTTAAGTGCATTTTTTGTGAGGACGAGCTTCGACGCGGCATTCCGCCGACCCTCGCAGCATGATCTCGCCGGCGTGCCGAGAGACTGAAGCGCCGCTTCAGGACTCTCGTGCAACGGCCACCGCTTGACGGTTTTTGTGAATTTCGATAACAGCCGGGCAGTTTGTCCGTCAATGCGCGCAATCAGTATTCCCAATGACTTCGCATGGGACGGTAATTCCGCCGCGGACGCGACGACATGGTTGCGCAATATTCGCTGATCATTCCAGGCGCCCAGCGATTCCTGGTCCTTTTTGAGCTTCGCGATGAATTTTGCCATTGAACTTCCATATACGGGCTGGCAGATTTCACAACTATACCGGAGTTTCTTGAACGCAATGCGTACGGCGTGCAAATGCTCATCTGACGCGTTGTCTTGCCAGGCCGTATACGCCATCGCCAAATCTGCATAACGTTTCTTGATTGTCTTAATCACCTCCGCCAGATAACAGCGTTTTGGCGGTTTCATGTTTTCAATAAGCGCGTCATACGCCGCGCGAAACTGGGGTGATCGCGCCAGCCCGCAACTTGCGTCCACGGCGCCGGATTCCGTCTCGCGCAACATGCGCAACCGTCGCAGAACGGCCGTGATCGCGGGATGGCTAGATTTTGGCAGACGTTTTCGCCAATCGCGCAACAAATGCACTGTAACATCCAGTTCGCGCGCCGTGCCCAATCCACGTGTAATAGACCTGACCTGCTTGCGAAACGGTTTTAGCGCGCGCTTGCGGTAATAGGGCGCATGGTCCGCGAGGACGGCCCGCAAACGTCTGGATGCAACCCGTAAATCGTGGATGCCTTCCACGTCATGCGCCGCCGCGGCGCGCACGTTACGGCGCAATGTGGCCGCTCGTTCGCGTAAAGCCCTGCGCGCAACGGAATGCGCGCGCGCGCAACGTAGCCTCGTCATGGCGCGAGCTCCAACGTGCCGCGCCAACCTGCTGGCGACCCGTACGCATGGATGATTGTGATATGGCTGGATCGGGACATCCCTCCGGGATTGAGACCCGGCATTCCCTCTGGAATCCCGGTGGCCAGTTCCGTGTAATACTCCGTCCACGCCGGAAATGTATGGCCGGTTGTTGGGTCGAGGAAAGTCATGGGGTACAAATCAAACAGAGCAACGCCGCCGTTCGCAACGCGAAACGATTCATAGAGGAGCTCGGAACAGTAAAAGGTCGAGTTCTCCATGGTAAATACCGTGTCGTAGGGTCTCCCCAGAAATCCCCGCGCGACATCGACGGCCCGCGCTTTAACTTGCTTGTCGATATCCTCGAGCCGGCCGACAAGCACTTTGGGTTGTCCAGATTCATCAAAGCTGCGTCCGAGGAAATCGCCCAACGAGGTCTCGACAACGCCCGCACCGACCGCTTCGATGATATGGACCGCGTCATCGCCGACGCGCGACACCATGCCGACATGGCTGAATTTCGCGCCATCAACGCCTTGGGTTACGGTTTCGATTGCATCGCAGAGCGGGCCGGCATCCAGGTCTTGAAACAACAGGTCGCCGGGTTGCAGGCGGATACGTGTTTCACGCGCATGAAGGGTGGTCGCGCATCCGGTGAATAGAATCAAAGCAGCCACAATGAGGATGGACTTCCTCATGCGTTTTTTGGTTTCACTGCTGGAGGAAACTGACCTAACGATAACTTTCATGCTAAATGCTTCCTCGAAAAGGCCACATTTCCGCCTTGCGCCCGCGATATCCATGTGGTTGAGCTCCCGTTGCGTCACATTCAGCGCGATGCTATCCGTTTTGTGTTCGGCATTGATCCGTTTGCAGCTTGCACTGTGGCTTCGATCCAATCCGTCCGCGATCCGAAGTATTCCGGCCAATCGGCAAACGCGTTGCTGGTCACTGCCTGACAATTCTGAGTAGACGGGATGTGTGGACTTGGGATGGGCCTTGCGGTGGTAGCGCGCGATGCAGGCGATGATAAGACTTTCGTTCCTGGAAAAGCCGGTCAAGTTCATGGCGAGGACCAGATCACGTGAATGCTTGTGGTGCGCCCGCGGAGAGACCCGGTGGCCCAGATCGTGGAGAAGCGCCGCGGCCTCGAGCAAACGCCGATCTTCGTGACCCATTCTGTGTATCGACAACAGCGCGTCGAATAACGCCATTGCGTTTTTGCGCACTTGAAATGGATGTGGCGGTTCCGGGTCCAAACGCCGCACCAATTTTTCAATGGCGAGAATGCCGGAGTCTTTTTGTGTTTTATTTTCCAAGACCGCTCAATCCTACATCGATGTATTGTCCGCCGCCGGTTTGCCGGCAATGGACGCTGATGACGTTGCGGCGGCCGGATTGGAAGAGTCCGATCTGACTCGTGACCAATCCGATCCGTTCGTAACCGGTGATATGTCCCTTACGTTGGAGTAACGGAGCCCCGTTTACAAAGATCTCGACATCTTCATCGTGATGCAAATCCAACCAGGCGCCACCCGAACCGAAGTCCTTGGGCAGATCAATGGCAGTGCGAAGCCAAATATTGTTCGTGGACCATTCCGTGCCGAGACGCGCGCCGGGTGTACCGGCAGTGCCGAAACCCGACTTTCCGGCGTCCCATTCCCGGTCATTGAAATCAGGAAGTTGCCAGCCTTCACCGGGATCGTTCGTGGTGTACCGCCAGGTGTGACCGTCCGCGCCGGTTTTCAAAACCACCTCGAGCCGGTCTGTAACGGGATCGAGTATTAGTAGTGGAGCCACTGGTTTGACGGTTCCATCGGCAAGTTCGATCAATAGCATCGGGTTCCAGGGCCAACTGCCCATGCTTCGTCCATACAGTGCAAGGCCACCGGGATATTTCGCATCGGGCTTTACTTCGAACCGTATCGCGACGGGTTTTCTTTTCTTTGCGGCGCGCTTCAATGTTTCGAGCGCGTCATCCTTGAATGGAAGATCGTAGACACCCCCATAGGAGCCGTGGTGATACGCGGCGACGTGCGATAGCACGCCGCGGGCATCGGCTGGATCGATTGGAGCGGTGATCATACCGAGTTGAATGTCATCCAATGTAACCGTAATCGATGAAGGAGACAGTTTGGTATCGGTCTGCGGGTAGTCCTGCGGATTCTTACGGGACGGCCAATCCAGTCGCTCGTCACCGGCTTTCGCGGCGACCTCGGCATACAACTTCGCGCCAACGATCGTGTCGGGTTTCAGGTCCTTTGGCAAGCGCAAGTGATACTCGATAAAACCCGTTCCTTCGCGATATACCTTGTCGGCGCGGGGAAAGATCATTGGCTCATTGTCTTTGTAGCTTGCTTCTGAGAAGGAGTCTACTGGAAAGATCAGTGCGAGTAGGTTGTCACTGTCGAACGCCGGTCCGCCGGGAATCTGCACGACGCAATAGTTGGCGGCGACGCGCTTTCCTTCGTGCAATATTTCCGCCACTACGTTCAGCAGTCCCTCACCTTGCGGTGCAGTAAAGACGAACGGCGCCTGGGATGTCACACGGTAGAGGGGAACATCAATCGGCCGTTCATCGGGTTGTATCCATTGCGACCACTTTTTCCGGTCGACCGTTTCTCCATCGACGGAAATGCGAAGGACAAGCCCGCTCAATTCAGACCAATGGCTGATTGAAACCGGAATCTCAACGGTATCACCGGGCTTGACGACTTGAAATGGGGGACAATCCAGCACCGGAAAATCCGCGGCTTGCAGATCGGCGACAGATATATTCGCAGGGTAATTAAATGTCTTTGGGGTGCGGTCATAGTTGACGAATCCGTTGTGTTCCCACTCGATATCTGAAAGTTCCGTGTACACATAGCCGACGCACTTTTCATGCTTGCGCAACAGGTTCGTGAGAAACAGGAAGACCCATGAAATATCGCGGTCTCCCGAGCCGGCACTTACGCCTCCATATTCTGAATTTATCAAAGGAGCGGTGCTCTGTTTCCATCCGGCTGCATAGTTGAACGCGCTTCCTGGAAATGTCTTGCCCACCACGTCTTGAATGTGATCGCGCGCAGCCGGGAACTGGTCAATATAGAAGTGCCACGAGTTGATATCGGTCTCGACGTGGTCGTAGTAGCAAGGTGAATTGTCTTCCACCAGCCGCGTTGGATCGAGTTGTTTTGCCTTTAGATACATCTCCCGCACCCATTCCTGGGTATCACGGTCGTAGCCTTTGTCGCCGATTCCCCAGGTTTCATTGAAGAGGACCCATGCGAAAATACTCGGATGATTGAAATCGCGCGCGATTTGGGCCGACATCGTATTTTCCCATGCAGTCCGCGAGCGGTCCGATTTGGTCCACCAGTTTGGCGTATCGGCCATGAGCAATACGCCCAGTTTATCCGCCCAATACAGCGCGCGAGGCTCTTCGACCTTAATGTGAATGCGAAGCATATTGAGGCCAAGCGACTTTGCGAGTTCATAGTCGCGCCGGATGTAGTCGTCATTAGGGTGGGTATAAATTCCTTCGGGATTGAAAGATTGATGCAGCGCGCCTCGAAGATAAACGGGCTTGTTGTTCAACAGAATATATTCGTAATCGCTGCCCATGTAAGTTCCGCGCGAAATCTTCCGCATGCCGAAATAAGTCTGAACGGAATCAAGAATTTCGCCGTCGCGCATTAGAGTGATGTTCGTGTCGTATAGCGCAGGCGTGTCTGGCGTCCATAGTTCCGGATCGGGAACAGGTAGGTCGATGCCGAGTGTGTTGTCGCCCGCGATCAATTTCGCGGCCTGTACTACTGAGTGTGTCTTGTCACCGCATGTAGCACGGATGCCAATCTCATATCGTCCGTCCGTCTGTGCGCGCACAGGAACGCGGAACAGCGTGGAGGCGGTGTCAATATCGGGTAGGATGCTGACGGGAAGGAGTTGCGAGGCGCCGCGGGATTCAAGATAAACGGTTTGCCAGATGCCGCCCGTGCGCGTGTACCAACCAATTTGCTTTCCTGTTGGAAGGTCGCCATCCGTGTGGTCAACGGCACGCACAGTCAGCCGGGCAGAATTGCCAGGGCGGACAACGTCAGTGATATCCACGGAGAACGGTGTATATCCACCTTCGTGTTGGACCACTTGATCGCCGTTAATCCAAACAATCGCCGACCAATCTATCGCTCCGAAGGTGAGAAATATTCGCGGGCCGGCGTCTGGAGGAATGTTGATCTGCCGTTCGTACCAGGCGACTCCATTGTATTCCGTGTCGTGAATGCCTGAAAGTTCACTTTGCCAGGGAAAAGGAACTGTAATTTCTTTCGTGTACTCGTGCTTGACGAACCATTGATCCTTCATTCCGGCGTTGTCCGGATCGAAGTCGAATTTCCACGGGCCGTTCAGGTTTATCCAAGGGCGGGCCCAATCGGGACGCGGATGGTCGCTCAGCGGAAGCCAACCATCCGCGAATACTGGAACGGTCGCGAAAAGGGCGATACACAAAGCCCGAACGGTCATGAAAAACTCCGGTACAGGTGTGCGGCCAAGCTTGTTATCCTAGTGACCATTCGATGTTCAGTCAACCCGAAGTGAAAGAGTGAGGAATGGCAGAGTCCGTCCCGGCGTCCACCATACCGCTTATCCGCATGCACATTATTGTCGCGACGATTGCGGCAAGCGGGTTGGCATATTCATTCCATTTTTCGACGTTTTTGCACGCAAAAGTCCTCGCGCTTGCAGCCGGACTTTTAATACTTGGCGTGATGCCGGCTGGCGGCGCTGTTCGATGGGGGATAGATCGGCTGTGGCCGCTCCTCGTGCTTGTCTTCGTCCAGTTTCTATTGGCAGTTCCGGCATTTGTTGCGGGATCGCCGCCATCGGCTCAGTTGCTCACATCCGCTGCCTTGATCGTGTTCGCATGGAACGCGTATCCCCTTTTCGATAGTGAGGAGAATCGTTCGCGCATCAGTTCGGCAATCATCGGGACGGCGGCCATCGCGAGTGTATTGGGTATTGCCCAATACACAAACCTGTTGAACTTTCTTTTTCCCCGCTTTCCCGGGGCTGCCCCGATGTATTCCGTATTCGGCAATCCGGGACTCCTCGGCGGCTACGTCGCGATGGCGATTCCGTTATTACTCGTCCGTTATGCGGAACGAGAGCGCATTCGCCCTCTCGAAATTATTGCGCTGTCATTGCTCACCTGCGCGCTGTTGCTTTCTGGTGCGCGCACCGCATGGCTCGCTTGCGCAGTTGGTTGCTTTGTGGCCATGTGGCCGTTGGCGGTAAAACCAGCGCGATTGATCATTCTCGCAATACCGCTTTTGCTGGTGTCAGTGCTGTGCGTCGTGTTCGCGCCGGAACAAACTATCGTGCGGGCCGCAAAAACGCTGAGCGCCGCGGATGCCGGGCCGCACCTTCGATGGTGGTTCTGGGCGGGCACATTCGAGATGATACGCGATCACATGTTCTTTGGCGTGGGTATGGGAAATTTTGTACGCGAAGCGCCCCAGTATCTTGGCGACGTGCTGTGGGCGCCCGGCGGGGAACGCTATACGCACAACAACTTGCTGACAGAGCATCCACACAACGAGATTCTAATGATATGGGCCGAGACAGGATTATTTGGCCTCATCATGTTTGGATGGCTACTGTTTAGCTTGTTTCGGTGTCGCGGGCCGGAGTGGGGAGGGCTAACGGCGCTCCTTGTGTTCAGTTTGTTCAATTATCCATTTCATTGCGTCGCGCACGCACTGTCAGGGCTACTGCTGACTGCCTGTCTTTTGAACCGCCATGCCATACCAACGGTTGGACACGTGAACCCAATGGCGTCCAGAATAGCAAGCTTCGTGACAAGCATTGCGATTGCATCGAGTCTCATTTATTTCATAGTGCTGCCAAGTCACGCTTTGCGCGCCGCACAGACGGAGCACATAGAAGGGCGGTCCTCGCTCGAGTTATACAAACGGGCCATTGCGATTCGTCCGGGCTGTTCGGAGTCCCACGAAGCCTATGGCATTGCCCTGCTTGATGCCGGGGACTTCGAGAACGCCCGCGATCAGTTCAGGCTCGCCTTGCGCGGTTCGGATGCCGGCTCAATTCATCTTGGATTGGGTCTGGCCGAAATGAAGTGTGGAGACAGCGCCGCCGCCCGCGAGGCTCTACGCGCCTGCGTTCACCGATGGCCGTCGCACGTGGATGCGTGGCGCCTGCTGATTTCGGTGACACCCGTGGAAGAACGTGCCGAGTGCTTGCAACGGGCTGAACGATTCCTGACGCGCGATCAAGTCGGCGAGTTGCGCGCGCCGCTACAACTCAACTCCAGGTGATGACGTGAAACACGCTCCGCCACGTAACTACGCGCGTTAATTCACAACCTGCGGTACCAATATACCGCAAGAATCGGCGTGAAAATAGGCGCCTGTTGACCCGTATACGAACAACTCATAGATGGCATCCGTCCGCACGTCTACCGGAATCTGATACGGGGGAGAGGTTGATTCGCCCATCACTGTTTTATCCAACATAACGATTGCGCGCAGCGCATCTTTTGCGTCGGTAGCTTTTATCTCGATCACCATGCGCTGACCAACATAATCGAGCCAAGTGGAACCCGTGGTCTGCCATTTCACCGCGCAGGATTCATCTGCTTCGCCGTTGAAGATTGGATACCGGCCGGGTGACGCCAATGCGGAAAGGCTGGATTGGTATTGCATAATCGCGGGAAACTGAAGAATCGGTTGCACGCCCGCCGCCAAAGCGAAAGCGCCAAGCCCCGCGATGAACGGCGCGATGCCTTGTAGTACCCAGAGCCCCAAACTTCGCGTGATGGATTCTCGCCCGATTACGATGATTGCCGCCAGCGCGCAGAGGGCCGGCGCTGCAATGGCATAGAGCAACCAGCTCAACGGGGCCCACATCGCGAGATAGCTCACGGAAGCCAGCATGATGCCCGCGCCAACAGCGCTGCTTCGCGTCAATGGGCGCGCATTCATTAAATGAAACGCCAATAAAAGGCTCATCGGCCAGACTACGAGAAGAGCGCCGGCCGTGATCAAGCGAGGTATGAGCAAGTGTTGCGCGAGTACGCCGTACACCGAGTCGAACATTAACACGGCTTCACCCTGCTGCATGCGCCGTATTTGAATAAATGTGAGGTAAACGCTGGCGCTTACTGCCGCAACTGTAAATAGCCCGCCGGTCAGGGTGAACAGCCATCGTTTGCTGGCGTGTCCAACGGGATGAGCACCTGGTTTTGCATCCGCGTCACCGCTTGTGATCAATGCATGACATTGCCAACATCGCTCGAATTCATCGCTGTTTTGAGCGCCGCAATTTGCGCAGATGCGATATGGACTCAGGTCAATTCCGCTATCGCTGTCCCGTAAACGCAGGTTCTCGCGCGGACTGTCCGGCGACGGCGAGCGCAGGCGCTGGACTGATCGGGCCGCAAGTGGATGGGCCGGATTGATGGCGACGATCTTTTCCCAGGCCCGCGCGGCTTCCGCATTTTTTCCGGCGACCTCGAATACGCGCGCGAGCTGTTCCCACACGGCGATTTCGTCTGGCCACAATCGCGTGATTTCCTGCAATTCTGAAACCGCCTCGTCGTATCGGCCCAGCCGGTAATATGTGGCGGCGAGGTAACGGAGGACATTCAGGCGGCGCGCCCAGTTCTTTTTGAGGATGAGCAAATGTTTCAGGGCGTCGTTGTATTCCCACGCCATGTACAACTTCTTCGCAAGCGTCCACCGGCGGTTGTAATCATCGGGATGTATGACAACGTAATGCGTAAGGCCGCTAAGATCGCTATGTTCCGCGCCTTGTCCCACGACTCCATCATTTCCTGTTCTTGTTCGGCGTCTTTGCGGCGGAGCGTTTTCGAGCGGCGTTGCGTTGAATGATTGTGTTTGCGGCAAACGTGATGACCGCCGACCCCATTGTGGCGAAGACCAGGCCGATACCGGCGGGTACATCCCAGGAATGGTGTTCCTCGACCAATCGATTTGCGAGATAGATCGACGGACCCAGCAGAACTGCCGATGTTGCTGCCCAAAATCCCCACCCGGCTGCTTCGAGCCTGAATGCTTTTGCTTTCGCCATTGTTATTTCTGTTCCCCTGTATCCTGCGGCAACACCATGCGAAACAACGCTCCGCCCTCGGGTGCGCGTGAAACACTGATTTGTCCGCCGTGCTCGACGACTATTTTCTGCGTCACGGCAAGTCCCAAACCGGTGCCCTGGGATCCTTTTGTCGAGAAGAATGGGTCAAAGATTTGGCGCGCCAAATCTTCTGGGACTCCCGCGCCGTTGTCCGCAACTTCCACTACCATTGCGCCGGATTCCGCTGTCATCGCCGTGATTCGGATTTCGCCACCTTCGCGCGGTACCGCATCCGCCGCATTCGTGACCAGATTCAATAAGCAGCGATACATTCCACGCTGGTCGGCGGCGAGTTCTCCCTTGACCCCATCGGTATGGACAAGAACATTGATGCGCTTGCGCGTGATGGTGCCGGTAACCGTTTCGCACACGTCCCGAATGACGTTTTCGATTTCAAACTTTTCAATGACGGGCACTCGATGCTTGGAGAACGAGAGCATATCTTCCACAAAAGTCGCGATGCGGTGGGTGCTTCGTTTGAAAATGGGCCAACTGCGCTCGATGAATTCCAAATTATTCTGGGCGAAACCCTGATCGATGAGATCAACGCTGCCGCTTAGTCCGGTGATGATGTTCTTGGCGTAATGGGAAAGCCCGGCAACGGCTTGGCCAATGGCCGCAAGCCGTTCCGCCCGGAGGTTTTCATCAATGAGGCGCGCATTGGCGATGGACGTGGCGACGAGTCCCCCGAACATTTCCATTATGTGCATATCGGCGTTTGAAAACGCTGCGGCGCCGATCTTATTGACAACTTCAAGCACCCCAATCAACTTGTCCCGATCAACGAGGGGCACGGCGAGCAGTGATCGGGTTTCGAATCCGCTCGCGTCGTCGGCTTGTTTATAAAAACGTTCGTCTTCCCGGGCATTCGCAATATTGATGGAGGTTCGCTCCAACGCGGCGGCGCCGGCGATGCCTTGGCCGAGTTTGAGGCGGACTTCCCGCTTCAATGCGCCCTGATCGCCGGTTTGGCCGAGGGCGACTTCAAAATAGAGGTCTTGCGTGATTGAATCATAGAGTATCAAGGCACAGGCTTCGGCCTTGGCCACCTGCTTGCTTTCGTCCATGATGCCGTGCAGCAAGGTTGGTAGATCGGTCACAAGCGCGACGAGCCGGTGTACGCGGTACAACACGTCGACGGTGCGCCGCAGGTCGTCCGGCGCTACCTCATGGAGCCAGGCGGCAGTATTGGTAGCTTGTGATGTCACGTCAATTCCGGCGTGCCTGCGCGTCAAGGCTGGATTCAATCGCAGGCAAGGCATGGTAGATCACGTCTCCGATGGCCTGCAAACTCTCCGGGCAAACGCGGTCGATCGAGTCGTCGGCCGTATGCCACGTCCGGTTGTGTTCCAATGGCGAGCCGCCGTATTCATAGTCAATTAGATTGATGCATTGCACCCCGGCAAACCGAAAAGGGGTGTGATCATCCTGGGCCACGGTAGTCTTCGCGAGGAAGTGGCGTTCGTACCGCCGTTCCGCCGCAGTTTTCCAAATCGTGTTCAAGAGCCATGCGGGCGCGCCTGCATCTCGAAACACACCCAGATAGCAGTCGCCAATCATATCGACGTTGACGAGCGCATGGAGTGAATCCAGCAATTTCTCGCGGCGGAGGTATCGCACAAACTCGCGGCTGCCATACAGGCTGTCCGTGTCGGACCATTCCTTGAACGCTTCTTCACCATCGAACCAGATAAGCCATACCGTGCGGCCAGACCGCGCCGGCCCCAGCGCGCGGGCCATCTCGATCATCCACGCGGTTGTCGATCCACCATCATTGGCGCCGGCGAAATTGATGTCCGGGAGATACTTGGTGTCGTAATGGTTGCTGATGGCGATGTTGCCGTCCTCGTCGCCCTTGACCACCGCGACCAAATTTACCATCGTGCGTTTGCCAATTGGGGTTTCGGCGTCGAAAGGCAACACCATGAGTTCAAGACCCGCCGCTTCCACCTCGGTCCGAATGATCGCGCGCACCTGTTCGGCTTCGGATGATCCCGCGGTTCTGGGTCCGATTGCGACAATCTGTTTGAGTGTTTCATACGCGCGCGCGCCATCGAATGCATGCGCGCTTTTCCCCGCGGATACGCGCTGCGCCGGGTCTCGCACGGCAAGTCTTTTCAAACCCAGCGAAATCACGACCAGACTGACAAACACGAAAATTCCGGCAGCGGCGATGAACCGCAGGGACCCTTGTCCGCGAATTGATTTTTTCATGGAACCGGCTGCGGCGCCTTGGAAAACGTGGAC
>Ga0163150_10004090_pt1 | contig 19829 bp, 23 predicted proteins | sample OliLakLV19P2IB_FD_148628 | JGI IMG/M metagenome (GOLD analysis project Ga0163150, IMG submission 148628) | Freshwater microbial mat bacterial communities from Lake Vanda, McMurdo Dry Valleys, Antarctica - Oligotrophic Lake LV.19.P2.IB | ecosystem: Environmental > Aquatic > Freshwater > Lake >...
AAACAAAAGGAGATGTAGTCCGTGTTCGCCAAAGCAAAGTTCGGGTCCACACCCATAAACCCCCCCGGTCCCGGCGCATCCGACCGCAAGAACTTCACTGTCGTGATCGAGTTGATCTGCACCAACACCGGATACGACGACACGCTCGCATCAAAGATTTGTCCTACACCGACAGTTAACGCCGTTGATGTCGCACCCGTCACCGGCAACGAAACCGTGATCGTATTGTTCGTCGTCCCCGCACCCGTACACGCCAAATAGACGAGCACATCAACCGTGCCACCATACGACCGGTACTTCGCATAAGTAACCGTCTTCGCAACCGCACCCGACTGGGTAATCGTCGGCGTATACGAAGTCCACTCCGCAATCGCAGCGATATTCGCGCCGAGCTGATTCACATCCGCGGCGGCAATCGCGCTCACCCCCGCCGTTTTATCAGCCCAGTCGCTATACGCCATCAGATCCCCTCAGTACGCATACACGGTCCCGTCGTCGTACAACGAACCATCATCGTAAATCTCGTAGGTCGTATCATCCCACGGTGCCATCGAAAAACGGGTCCGCCACGACATCGCAGTGAACTCGTGCGACACACCCTGAATCACTTGGGATAGGGAGACAGTCGAACCGATACCAAGCGGTTTGCGTTGCACTGTGACCCGATCACCGATCCGCCGACCCAACACTTGGGGCCACAACACCGAAGGGTCCATCGTCGGATCGAAGATCAACGCCCGGACTCGCGTTGCCGGTTCCTCGTAACGTTGCAACAACACCGACGCCCGGTCGCGAAGAACCGCATCTGAACTGTCATACGATGTTGGTGCAACCCAACCACGATCCCCATACGCATTGTCGATCAACGTCTGATCCAACACGGTGACAGTCGCCCCACCATTCCGCGATGCGACCACCGGGTTACGAATCAACGTTTCGTCGCGTACCGGATCAATGTCGAGATAACGGATCGTCGCACCAGAAGCCGTATCACCAAACGTCGCTTGGCTTATAGCACTACGAGTTTCGGACCATGTAGCAGTACGGGAACGGTGATTCAGTATCCCGCCCTGATACATGTCAATGTACGTTTCGGCAAGTTCGGTATCAGCAGCTTCGTAGATCGCGTCGAGGGCACTCATCTTAACCGTAAAGTTGAAGGCTTGCATCGTCGACACACCGGTATCCAAATCGCGGAGGGTTGCAGGCCAGCCGATCAGGTCAAGGACCGCACCGATACGCGTCCCGGTAGTCTGCCCGGCCCACGGTGCCGAACCCGTCGAGTAATTCGATGCGACACCGTTCGCTCCATACAAGGCAAGATCGTCGAGCGTCCCAACAAACGGATCATTGTTCGACGCCGAATCGCCAAGGATGATCTCGCCGTCTGCGAGTCCGCCCGTGTACTGGGCAGGCGTCGTGAACCCCGAACCGGTCCCCGCATCAGTGACCCCATCCACAACATACTGAGACGGGCCGATATCGAAATACACATGATGGGTTGCACCATCGTTCAACGCGCTTGTCGTCTCCGTATAAAACGACGTACCCGAGTTCCACACACGGAGTTTCCCCGCAACTAAATATGCCATCACCGTAATGTTGTTATTCCGCCACTGGACAACAGTCCCCGCCGTCGCCGTAGTCGAAAACCAGAAATCAACGGACCAAACCGTCAGGGACATATCGACCGTGTGCGTCCCCCGCGCATACGTCGGTTCCCCTACGGTGACCGCCCATGCCTTCGACGGATCACCCGTCAACAACCCAGCCGCCAACGAAGGAGTACGCGACCAGAACCCGTGACGCGCATTCCCAGACGAATCCGTCAACCGGCCCGCATCATCAAACCGGTAATACACGTTCGGGCGTAACGCCACCACTCGCGACTCGTACGGCGACTTCGACAACTTCGCTTGCTGCAACCGCTCGAAACCATCCCGAGCTGTAATCGACGTAACGAACTTCTTATCCTGCACATGCGACTGGCCCCACGAAGTCACATAACCACGCCACAACCAGTACAACGTCCCGCCCCACACGGCACTCACCCGGATCTGCACCAATGGTCTCAGCAACCCGAAAAACGGACCCGTCGTGTTATCCGGGTCGAACAGTCGTCCCACCGTTTGCATCGTCTCGAGCGTCAACGACAACGACCCCGACGAGAACCGTTCCGACTCGTCGATGCCTCTACCGGTCCCAGTATTGCCACCCACTACATAGGCGCTGATATCCGCCCAATCACCATCACTGTTCCCCGGTGCAGCCCACAACACCTCGAAACACAAATTCGCGAACGTCGCCGCATCCGCACTCGTTGACGGCCGTTCATCAAGAAGGACGCCCATCAGACCGACGTATACGTGACCAAGATCGGTGCGCGCAGCTCGGCGTCACCCACCAACGTATCCGAACCGTTATCGGCATCCCGGCCGAGGAACACGTGCAAAACGTCGCCGGCAACTGCACTCACCACCCCGAGGGTGAGGCTTACCGTCGCCGCAACTCCCGCCGTACCGTTCGTCGCAACCGTCGACGTAGAAACCGTCCCGTACACCACCCCATCCCAATCGGTCGTACCTGGCCGTTCAAGGACATACGCGTACTTCCACACACAGTTCCCCGACGTAGCCGCAGCACTCGCGAACCGGAACGACACCGCACCACCCGACGAATAATTCGACGCTAACGGCACCGCCAACGCAATCGCTTCGTCGGACGCAGCATCGAACCCTCGGAACCGTTGCGGAACCGCAAGCCCATTCGTAGGAGGTGAACCCGCCGACGTATCCGAAGCCCACGCTGCCGGAGGTGCAGACGTGTCAGTCTCGTCGCCGGGCCACAAGTAGATCCGGGTTGTTGCCATCTATGCGACCGCTGAAGATACGAACACTGGACCTCCACGGGCGGCTTTGTTTATGTCGTCGATCATGATCTGGCCGAGGGTGCGCCCATCGACTTGAAGGATCAATGTCACCGGCCCACCGCCACCGCCACCACCGGAAGGCAGAGGACTGTTCCCCGGCGAACGGCCCAACGGAACCAACATCTCCGGTCCCGCTTCACCAATCAACGCAACAGTCGGCCGGTTGATGATCGCACCCTCCGCTGCCTTGTATCTGGGGATGGCCCCCGTGACCCCATAACCGCCGAGGTCGGCTCCGGCTAAGATGCCTTCGAGCGTGATCGTCACCGTCTTCGCCGCGGGAAGTCCGTCGACCACACCCTTCAAGAACACGAGTTTGTCGATCTCCGCCTGAATGGCCGGAGCATTCTCCTCATGCAACCGCTTCGATTCCTCGAGTTTTGCGATCATCGCCGCATATACGGCGTCGTCTTTTATCGTCCGCTTCAACGTCGTAATGGCATCATCCTGCGCCAACGCTGCCGACACACCCGACAAGTGTGCTTGTTCCACCCTCAACTGGGCATCGCGGACCTTCTCCCAATCGTTGGGAGTCTCCCGCAACACGGTAGCTAAATCGTTTTCGGCTTTTGTGATGTTGAGCAACGACTGTTGGTAGCCGATCCGACCGCCCGACATTGCGAGAAGCTGCGACTGCAACGCCTGCATCGACGCCACCGCATCGTCGGTCGCGCTAGTCACATCGACGGTGCCGGAAGCGACATCCAACAAAGCCTGCTTGTGGGCCTCTTCCGCGATGCGGGCTTCGCGGACCTTCACCTTCAGATTCTCGATCGCCGGGCTGAGTTCGTCATGGCGAACCTTCAAGCCGGCGAGTTGAAGTTGCAAGTCTTGGATCGAGAAGTTGTAGTCATCAAGCGAGATGCGTTGCCCGAGGTAGTCAGCCTTCGCCTGCTGCTGCGCTCCGGCAGTGTCTTCGATCGCAGCCTTCAGCATTCGCTGCTTATCCTGAAGCGCCTGCAACGCTTGGCTAACGGTTCCCGCCGCCTGCGCGTTACTAATCTGAACCGCAGCCCACCTCTTCGACGCGTCCGTTATATCGTCATATCGACTACGCCCCATCGACAACGAAACGATCAGTGCGGCCGTCCCGGCGAGGACGAGGCCAAGCGCACCCATACCCACCAACTGGGCAACACTCAACGCCTTCAACGCATCGACCGCGTACAACGCCTTAATCGCAAGTGTTTGCATCCCGCCAGCGATCGACTCGGCCACGTTCAACAACGCGCCGAACCCTTGCGATACCTTCCCCGTCGCCCAAATCAACGGGCCAGCAACCGCCACCAACGCGCCGAACCCCGCGACCGCAGCCTTAACCGGTGGGGGTGATTCGGCAATCGCCGACGCCAAACTCGCAAACGCCTTCGCGCCCGCCGCCACATACGGCAACAACACGACACCCATCTGCGCCGCCGCGTCCGTCAATTCGGCCTTCAAGATCCGCATCCGGTTCGCTACGCCTTCCGACGTACGCGCAAAGTCGCCCTGCGCCAACGTCGTATCAGCCATGATGATCGAGTACGCCGCTTGGGCTTTCATACCCGCGGTCAACTCGTCCTTCGTGCCGGCGAGGCCCATCTTCAACGCTTCGGTTTCGATGCGCGCCGCAGACAACGACACACCAAACTTGCGGAGCGGTTCCGCCTCACCCACCAAACCGGACCGGAGGGCCAGCAACACCTCTTCCGGGTTCGCATTGTTGAACGACGCGAGGTCCGCGGCGAGTTGAACCAGTTTCGTTGACATCTTCGCCGCAGCAGGGATACCGACATCCATCGCCCGGAACAAGTTCCCGAACGTCCCCACAGCCTCATACGCCGCCGCTTTCGAGAGACCAAACGACTGCGCCGAATCCGACGCCCATTTCTTGATCTTCCCAGCGGACTCCGCGAACACGACTTGCATCTTGCTTTGCGACTCTTCCAAGTCCGATGCGGCTTTCACACTCGCTACACCAACCGCGAGTATCGGCAACGACACGTTCAACGAGACCGACTTACCGAGGCGCACCGCGTCGTCACCAAACGACTTCGACGCGGCAGCGAGACTCGCAAGTTTCGATTCGGCCCCACCCGCCGCACCCTCAACAGCCTTAAACGCCCCCTCGGCGCCTCTCGCGTCGCCAGTAATGACGACTTGCAACGTCTTCGACGCCATCAAGACCTCGATTGCAAATCGGCGAGCGCGTCTAAATACCCCTTCCACTCGGCAAGCGAGAAGCGGGATACGTCATCCGGGCAAAGCCCGTAGTGCATCGTCAGGGCGGGCCAACTCCGATGAAGAGTGGCCCTCACACTTCCGGGTCGTCAGCCTCTTCATCCGGCGAATCGACACTGATCTCCATATCACCCTCGGCGTCGATCACCCGCTGCCGGTAATCCTCAACAACCGAATCGTCGAAGATCAACGAAGTTTCACCAGCCGCACGACGCGCCAAACACCACAACAACGCAAGCGAATCTTCGTCGATCTGCTCACCATTCGACGTGAACGACGCATACGCAATACCAGTCCACTTACGGACCAGCATCCGTTCACCCATCGGCACGTTGCGCCACGCCAACTTCCACGTCGTTTCACCGATACGGATTACAAGGATCTGTTGTGCGGCCACCGCTGCTTCCGCACGCGCACCAACACCAGGACGGGGAGCTTTCGCCATGTTCATCCTTCAGGGAAGGCCTTAGCGGCCAGGATATTTATCATGTTCACGTACTGGTCGATGATGTCGGGAAGGTTGTCGGCAAGGGCATCGTTAATCGCATACGGGCCTTGGCCGTGAACCGCGGCATCCCACGAGTTACCAACCCATTTCGGATGTTGCGCGGGGCTTGCCCGGTAACGGCTTTTCCCGTACCAACCGGTGTGCCGTTTCGCACCCCAAAACGCGACGTTGCCGAGACCCTTCATGCCCGACACGGCAATCGTCGCGGACCGTTGCGTACCACGACCCTTGATCGTGTTTTGTGCCTTCGCTTGCAACGGAGTCGAAGCACGACCACGCGCAAGCGCTGCGCCACGCCGACCGATCTGCTGATGAACTTCCGTCAACGCTTTCGGCCACTCAGGCCCCAACGCCTTCAGGGCAGCACGGAACTCTTTAAGGCCGGTTACCTCGACGGCCATCGCCGCTACGCGGTCGTATCATTGTTCGTCAGGACGACAGTGATCGCATGCTGCTCCAACGAACCGGAACGAATCACCTTGAACGGCACCGGATGTTCCACAATCCCACGACCCGACACATTCGGCGTCGACCCATCCAGGCGAATATTCGCAGTGATTGTCGCCATCAACGTCCCCGAGCTCATCGTCGAAATCAAGGTGCCTTCCGTCCCACCCAAGAACGCGTGAAGGTTCAACGTGCCACGACCGGACGGGTTACCCCACTCCAAATCGAGGTTCCCTGAATACATCGCATAATCCTGGCGCAAAGGCTCAGAGATGATCGTCGAACCGAGGAACCTACGATCCGTAGCAAGACTGTTCTCGCCGCCGATCGTGAAACCCTTCACCGGGTTCGTAGTACCAAGCAGTGAGAGGACTTGGGACTTCACATGCCACGGCCGAATATTCGTCGCATACGAAGCCGCTGCGAGCGAAGTACCCATCGTCTCTTCTTCACCAACAACGCTCATGCCCCAAGTGGCGATCTCGCCGGCTTGGCAACCAATCTCCCAAGAGGCGATCTTCAACCCCTCGTAGGTGAACGGGATCACCGAACCGTAAATCGTCGGACGGCCAATCTGGCATGTCAACGACACACCCGGCGCAGCAGGGAAAAACGTGTGTGTTCCCGTACCACCAGCCGTCGCGGTTGACACAGTCCCAAACGCGGCGCGGAGCAACATGCCCATCGACTGGTCGAACAGTTCATGTTGAATGTCGCCAGCAATCGTCTTGTTACCCGGCGTCCACTGTTGCGACCCGATGGTCTGGAACCCGGCGAACGTCGCCGCGGACTCCACCTGTTCTATGTCGGTCTTCAACGACTCCGACACCAACGGAATGAACCGCGTCACCACAACCGCAGCCCCATACGCCGACTCGACGACGTAACCAATCTGTGCGTCCAAACCAGTATTCGTGGGCATTACACCTGCTCCTTCTTCGCCGGCTTCGCGGCTTCCCAAATGGACTGTTCAAGCAGGGACTTACCAATTGCATCCGGCACTTCCACCGGCACATCCTTCACGGCCACGATCATCCCGCCAGGAATCACAATGTTGCGACCGGCACTCTCACCAACAAACACGATCAACATTCAGAACCTCACTGAAGTGACAGACGAGCATGAACAGAAATGTCGAACTCGAAACGGCCAGCACGATTCGCGCCGTTTAACCCGGTGATGTTGCGCCAACCAGCCGGGAAAATCTCGAACACTTGGATATCGGCATCGTCAGCGATACCAAGCGAAGTGTTCGCGGTAAGAAGCCCGATCGTTTCGCCAAGAACTCGTGTCGCCAACGTGTCGATTGATTCTTGGTCATCGTCGGTATCACGGCCCAGGGCCTGAATGATCAGCGTCGCCGTGTACCGCTCATCCCATTGCGTCAACCCAAACACGATCGGCTCAATAGTCGCTTCGGTGGTGTCGTCCCACCACACGCACACACCGGAACCATCCTCACCCAACACGTCGGACGCATCCTGTGGGGATTGGTACAAGACGTTCGGGACGCGGGCTTGCAGCTTCTCGATCAGTTCCTGCTTGACGCGAAGCAGACTCGTCCCGTCAATCACCGGTCCCGCTTCCGTATTGCCACTCATCCCCAAGCAGATCCTTCACCGCGTTGGGGACAACGAACCGCGGGTATGCCGCTTGGGGAATGTCGAACTCGTCGGATGATCCCACTTGGTCTTCGTAGGACCGCCACACGTTTTGGAGGATCAGGCCGCACGCATCCTTGAAACGTTGGTCGACAGTCACGGTTGTCGTGTACCTGCCCGCGACATAGGTGACGTAGACGTTGTCGTCACCAACCTCGAACGGGTAGGAGACGTTCGCGTTGCGGCGCGTCAACTGGCCAGACTTCGCATTCACCCTGTACCCGGCCGCAGGTTTCGACGTGTTCGATTCGGCGGTCAACGTCCCGGCCGTCGTGTAGTCGTACTCGACGACCTGAATCACGGAGTAGACCGGTGCGTGCCGTAACCAAATGCTGTGTTTCCCGCCATGATGCAGTTCGCCGGTCACGGTGCCGCACACGATCGTTCCGGCACCCACAGCGAGAGCACGCGACGCAGACGTGATCCACCCGGCCAGGAGTTGGGTGTGTTTTGAGTCGTTCACACCGACACCCAAATAGCGGCGGGCTTCACCATCGGTGAGGAGGTCATCTGTTGCCATCTGGCCTCCAAATCCACAAGTTGGCGTACTGCTCAACGGCACCCAACGCCGCTCGAGCCGCGGAGATCACCGGCTCATGGTGCGCGTCGTCGCCACACAAGATCCCGCCCGCCACGATGAGCGGCTTTACCGCTTCGACGTTGGCGAACACTTCGTCGTACGAATGGGTCGCGTCGATATGACAGAACCGAACGGGTGTTTGGTCGGCTGCGAAGTAGTCGCGCCAGTCCATCCGATGCGCCTCGACGTTCTTCCCGGCGACATTCGTGAGGAACGTCGCGTACACGTCCCGTTCCGCTGCTAGAGCCGCAGAGATTTCGCCTGGTGAACCAGCCCACGTATCCACCGCGTGAACCACAGACGGCCGTACAGCACCCGCTAAAGCGATACAGGAACGGCCTTCCCACACCCCAACCTCGATGACCCTGCCGTCAACCGCATTCGTTGACTCTGCAAGGCTGGCAAGGAACGCCAGATTGTTTTCGTGGTACCAGTTTTCGGTGAAGGTCATGGGACCGTGATAATCCCGAGGCCGTACGACTCCGGGTAGTTCTCCCACCCCAAACCTTCGGATTCGCAAAACTCGACGATGGCCCGCTTCACCGGGTACGGCGACTGCTGGGCAACGTCCATCGGGCGGGCAAGTTCCGTGTCATGCAAAACCAGTTTCCCACCCGGCTTCAACAACCAGCGGTACAGGTGCAGCTCGCGGAGCGTATGCAAATAATCGTGGCTTGTGTCGATGAACACGACATCGACATCGGCGGGGAGTTGCGTGAAAATGTTCCCGGCACAGTCGTCGCCTTGAATGAACGTCCAGTGCGGCCAGTCACCAATCGGCGGTTGTTCGTCTATGTCTACGGACCACAGATGTCCGTGACCTTCGAGGCCATGTAGCCATGCGACCGTGCTGACTCCGGTACGGGTACCAAGTTCGATGATCCGGTCGGCATCTGCGGCGAGGTCAACGAAGCGGGGTAGGTGATCCACAATGTCGGACGGCGTGGTTGCGAGCCGTTCGTATTCGGTTGCGAGGCTCATCGGGGCCGGAACCAGTTCGCCGGGGCATGACCTTCACGAATCCATTTCGGGTACGTGTCGTCCACGTCAACCGGAATCAACTGTGTCCCGGTGCGGCCGTTGTCGATATGCCGCCCAGTTTCGTAACACTCGTCGAGGCGGTCATACCAGCCCATATCTTTGACTTCGGGATGGCAGAACGCGTCCATCTTTTCGCGTGCTGCTTCGCCGCCACCAAGCCAGGAGAAATGCCAGCCGGCGTCTTCGAGTTCTGGAAGGTAATGGCAACGGGCTTCGCGCATCGACGCAAACTTGCCGACGTCTTTGACCCTGCCAGCGACGGTGCCCCACCACGGCTCAGGATGCTGCCAGTCGACCGCGAAGCAGTAGAGCGTCTGACGGAACCGCACAAAACCTTTCGGGCGTACAAGGCGCGTGTGGAGCGCCGTAGGGATCTCATCCAAATCGCCGTGAAGTACCACGTCGTCGGGTTGGGCGTCGAGTTGCTTTAGCCCTTCCCAGCACCACTCCCGCTGGGCATGCTCCCTTGACCATGCGTCGACATCGGTTGGAAGGTCCGTCGCCTGGATAGCGACGATGCGGTCGGCCCACGGCGCGAACCGTTCGTGATCCTCCGCGTAGTGGTACGGCTTCGGAGTGTTGCCGCCGTGGGTTACGTCCGCTTCAACGAGGACGTGAACGAGGTCGGGCACGTCTTGCAGTTCCGTGAGGCGCATTTCCAACAGGTCGAACTCATCCCGAAAGGGGAACGTGTCGATAATCACGGCCGCGCTTCCCAGTAGAAGTTCTTGCACATCTTGTATGACGGAGGCCAGTATCCCCTACGCTCCCACCACCGCGAACGCGACGGCAATGCGTCTAGGTGGAAGCACCGCACCTTGTAGAAGCCGGGATGTCCGACCGGCGTCTCGTGCTGCCTATCGTTCGGATGCAGATCGCACTTCCACCCAACCTCATTCACTTGATGCGCTCCACGCGCCACGTCGGCACCTTCGTAGACCAACGCTCGCCCGGAAACGAAGGTTGCCCGGCGCGCGGTGCCCGGTCCGCTACCCCGACCGCGATCTTCCGAGCGGATCGCTTAAAGAACGTCCCGTCCGAATGTTCTCCGTCGACCGTGGACACAACCCAACGCCAACGCGCATTCACCGGGCGACCAGGATTGCGATGATGGCGTTCAGTGCCCAAGTGATGAAGAACGCCGTACGCCAGAACAGGTAGCGGTGTTGCAACTCGGCGATTGCCTCGCGAGCCGTCACGCGCCGAGGCCGTGGACCCCGCTGAAGATTCCAGTCGTTGGGATTCGGCATCGTCATGCGGCCCTCACCTTCGAGAGCCCTTCACGCTGCATCGCGACCAACGGTGCGCGTTTCCGCCACACCTTCTCATCATCACCTCGAGCCGACCACCCCAACTGGTACGTCTCGTCAACCTCGGCCTTACCAAGATCCGGATGTAGATGCTCCACCAACGACGACAAACACGGCGTAAACACCCTGCGTGCCTTCGCGAGCTCCACGATCTCCACGTCGGTATAGAAATGCCGGTAACCCTCATGGGCCACCATGCCCGGCCCATCCAACGAAGCGCCCAATTCGTCTACGTACGCACGGCGGATAAAGAAATGGTCCGCATGGGAACCATTCGCGACCTTCGGATTCCCCCCACCTTCAGGATGATCGTTGGTGCCGATCACATCGAACCGGTCCGACACATCCCGCGCCCAGTCAACCCAACCAGTACCGAAACGTACATCGTCACCGCAAACGAAAATCCACGGCTCAACTGTTTGGGCACAACCAGAGTTGGCTTTCTGCGCGTACGTCGAACCCCGATCCGATATCAGAACTTGCGCGCCAGCAGCCGTGACCGCTTCGATCTCGTCAAGGTCATCCTCGTCGCAAACGAAGTAAACCTCGGCAACACCCTTAGCCGTCCTACGTGCCGACTCCACCAACGGCAAGACGTTCTGCGGACGGTTCAACACGGGGACGATGACCGCCACACCATTTTTGGTGGGGATCTTCTCATCCGTGCGGACTACCGAACCGCCATCAAGCTCGTTGAGGATCGGCGTCCAATACTTGGCAAACACCCGGTCGGCGTCGTACTCGCGTGCTTTCGCAATCGCACAGTTTCGGTTCTCTGACGAGTCGCGTTCTTCGTATGCGAACTCGAGCGCCTGAATGATCGCGGCTACGTCTGCCTTGATAACCCACGACGTTTGGGCCGCTTCCCACTCGGGGACACCCGGCACCTTCCAACCCGCACCGACCAGTTCGGGTTGTGCCGAGAAGTCGGTGACGATCACTGGCGTCCCACACGCTTGCGCTTCGATCAGCGGGATACAGAACCCTTCACCGCGAGACGGGGCCAACAGAACATCCGCCGCCGAATACACCGCCGCCAAATCGGCTTGGGAGATGAACCCGTTCATGTAGGCGTACTGGTCACAAAACTTCAACTGATGCTCGGGGATGCCACACCCGATCGCCAATTCGAGGAGGTTGATTCCCTGCGCGAACGGACCGATCTGTTCCGCATGGACGTAGAGGAGCGCGTCGGGATGTTCTTTGGCGAACTGTCCGAATGCGAGGAACGCTTCGGGGAAACCTTTGCGGTGTAACGCCCACCCTTTGTTCATGCCGTTCATCATCACGACGAACCGGTCGTCGGTCAGGCCACACACGTTCTTCGCATTGTCGACCGGTTGGAAGATCTTCGTGTCGATCGCGAGTGGTGCGTACAACGGGTCGAGGCCAATCGTCTTCAGTTGGTCTTGGCCCCAAACGCTCATCGCGATCGGAACCGCAGACGACGCCGTAAAGAACTGCCGCACCGAAGGCGGGACCGGATGATGATCCACCGGTGTCCACGCCGCGACGTTGAACTGTGCGAGTGGCCCTTGTGTCGCACACGGAATCAGGCCGAACACATCCATGAGCGGGATGATCCAACCACCCAACGGGTCGCCATCAAACCAGCGGATCGCATGTTGAGGCATGAGATCGTTGCCGTACGACTCACCAGCACACGGAAGAAGCGGGATACCTTCCCAGTTTCCGAGGCCGGACTGGTGCCCGTAATACGTCGAGATTGCAACTTCATGGCCGACATCGCGGAGCCGACGTGCGAGCAATGCCGTCTGCGTGCCGTATCCAGTCGGTATGTTCGGTCCGTTTGAGTGGAGGAGGATCTTCACTCGCCGGTCCGAATCTCGGTACGCCGCTCAACCCGCACGATGTAATCCGCAAAGTTTGGATCGTCACGATCACACGGCGACCAACCCAACACCGAGCAGCCTTCGCGAGTGAACCGCTTCACAGCCTCATAGATGTCTTTACGCGGAACGCGGATCTCATCCACAGGGGTACCTCCACAGGGAAGAACAGGGAATGCAAGGGGACTAGCTGAACGGAGTTGCGAGCACCCCGTCGCCGAACACAAGGCCGGTCACAAACCAACCCGTAGCGCTTACCGCAATGAACTCGACGGCGGTGCCTTTCTTGCCGCCCGTCGTCGTGCCGTTACACGTCAACACCAGATGGCTGGACCCGTTCGGCGTCAGATACACACCCTGCGGTGCGGTGTATGCGGCGTCGAAGTCGGCCATCAACACGCTGCCGAGCAACAGATCGCCCGACGCGGCAGTCACACGAAAGTTGTTAGACGTGACCGATACCGTCACCAGAAACTTGTAAGACAAGCCGATCTGAGCCGCCGCGATCGCGGGGAGCGTAAAGTCGAGGCCCGCAGCGTCGTTCACCAAGATTGCGGAAGCGGACTGGGCTTCGGTCAACACGACGGGAGTCGCATATACGCCACCCGTATTGACCACCGGATACTTCGAGTTCAACGCACCAGTGAACTGCACGTCGGTCGGATCAGTGAAAAACGTCGGGTACCTGACAACCATGATGTTCGAGTCTTCGAACACCTGGCCGACTTCGGCACGGTACGCGGCTTGGTTCAACGCGGTGGTGCAATACACGAGACCCATCGGACATCCTTAAAACGGGTGTAACAAAGATGCAGGGGAGAAGAGGCAGGGGAGTGCTGCCCCGGACCCGCTGAGGAGTCCGGGGCAGCGTGGCCGCCCTGCACGGCCATCTACGCCTCTTACGCGGCGTCTTCGCCGCGGAGGTAATGCTTCGAAAAGTCGCCGTTCACTACGGCGAGCAAGGCCGACGACCCGACCGGAAACGACAACTGGAATGGCTCATTGACCGTGTAGTCGTACTCGGACAAAAACTCAATCGCCCACGCGATCTTGTCCCCAACGCGTTGCCCGGCAGGTTGCGACTTCGACCAGAGCTCAAGATTCTCGGGACGGTTATCAGCCCTATCGCCATTGAGGTGATGCACGTTCTCATGCCGCATCAAGGCGCGCCCCAGTATTTGCTCCATCACGACGCGATGCTGCAACACGTTCGTCTTGGTCGCGCCATCCCACTTCTGCACGTACCCGCCGCGCGTAACGCGCCACCTGGATTCCTGCAACGACCCAGCCGGACCGACGTCGCCAAGACGACGAAGTCGTGCGTAATGCATCTGGCACAGAGTGTTGGCTAGCACCGGGTAGGAACACTGCTCCACGGAACACCAATCGAACTCGCCCGATTCGATTAACCGTTGGCGATGATGACGCGCACACAGCTCGGCGCGTGAGCGCTTGTTGTCGCAATCCGCTACCTCACACAACGGCGAGGCGTGCCGCTTCTTGATGTTCTCTGCCGGGCCCGCTTCACCGTGGATAAGGACGCGGCGGTAGTGCATGGCACAGAACGAACGAGTCCGTGCCGGCTTCACGCAACCATCCACCGAACAGGGACCACCGAACCACGCGGCACGCTTGCGCGTCTGCGCCCATCGAGGAGTGTCCATCGGTACGCCGCGACGTTGCCGGTCGTAATGGAAGTGACACCATCCACGACAAAACGTTGGGCGATCGCACGAAGCGACAGAACAAGTACGATTCGACATTGTCGAACACGCTCCAATCGTGTTTGACGAGCGAGCCGGGACGGACCACCGTCCCGGCTCCACTCATGCGACAGCCCTTACAGCAGCTGTTGCAGCAACTTGATCGCCCCGGAATCCACCAAATCGGCATCGGTGCGCAGAACGCCCCTGAAGCCAATTTCATCCGTGTCGAAGTACCGTTCGTCGGAACGCTCGAAGCGGAACCCGCCAACGTCACGGATGTAGTACGCCGAGAAGTCACCGAACGCCACGGTCTTGATCGCGGAGCCCTGCGTCCCGAAGTTCACATCGGTGAACACCGGCGAACCAAGAAGCTCGCCAGCCTGGCTGAGAGTCCGAACACCCTCGAACGTCGTAGTCGGCGTCCAAATGTACGAACCGATCGTGCCGGCTCCACCATCACGCAACTTGCGGATCGTGCCAGCCGTAAGACGGTTCATTACGAACACGCCACGGTCGGCGTAACCCTCCACTACGGAATGCTGCAAGTCGATCAACGGGTCGATCGACTGGGTGAACGCGGTTGCGGCACCACCACCAAGGGCGATGAGTGAACCACCAGTCTTCGCACCCACCGACGCGGCCGTGATAATGCCGTTCGGGGCAGACGAACCGCCACCAAGCACATAGGCGGTGTCGGTGATACGACCGACCGCGTAGCCGATGTTCTTCGCTACGAAGCCAAGCAGATCGAATCCCGTGTCGGATGCGGCCTGATTCGAGACCTTCACCAACTGGGCGTACCGGTAGTCATCCAACCGGATCGTGCCGAACACCGGGTCAGTACCACCAATCACCGTGCCTTGCGCGATGACCTGAGTACCAACACCATGAGTGACGAGCCTCGGGAACGTCCATGCCCCACCACCAGCCGAAGTGAACACCTGCGCGATCTGACGAATCGTGGAGGCCTCTTCGATGTATTGGTACAACTGGTTATAGAACGCGACGGGAACGGTAAGCGAACCGGCCGACGCGCCACCATCCGTGTAAATAGCACGGGCTTCGTTCTTGTCCATGCCATTACGGACAGCCTGCATGAAGTTCGCGGACGGCGCGAGGTCAATGTCGATCGACATGCGAGCCTCGTTGCCGGCGACGTGCCCACGGAACCACTGCTCAACGTCAGACGTGACCTTCGCAGTACGCTTCGCTTCGACTTCGGGCCGGACGATGTGTTCGACGATCTCGCGGGCCTTGTCGGCTTCGTTCTCGCGAACGGCACGCTTCGACCATGCTTCGATCGTGTCGGTGAGCTCTTCGTATTCCGTGTCCATGCGAGCAAGGACGGTGGACTCTTCGGCGTTGGGGAGACGCCCTTCGCGCTGGATGGACTCCATCCGCTCCCGTTGGGTTTCGATGACGTTCGCCCGCTTGGCGAGCAGCCCGTCTACATAGGTGGTATCCACTGGTTTCTCCTGTGGATCAGTGCAGGGAATGAATGGGTGAATACGCGAGGTGGTGCCCCCGTAGGGTCCGGCGTCGCGGGTAGTGCTCCTGAGGTGGTCGCCTCGTAAGGCTCCGGCGTCAGGCAGTCTTGAGGCGGCTGCGCTCCTTGTTGCGCATAACCATCGCCATGAATGCTCGAGCCTCGTCCGGGTCGATCTCCGGCTCGGGCGGAGGAGAACCGAGGATCGTTGCACGAGTTTCGTCGTCCGCATCTGCGAGCCAACGCGCTACGGCGTCGGCGTCCAGAGCGTCTGCGGAACGGACGGTGCCCCACGCGGGCGGGTTCGCACCCAGACCAGTCACGATCGACGCGACATCGCCACGATGCAAGTTCACTTCGAGAATCGAACGGGTCGTGTAATCCTCGTTCCATTCCTGGCGGGTCACACGAAACGCGAACGACATCGACGACGCGTCGCCCCGCTCAACTTTCGGCATCACCCGTTGAGCATCGACATCCGTCCGTGAGACGCGCGCCTCGACCATCAGATGCGGATCAGCAGACAACACCAACCCACCACCACGGGTAGTAGCCATCGTCGTCGCCGGATCATGCATGTAGTTGAACATCACGTCCGGGTTTTCCGACAACGTTTTGTCGAACGCACCCTCGCGGATCGTCTCCTCAAACTCGCCCCACATATCGTGAACCATGTACGGCGACTCGACGATCGACGCTTCGCCACGGAACGTCCAGAACTCGGGGTCCGTCACATCGGCACGCAACTGGATCAACGATGCCCAATCAGCACCCACCGATCCTGTCGGTGAAGCCGCGTCGGCAAGGACAAGCCCGCGCACTTCACGCACGTTGAGCAGATTCGCTCGCTTAGAAAGTTCCATTAGATACTCCCTGGCCTTCAACGGCCTGGACCGTGACCGGGATATTCCCGGTGTGTTCGATTGCAGGGAGACCCAACGCGGCCAAGATCGCCAACGGCTCGAAGCCGGCACGAACCAGACCGCCGATCACGTTCGCGACACCAGGATCAAACTTCGAGGTCGCGTCGGTGATCAACGTGGTTTGCAGCGGGAGGCGCACATGGTCGCCACCCACGATCGGCTCCGCATCTTCAAGAGCCAGTTCGGTATTCGGTGTCGCCATGCCCGCCCGAATCTTGATCTCGTGTGCTTCCATCCGCGTCTTCAGATCGACTCGCACATACGCGTCGAGGTTGTACCGCACGTACTGCTTCTCGCGCGGTCCAATCAACAACCGAGAATCGGCACGCTCCAAGCGCACCGTCCACGGCAACAAACCATCCTGAGCGAACTCGAGCGCCATCTGCTCGAGCCCGGCACCGCCACCCTGCGAAGCGTTCCCCGCAATGCGTTGCACCTTGTGCGGCGGGACACGGAACCAACGACACACTTCTTCGACCTGGAACTCGCGCGTCTCAAGGAACTGTGCATCGGACGGGTTCAACGTGATCTGTTCCCACGTCGTACCACCCGTCAACACCATCGGCTTCCGAGCATTGCCGGTCCCCGCATACCGTTCCGAGAACGTATCGCGGATCCGTTCGACAACTTCCTTCGACACTTGAGCGGGAAGCTGCGGAACTTGCAACACCCCCGATGGGGTGATGCCGTTCTCAAAGAAGTTCGCGCCGACCGTCTCCGCTGATTCACTGATCCCAAACGAACGTCGCGCATTAGCGATGACACTCTCACCAACAGCAGAACCGGGTAGGCGGTACCCGCGAATGTGTTGAATCATCCCCGTCGGCATCGGCATTCCGAGAACCGTGTATTGCAACGGGCCATGCGCATAAACGCGATTAATCGTCACGTCACTCGGCGGGATAGCCCACCGTTCGGTAATCGGCACGAACGGATCAACGGACCCGCCCTCGCGAACAATCAACGAGTAAGAGTTCCCCCAGCCGAGCAGCGACAGAATCCGCATCGTGTCGTAATCCACACGATCCGTTTCCGGGTTCGGTTCTTCCAACCATTCAGGGGTCGGAACTTCGATGCGACGTTTGTCTTCGCGTCGGTACACGTCGAGAGGCAACGTCGAGATGTTGTCGGCAATCAACGTCTCGCACGCCCACACGGCCGACAAGGTGAGTGCAGACCGCTCGGTGACGTTCGGCCCCACGCCACCAGGCGTGAACCACGGACCAACACCACCATCATTCCACTGCCGTGTATCCGAACCGTCAACCAAAGACGCGAGGCCACGCACCGGCTACTTGCCCTTCTCGACAGCGAGGTCAAACGCCTTCAACAAAGCGAGACACCCCACCACGATCAGCCCCCAACCGAACCCCGCAACGACACCAACCCCAACCACAATCGCCACTACACCCAACAACTCGAACGCGGGAACAGTCACGAAAAGCGCAAGAATGCGCGCGAGAGCCTTCAACATTTAGAGACTCCCTAACTAGAGAAGAATCACTTCGGGAAGTGCGAACACTTCCTCCGGCGTCTGAGACCAAGCCCACAACGCCAACCCCGCAGACACCAACGGAGTGATATCCACCGACGACTGGCGGCGTGCCCACAACCACGAATCGCCATAAAACTTCCGGTCCGCACCCGCAACCGCAACGTTCAACTCGACCTGATCCAAATGTTTCAACTCGCGTTGCACAACCGCATCGAAGAACATGCCGCACGCCTTCGCATGATCCGCAACCGAAACCTCCAAAGTTTCGACTTCGGCCTGCTCGAGTTCCAGCAACAACGACGCGGCCGGCGACCCAGAAGCGACAGCGAGGACACCACCCCACTTCGATTGCAAGTCCTTCGCCCGTTCGATCAGCCAATCCGTACCCGGCCGGATATCAACAATCTCGACGTGTGGGCCACCAAACCCGGATTCGCCACACACCGCGAACGATGCAGCCATCCTTGACGGAGACACATCAAGAGCGAACGCGACCCGATCCCCCGGCCCCGACTTCAAGTTCGCGCACGCATCCCAGTCGGCGGCAGAGATGACCGACGGAAGCGCGTCATCAAACGGGGGTGCCCACACACACAAGTGTTCCTGTGCGAACGCGACCGGGCCGAGAATCCGGAACTGCCGGTCAAGGTATTCCTCTGTGATACGACCCGAATGCAACGCTTCGTTCGTATCCCACCAAGAGGCCTTGTCTCGTGGGTCAACGTCTCCGAGTGTTACCCGACCGCTGTCGTCAATTTCCCACGGCTGCGCCGAGAATCCGACATAGCCGAACCGGTCCGGAGTGTCGAGTTTTGTCTGCTTCCGCAGCGACCACCACCAACCCGACTTTCCCTCAAGACCCCCCGTACCAAGCGCGTTGAGTTGTGGATTAGCACTGACCGCCTGAGCGGGAGTGATCGCCGAAAGGTGGTCAAGTTCGGCGTGCTGGGCTTCGTCGACCACAACCCTGTCAACCTCGTCGATGCCACGAAGGCCGCTGCCCGTCCGGGTCCGATACCAGATAATTCCACCGTTGCGGAACTCGATCATCTGCTGACCCGTGCCCCGCCACACTTTCTGCACCAAGCGACGCAAGTCGGCATGGCCCTCAACCAGCGACAGCATCCGAGACTGCGTTTCCGTCGCCAAGAGCACCGCATCGTGGATCGTGTGTGCAATCCGTTCGGACCGCTGCGTCAACCCCCACAGCTCAACAACCTCAACGGAATCGCCCTTGCCGTTCTGGCGAGGCTTCTCATGCCCCGTCACATCAGCAGCCCACATGCCATCCGGCCGGATTGCCAGCATCACCTCAACATCGAGTCGCTGACCGGGGTCAAGAGCACGACGACGATAGAACTCCCACAGCTCTATCGCCGCGTGAGCCTCATCCAGGGTGGCGTCGTCGCCTCCCGGCAGCACCACCAGCCTTGGTGTGGGACTTGCGACGACCTGCCAACTGGTCAACGAACGCAACCTCCATTGGCGACTCAAGCGCCTCGAGCAGTTCGCTAATCAGCCGGCGTTCCCGCGACAACGCGGCAGCCTTCGCTCCATCCGCCTCATCGGCCAGCAGCAAGCCCAACCGGTCGTAATCGGCCCGAAGATCCGTTGCCCTATCCATGCTATTTCTGCTCACACAAAACGCCGACGTACCTTATCTACGTTTTGTG
>Ga0163150_10004092_pt1 | contig 19827 bp, 17 predicted proteins | sample OliLakLV19P2IB_FD_148628 | JGI IMG/M metagenome (GOLD analysis project Ga0163150, IMG submission 148628) | Freshwater microbial mat bacterial communities from Lake Vanda, McMurdo Dry Valleys, Antarctica - Oligotrophic Lake LV.19.P2.IB | ecosystem: Environmental > Aquatic > Freshwater > Lake >...
CGGCAACGTCGACCCCGCCGGGAAGGCTTCCGCGAAAACACCGGATTTTTTCTTGTCAGCCCCAATCCTCCATGGCAGGTTCCCCGCCCCTTTCCATTGGAGGAACTGCATCATGGCTTACGCGATCATTCAAACAGGCGGCAAACAATACAAGGTCTCGCCGGGCGAGATCATCGACGTCGAATTGCTCGACGTGGAACCCGGTGCGTCCGCGGTCTTCAGCGACGTGCTGCTCCACGCCGATGGCGCCTCGATCAATTACGGCACGCCGATCGTCCAGGGCGCGACCGTGACCGGCAAGGTCATGGAACATCGCCGGGCCAGGAAGGTGACCGCCTACAAACACCGGCCCCGGAAAGGTTATCAGCGGACGATCGGTCATCGCCAGGGCCTCACCCGCGTGAAAATTGAGAGCATCGCCACCTGAGCGGACTCAACACGGACCCAGGAAACCCACGCCATGGCACATAAAAAAGGACAGGGAAGCGTCAAGAACGGACGTGACAGCGTCAGCAAACGGCTCGGTGTGAAGGCTTTTGCCAGCCAGACGGTCACCGCCGGCAGCATCATCATCCGACAGCGCGGCACCAAGTTTAAACCCGGCCGGAACGTCGGGCTTGGACGCGACTACACCATTTTCGCCCTCATCCCCGGCAAAGTCCGGTTCGATCTCGGCGGTCGGCGTGTGAACGTCGATCCCGTCGCCGTCGAGGCCGCGATTGCCGCCAACTGAGTTACCCGAGTCTGCCCAAGGGGCGTTCCTCGCACTGAGGGACGCCCCTTTTTTTGGCTCAAGCCCGTCATGCTTCACGTCGTCCTGGTGGAACCGGAAGTACCGCCGAACACCGGCAGCGTCGGACGCCTTTGCCTGGCCGCAGGTGCGCGGTTGCATCTGGTGCGCCCGCTCGGGTTCGACATCGATGATCGGACCGTTCGCCGCGCCGGACTCGATTACTGGGAACACGTCGACCTCGTTGTGCACGAGTCGCTCGACGCGTTTCTCGCGACGGTTCCGGCCGATGCCCGGCTCTTCCTGCTCACCACAAAAACCGATCGTCCCTACGACACCGTGAGGTTCCAGGATGGCGATTGGTTCGTGTTCGGACGCGAGACGCGCGGCCTTCCCGAGCCGTTTCTGGCCGCGCATCCCGACACCACCCTGACCATCCCGACCTCCAACGCCGTTCGCAGCCTCAACCTCGCCACCGCCGTCGGCATCGTGTTGTTCGAAGCGTTGCGCCAGTTTCGGGCGGGCTCCTGCCCGGCACAAGACCGGACGCCCCCCGCCCGGAACCTTCGCGGGATTCCGCTATAGCGGAACCCGAACCGCCCGCCGCTTCTGCTTGGCGAACCAACCCCGCATCGCCATCCTGCACGGTGCCCATGAGCGAAATCCACCTCGAAGCCAAAGAGCTGCGCCGTTCCTTCCGGATCGGGCAGAACCGGATCGAGGTGTTGCGGGGGGTCTCGATTTCGGTGGCTCGCGGTGAATGCACGTTCCTCTGCGGGGCCTCGGGCGCCGGAAAGACCACGCTCCTTTACACTCTGGCCGGGATGGAGGAACCCGAGGGCGGCACGGTCCGGTTCGAGAACCAGTCGCTCTTCGAGATCGGCGAGGCGGCGCGCACCCGGTTGCGGGGCGACCGGATGGGGTTTGTGTTCCAGGGCTACTTTCTGTTGCCCGAGCTGACCGCCCTCGAGAATGTCGCCCTGCCGCGGATGATCGGCGGCGCCCCCGACCCGGCGGAGGCGGCGTCGCTGCTCGAGCGGGTCGGGCTGGGCGGGCGCCTGGATCATCTGCCCTCGGAATTGTCGGGTGGCGAGCAGCAGCGGGTCGCCATCGCGCGGGCGCTGGCCAACGATCCGAGCATCGTGTTTGCGGACGAGCCGACCGGGAACCTCGATTCCAAAACGGGCGATGCCATCATGGGGCTGTTGCTCGATCTTGTGCGGGAGCGGGGCAAGACGTTGCTGGTGGTGACCCACGACACCCGGCTCGCGGAGCGTGGGGATCGGAAGGTCGAGATCGTGGATGGGCTGCTGGCGGGCTGACGGTCGGTTGCCGCCGTTTTGTGACGCTCGTCACAAAAACGTGGCAGCCCCCCCGGGTTCGCCTGTTGCGCGCCGGGCCGGGGTGGGGTAGCCTCCGCCCCCTTTCCATCGTGCCATGAAAATCTACATCGACGGCCAGTTTCTCGACAAATCCGAGGCGAAGATTTCCGTCTTCGATCACGGCCTGCTGTACGGGGACGGGGTCTTCGAGGGGATCCGCTTCTATAATGGGAGGGTCTTCCGATTCGAAGAGCACATCGAGCGGCTCTACGATTCGGCCAAGGTAATCTGGCTCACCGTTCCGATGACGCCGGCGGAGCTGGCGGAGGCCACGCTGGAAACGATTCGCCAGAACGGTTTGAAGGACGGCTATGTCCGCCTGTTGGTGACGCGCGGTGTGGGCGATCTGGGCCTCAACCCGAAACTCTGCCCGCGCGGAACGGTGATCGTCATCGCTTCGAGCATCGCCCTGTATCCGCCCGAGCTGTACGAGTGCGGGTTGGACGTGATCACATGTGCGACCCGGCGGATCGGGCCCGCGGCGCTTTCGCCCGCGGTGAAATCGCTCAATTATCTCAACAACATCATGGCGAAGATCGAGGCGATCCAGGCCGGAGCGGGCGAGGGGCTCATGCTCAACGAGCAGGGCTATGTCGCCGAGTGCACCGGTGACAACGTGTTTGCCGTCAAGAAGGGCCGCATCAGCACGCCGCCCGTCTCCGCCGGCTCGCTGGCCGGGATCACGCGCGGCGTGGTGTTCGAACTGGCCGCCGATCTCGGCATCCCCATCGACGAACGGGAGATGACCCGGTACGACTTGTTCGTTGCCGATGAGTTTTTCCTGACCGGCACCGCCGCCGAAGTGATTCCCGTGGTGAAGCTCGATAGTCGGCCCATCGGCGACGGCCACCCCGGGCCGATCACCCGCCGGTTGATCGACCGTTTTCATTCGCTCACGCGCACGACCGGGACACCCATCGCCGCCGCTGCTTTGTAGCGGAATTTCCCAGAATTCCATCTTCGCCCGCCCGGCACCCGGTCACGACAGCGGGGAATGGGTGAGCCGGAGCCACCCGCCCGGAAGCTTCGGAGCTTCCGCCCCATCGGGTGACACCGTTTGAACGGGTTGCATCGGCCCGCCCCCCCGGGCTTTACTCGGCTCTCATGAACGCCCGCGACCTCGATTTCCTGCTCGATCTGCTCGGCACGCCCTCGCCCACCGGATTTGAATCCGCCGGGCAACGCAAGTGGGTGCGGCGGGTGCGGGCCCATGCCGACACCGTTGCGTCCGACACCTATGGCAGCGCGTGGGCGATCCGGCGGGGATCGGCGGCGAAGGGGCCGCGGGTGATGATCGAAGCGCATGCCGACGAGATCGGGTTCATCGTCAAACACATCACGGCGGAGGGATTTCTGCACATCGACCGGATCGGCGGTGCGGACGCGGCAACCGCGCGCGGGCGTCGGATCGAGGTGCTCGGGGAAAAGGGCATCGTGCCCGGGCTCATCGGCACCACGGCCATCCATCTCCGGCGCGACCAACTCGGGGACGAGAAGTCCCCCAAGATCCACGAGCTTTACGTCGATGTCGGTGCCCCCTCGCGAGCGGAGGTGGCGAAGCTCGGTCTGCGGGTGGGCCACCCCGCGGTGTACGCCGAACGGGCGGCGTTGCTGGGCAAGGACCGGCTTTGCGGGCGCGCCCTGGACAATCGGGTGGGCGGTTTCATTCTCGCGATGGTCCTGGCCCGGCTGGCGAAACGCGCCCGGCGACCGGCGGCGACGGTGATCGCACTCAACGCCGTCCAGGAGGAGATCGGCGGGCACGGGGCGGCCATGGCGACGCATCGATTGTTCCCCGATGTGGCGGTGGTGCTCGACGTGACCCACGCGACCGACACGCCGGGCATCAGCCTCCCCACCCACGGCGAGGTGCGCCTGGGCAAAGGGCCCACGCTCACCCACGGAACGTCCAACCACCCCGCGGTCGTGGAGCGGTTGGGCAGGATCGCCGACCGGTCGAAGATCCCGATCCAGCACGAATCCTCGTCGCGCTACTCCGGGAGCGACACCGACAGCATCTTCCTGGTGCGCGAGGGGATCGCCTCCGCCCTGGTCTCATTCCCGCTGCGCTACATGCACTCCGCGGTCGAGACCGCCCACGTCAGCGATATCGAGCGGACCATCGACCTCCTCGATGCGTTCCTGGTCGACTTGAAGGCGGGGGAGCGATTCACCGTGCGGCTGTAGCCCGGGTGGCGGCGGCCCTTCTTTCTCCACGGGACTGGACGCGGGGGCCGCGTTGCGTACTGTGAAGGTGCGATGCAATGCGATGTATGCCGGGAGAATGACGCGACGGTCTTCCTGACCCAGATCGTCGATGGCAAGATGCAGAAGGTGAACCTTTGCGAGCCGTGCTCGAAAGCCAAAGGGGTCACCGATCCGACCGGTTTTGCCCTGGCCGATCTGTTGCTCGGCCTGGGGGCCGCCCAGGAAATCGAGCAGGGGACGAGCGAACAACCCCGCTGCGCCCAGTGCGGATTCACGGTGGGCGATTTCAAGAAGACCGGGCGCCTCGGCTGCTCGGTTTGCTACGACACCTTCGGCGAAGCCCTCGATTCGCTGATCAAGGCGATGCACAAGGGAACCCGCCACACCGGCAAGGTGCCCGAGCGGCTCCGGCGGGTGCTTGAGCTCGGGGACCGGGTCCGGGGATTGCGCGAGGAACTGGACAAGGCCGTCACGCAGGAGAATTACGAATCCGCCGCGGCGTTGCGCGACCAGATCCGAAAACTCGAGGAGGAAGTCCCGGCATGACACTCTCCGATCTCACCGGGAACAGCGGCGGCTGGCTCGACCCCGGCGAGTCCGACAATCGCATTGTGATCACCAGCCGGATCCGCCTCGCGCGGAACCTGCGCAACGAGCCGTTCCCGGGTTGGGCGAAAAAGGCGGAGCGGGTCCGCATCCTGGAGCGCATCCAGCCCGAGGTGCAGGTGCTGGCGGAAATGAAGGATGGCTGCGCCGAGGGGCTCGGGGAACTGAGCGCGCTGGACAAGCAGGTCCTGGTCGAGCGTCATTTGATCAGCCGCGAACACGCCGCCAAGGGAGCGGGAAGCGCGGTGATCGTCAATCGCCGCCAGACGGTCAGCATCATGATCAACGAGGAGGATCATCTGCGCATGCAAGCCCTGCGGCCCGGGCTCCAACTTGCGTCCGCCTGGAAACAGATCGACCGCGTGGACACCGCCCTGGAGGACCGGCTCGATTATGCGTTCCACCCGCGGCTCGGTTATCTTACCGCCTGCCCGTCAAATGTCGGCACCGGCATGCGTGCCTCGGTCATGGCCCATTTGCCGGGCCTGGTGCTCAACGAACAGATCAACCAGGTCATTCAGGCTGTGAACAAGATCGGCCTGGCCGTGCGCGGTCTCTACGGCGAGGGGACTGAGGCGATGGGAAACCTGTTCCAGGTCTCGAACCAAACGACGCTCGGCGAGAACGAGCAGGAAATTCTGGACCGGCTCGGCAAGGTGATCGGCATGATCCTCCAACATGAACGGAACGCCCGCGAGAACCTCCAGGCCCGCCGGTCCGCGGCGCTCCTGGACCAGATCGGACGGGCTTACGGCATCCTCACCCACGCATGGTCGATCACTTCCAAGGAGGCGCTCAACCTCCTGTCGCTCGTCCGACTGGGCATCGATCTGGGTCTCTTCCCCGAGACCGCCCGGCGCCCGGTCGACGGCCTGTTCATGGAAACCCAGCCCGCCCACCTCCAGAAAGCTTCCCGCCAGAAACTCGCGGCCGACGAACGGGATGCCCTTCGGGCGGCCTCGGTTCGAGCGAGGTTGAAAGCCCTGCCACCCCCTGCTACTGGTTTGCTTGGATCCGACAACGGATCTCCCGAGGAGAACACCCATGAATAATTTCACCCCACGCGCCCAGCAGGTCCTCTCGCTCGCACGCAAGGAAGCCGACCGGTTCAACCACAACTACGTCGGCACCGAGCATCTGCTCCTGGGCCTGATCAAGCTCGGCCAGGGCGTGGCCGTCAACGTCCTCCAAAAACTCGGGCTCGATCTCGAAAGCGTCCGCATGGAGGTCGAAAAACAGGTCGGATCCGGCCCGGAAACCAAGATGGTCGGGAACATTCCCTACACCCCGCGCGTGAAGAAGGTCCTCGCCCTCGCCGGCAAGGAGGCAAAGGCCCTCAATCATTCGTATGTCGGCACGGAACACATCCTGCTCGGACTCCTCCGCGAAGGGGAGGGCGTGGCCGCCCGGGTCCTCAAAACCCTCGGCATCGACATCGAGCGCGCCCGCAATGAGATCCTCAAGGAACTCGACCCGAACTTCTCGGGCCCGGAGAGCGAGGGGGGCGAGCCCGAATCCGAATCCTCCTCCCAACCGGAGGGCGAGGGGGGCGCCGGACGCAAGGAAGTCAAAACCCCCGCACTTCGGGCGTTCGGACGCGATCTCACCGAGTTGGCCAAGAAGGGCGAGTTAGACCCGGTCATCGGCCGGAAAAACGAGATCGAGCGGGTGGTCCAGGTCCTCTGTCGCCGCACGAAGAACAACCCCGTGCTGATCGGCGAGGCCGGTGTCGGCAAAACCGCCATCGTCGAGGGACTCGCCCAGGAAATCGCGTCGGGCAACGTTCCCGAAATCCTGCGCGACAAGAAGGTCATCACGCTCGACCTCGCCCTCATGGTCGCCGGCACGAAATACCGGGGCCAGTTTGAGGAGCGGATCAAGGCGGTGATGGATGAGATCCGCCGCTCGCGCAACGTCATACTGTTCATCGACGAGCTGCACACCATTGTGGGGGCCGGCTCCGCCGAGGGGGCCATGGATGCCTCGAACATCATCAAACCGGCGCTCAGCCGGGGCGAGTTGCAATGTGTCGGCGCCACCACGCTGAACGAATACCGCAAATACATCGAGAAGGACGCCGCGCTGGAACGCCGGTTCCAGACCGTCAAGGTCGAGGAACCGACCGTCGATGAAACGATCCTGATCCTCAAGGGGCTCCGCCCGAAATACGAGGCGCACCACAAGGTAAAGCTCACCGACCAGGCCCTCGAATCGGCCTCCAAGCTGTCGGCGCGCTATCTCAGCGGCCGGTTCCTGCCGGACAAGGCCATCGACATCATGGACGAAGCCGGCGCCCGCGCCCGGATCGGCGCCATGACCCGCCCGCCCGACATCAAGCCCCTCGAGGAGGAGATCGAGCGCATCAAAGGCGAGAAGGAGAGCGCGATCAAGGAGCAGGATTTCGAGAAAGCCGCTTCACTGCGCGATTCCGAGAAAAAGGCGAAGGAACATCTGGAATCCGTCCTCGCCGAGTGGCGCCAGAAACGGGAGGAGAAAGAGGTCGTCGTCGGGGATGAGGAGATCATGCATGTCCTGTCGAAATGGACCGGCATCCCCCTCTCCCGCATGGAACAGAAAGAAACCCAGAAACTCCTCGCCATGGAGAGCGAGGTGAGGAAACGCGTGATCGGCCAGGACGAGGCGGTCATCGCCATCAGCAAGGCGCTGCGCCGCTCGCGCGCCGACCTCAAGGATCCGCGCCGCCCCATCGGCTCGTTCATTTTCCTGGGACCCACCGGCGTCGGAAAAACCTTCCTCGCCCGCACGCTCGCCGAGTTCATGTTCGGCGACGCCGACTCGCTCATCCAGATCGACATGTCGGAATACATGGAGAAGTTCACGGCCTCGCGCCTGATCGGCTCGCCCCCGGGCTATGTCGGGTACGAGGAGGGGGGTCAACTCTCCGAGGCCGTGCGCCGCAGGCCGTACGCGGTGGTGCTCTTCGACGAGATCGAAAAGGCCCACCCCGACGTGATGCATCTGCTCCTCCAGATCCTCGAGGAGGGGAAGATCACCGATTCGCTCGGACGGAAAATCGATTTCCGCAACACGATCATCATCATGACCTCGAACGTCGGGGCCGAGCTGATCAAGAAACAATCGGCCCTCGGGTTCGGATCCGCGAGGGGCGAGGAGAACTACGAGGCGATGCGCGAGAAAATCCTCGAGGAATCCAAGCGCGTCTTCAAACCGGAGTTTCTCAACCGACTCGACGATCTGATTGTCTTCCACACGCTCGAGCGCGACCAACTGGTCGAGATCGTGGGTCTCGAAATCACCAAGGTGCTCGACCGGATCAAGGCCAAGGAAATCCACCTCACCCTCGACGCCTCCGCCCAGAACCTGCTCATCGAGAAGGGATATGACCCCGCCTACGGCGCACGCCCCATGCGGCGCGCCGTCGAGCGCTATCTCGAAGACCCGCTCGCCGAGGAAATGCTCCGCGGAAACATCAAGGCGGGCGACCACGTGGAGGTCGTCGCACAGGACGGGAAAGTCGTGTTCCAGATCCGCGAACGCAAAGACTCCGAACCGGCCACGGCAGGTTAGCCTGCCGCTCTGACCCCGCCGCGCGGTTGGGGCGATGCAGCCCTCGCAGCATCCCGCGAAAGCGGGCGTCTTGGGGGACAACCCGGTTCGCGGCTCGTCTCGCAGGATCACGCGAGCATGGGTCCTATCGGACCGATACGACCCATCCGACCTGTAACAGCCGCCAGCGCACGTCCCGCACGTCCCGGGTGAGCGCACCTCCCCGCCATGCCCCCCGCCCAAATGTTTCGGCTATTGGCAAAGCGCGAACCCCTTGATTGTCGGGCATGCCCGGGGGTAGGTAGGGCTGGTTCCCCTCCTCCCCCATGCATCCCCATCGTCCATCCGCCCTCGCCCTCCTCGCGCTTCTCTTCTCCGCCGGATTCGCCGTCGATCCACTTCCGGCCCAGGAATCCGCGGCGTCCCCGCGCAAAGCGTTCGACCCAGAGAACGCATTCATTTCCTTCAACCTCGACGGCTTCTTTCCAGGAACCACCAAGGGCGGCGGTGCGAAACGGCTCAACGCCTATCTGGTGCGTCGGGAAGGAAAGTGGGTCGCGGGTCTCGGCACCGCCACCATTCAGGGACGCGCGGTTTGGAACACCGCGCTCATGCCGATTGATGCGTCCGGGCTGACCGCGAACGAATCGGGCGTCTCAGGAACACTCAAAATCACCCTGGTCCCCGATCCTTGGATTCCGAAGGATCAAACACCGCGCGAGGCAACGATCACCGTCGATGCCCGGATCGGGCCAGCCTCAACCGCGGAGTCGATTGGAAGCCTCACCGGTTCGTGGAAGGCCACCATCCCGGGCGACGAAGCGGAGCTTAAGGCGGCGGAGCTGCAAGGTGCGGGCTCCGGTAATCTGACCGGCGGCGTGGGCGGCACGGCCTTGGCGGATCTCTCCGAAGCCTCGTATGACTTTGCCCTCTACCGCCTGGTCCCGGGCAAGCCGAAGGAGCAGTTCCACACCCGCCGGGGACTCTCCATCGGGATCAAGGATGGCAAACCGATCTCGGCGCGAGTGGCCCAGATCGACATGCGCCAAAACGCCTACGATCACGTGTTCGTCGACACCCCGACCGAGGCGGATATCCAGCCCGACACGTTCCGAATTCGGACCACCTTCGCCTCGGACACCCTTGACGGGGATCCCGCGAAGTTCGACATCACCCTCACGGGCATGCGCGTGGCCCACTGGCTCGTCGGCCGCTGGGAAGGCACCTGGAAGGCCGGGGATGGCACGGCAACCCCGATCCACGGATTCTTCCGCGGTGACGTTCGGAAGACTCCTGCCGCCGCGCCCTTGAAATCCGCCTCGGACGACCGTCCGTGGTTCGAGCAGGTCAACGGATGGAAACCGGTGCAGCCGGCCGAGCATCCCCGCCTTTTCTTTCGAAAAAGTGATGTCGCGGAGTTGAAACGCCGGGCCGCGACGCCCGACGGCCAAAAAATCATCGCCCGGCTTCGGCAGTTGCTCAACGGCACGGATGGCGAGTCGATGCCGACCCTCTACAACCCCGCCACGAAGGCTTACGAGGAGAATAAATTCAAGGCCGCCCCGGGCGCTTATTCGGTGAGCCATGGGGCCGGCTATGGGTTGCTGTATCAGCTCACCGGGGACACGAAATACGCCCAGCTCGCACGCGAATGTGTCGAGCTCGCGTGGAAGGGACAGCGCAGTTTCGACGACCGTTACTCGTGGGTGGCCCCCGGTGGCGAATTGCGCGCGGGCCCGTCGGTCGGCTGGACCGCGGTGGCCTACGATCTTTGCTATGACGCGTGGCCGGAGGATTTTCGAAGGAAATGCGCGCTGGCCATTCAGGACTACGCCGACACCGGCGGGGGCGGCGAATGGAACAACAATGAGAACCTGACCCTGCGCTCGATGGTCCTCACTCCGCGCCAGGGCCCCGGTTCCAACCACTACGGCGCCGTGATCGGCGGCTGCGGACTGGCCGTGCTCGCCATCAAGGGCGATCCAGGCACCGATTCCGCACTGCTCGACAAATATTGCCGGTCGCTCGAATCCGGTGTCGTCCGGCACCTGTCGGCCGGCTGGGGCGACGGTGGCTATTACAAGGAAGGCTGGGGCGCCTCGCGCGTGGGAACGCAGACCGCGTGGCTCAGCTACCTGCTCGCGCTCAAGGTGGCGCAGGGCCGCGATTATGTGAACGTCGACCGGCCCAACGCCAGTTACGTGACCATGGTTCCCCGCTGCCTGCTGGTGCTCGGGCCGCCGGGATATTTCCCCTACCGATCCAACATGGGCGGCACGTATGGAAATCCCGAGATCGGCAGCGTGGATCAGCGAAATGGATTCTCGAATGCCGGCTATTTTTCAGAAGGATTCGGCGCCGTCGCCGATCGTCACAAGCCCGCCCTGCTCTGGACGTACAACCACATCTTCAACGCCGACGGGAAGGACGTGTTCGACACGTTCAGCCTCTACCCCCACCGCGCCATGCTGGCGCTCATCAACTGGCCGACGTTCGCCGGGCTTGAGGAGAAGAACCCCGCCGAGGTGATGCCGCGGGTGACGCGCGACACGTTGTACGAATACTTTGCGTTCCGGAACCGGTGGCAGGACAAGGACGATATCGTGACCAGCGTGCTCATCAATCAACCCGATGGCACCAAGCCGCGCGAGGTGATGGTATGGGGCCTGGGCGGACTGCGCCTCGACTTCGGTGAGCCGGCGAGGGGAGCCACGGTTTCGCATTTCGCCGCGGGCGAGGACGGTTCGGGCACGCTCACCGCAGGCGCATTTGCGCTGGCGGTGGACTATTCCAAGGCATCTGGAGCCGACGCGGTGATCGTCACGCTCGGCAGCAACCCGAAGGACGGGAAGCCTTCCGAGAAATGCCGGGTGACCCGGCTTACGCTCGGGACCACCCCGGTCGCGGTCATGACACTCAGCGCATCCGGCCAACACCCCGAGGCCCGGGTCGAGGGTGACAAGGTCATCTTGGGCGGACAAACCTTTCGATGGGCCGACGGCAAGCTGACGCTCGCCAAGTTCACCCCGGCAAAGTGAGGCGGTGCGCCCGGTGCGCCGGGCAACTGCGGGTGCCGGCATCGCCCCCGCTCTCCAACCCCGCATGAAGCTCGACCCGCACTTCCCGGCCGGTTCCTCGCCGTGTTCCGGATGCCTTTCGAGGATCGCCCCCCCAAGCCCGGGGAGAGGGGCGAATATCAACTGGGGTGGCTCCGACCACGAACTCTTCTTCAACGACGTGGACTCGACGGCTCGGAGCTGCATTGCGCGCGGTCGGACCCGAACAATGGGACAAGGGGACGGGGCACCACGCCACCTGGTTCCCCGACGGCTGGCGGATCTCGATGAATCTCGACATCGACGCGAACAAGCAGCTCCGGTTCGTCCAGGCCAACGCGGATGGGACCGGGCTCCGAAAAATGCTCGATCACCTGCCCGGGTCGGGTCATCCGACGGTCCACCGCGACGGACGCCATCTCCTCACGGACACCTACACCATGGAATCGACGGCCTACGGCGACGGCACCATCCCGCTCCGATGGATCGACTTGGACACGGGCGCCGAGGAGAAGCTGGTGCGCGTCAACACCGCAGGCCCTTGGAACGAAAGCGTCCTGCGCATCGACCCGCACCCGGCCTGGGACCGGACGTGGCGTTACGTAACCTTCAATGGCTTCGTCGGCGGCACCCGCCGGGTGTTCATCGCCGATCTGGCCAACGCGATCAGCGCGCCCCGGGGAATCGCGTCGTAGCGGCAACTCCAACGGAATTCCGGGGATCTCCGCCGCCCTTCGCAGGCAACCTCGCGGGCATGCGATTTCTGGTTGGGTTCTGCGGCCCACTCGTTCTACGCTGACAGCTTGATCTCCACGGACGCCCTGCTCGACGCCACCCGCGGACGCTTTCCCGATCTCGCGGACGAGAAGCTGCAGCTTGTCCCCATCGAGAAAGGGGGTTCCGACCGGTGGTTCTACCGGATTCGCATCGGCACGGACCGAATGCGAATCGTCATGCATTACGGGCGCGAACGGGCGGAGAACCACCTCTATGTGCACGCCGCGCAGTTTCTCGCGGGGCTCGGTATCCGGGTGCCGCAAATTCTTGCGCACGACGACTTCGAGCGCCTGGTGTGGATGCAGGATCTCGGGGATCGCGATCTCTGGTCGCACCGCGAGGACCCCTGGCCGGATCGACGGTCGCTCTATGTCGAGGCGCTCCGGCAGGTTTTCGTGTTGCACTCCCGCGGCCACCTCGAACTCAACGGCGACCGACTCGCGCTGAATCCGCCGTTCGACGAGGAACTCTATCGCTGGGAGCAACATTACTTTTTCCAGCATTGCGTGGATGGGCATTTCGGCCTCCCCGTCGGCGAGTGGGAGGCGTTGCGCGATGGGGCCCTGCTTCGCCTGATTCGCGAGCGACTGGCCTCGCTGCCCCGCACGCTCGTCCACCGCGATTTCCAGTCCCAAAACCTGATCGTGGCCGGCGGTCATGTGCACCTGATCGATTTCCAGGGAATCCGGTTCGGCCTGCCGCACTACGATCTCGCCTCCCTCCTCTACGATCCCTACACCCGCCTCGCGCCGGACGAGCAGGTCTGGTTGCTCGCCACCTATCAGGAAGGGTGGCGCGCCGCAGGATTGCCCGACAACGATTTTCTGGAGGTGTTCCATCTCTGCGCGTTGCAACGCCTCATGCAGGCCCTGGGCGCTTATGGATTTCTCGGTCATGTCAAGGACCGCCCCTGGTTCCTTGCCCACATCCCCCCCGCGCTGGCTTCGCTGCGCACGGTCGCCGCCCGGATCGAGGGGCTCGGTTCAATCTGCGATCTGCTCGACAAGCTCCGTCCCCACTCGCTGTAATCCTCCCCCATGGAGCGTCCCGACACGGTGGTCATCGAGGGAGTCAACCCGTGGCTGGATGGCGGACGCCACCCGGTCAAACGAATCGACGGCGGCGATCTGACGGTTTCGGCCGATATTTTCAAGGATGGCCACGACGAGGTGGACGCCGTGCTCAAGTGGCGCCGCCTCGGCGAGGACGCCTGGCACGAACTGCGGATGCAACCGGACATGAACGACCATTGGTCGGCCACCTGCGCGGTGCACGGCATCGGGTGGCACGAATACACGGTCGAGGCCTGGGGCGACCCATGGGGGACGTGGCGCCACGATTTTCACAAGAAAGTCGCCGCCGGCGTTTCCGGCCTCGCGAGCGACCAGCTCGAAGGGGCGCTCCTGGTCGAACTGGCGGCCGCCCGGGTGGGGGCGGGAACCCCCGCCGGCCCGGCCCCGGCCCGCGGGGGCAGGACGAAGCGCCGGCCCCCCTCGCATCCCGATGCCGACCGATTAAGGGAAATCGCGCTCCAGCTCCGGGCGGCCTCGCCCGGGGAAGCCGACCGGATCGCGACCTGGACCGAGCTGGAAGGGCTGATGCGCGCCTGGGCGGATCGTTCGCACGCCACCGAGTTTCGCCCGTATGCCCGGGTCTGGGTGGATCGGGAACGGGCTCAGTTCGCGGCCTGGTACGAATTTTTCCCGCGCTCCGCGGAGGGCAAACCCGATTCCGGATCGACGTTCCGGGATTGCCTCGGCCGGATCGATGACGCCAAGGCAATGGGGTTCGATGTGATCTATTTCCCGCCGATCCATCCCATCGGGCTCACCCATCGCAAGGGGCGGAACAACGCCACCCGGTGCGAGCCCAACGATCCGGGGGTGCCCTACGCCATTGGCAACCGGTTCCAGAAATGCCCCAACGGCGGCGGTCATCGCGATGTGGCGCCCGAACTCGGCACCCTCCGCGATTTCGACTGGCTCGTGAAACAAGTGCGGGACCGCGGCATGGAAATCGCGCTCGATTTCGCCATCAATTGTTCCCCGGATCATCCCTACGTCCACGAACATCCCGACTGGTTCTACAAACGCCCCGACGGCTCGATCAAATACGCCGAGAACCCGCCCAAAAAGTACGAGGACGTCTATCCGCTCAACTTCCACTGCGCAGACTGGCGCAATCTCTGGGCGGAGTTGACCGATGTGGTGCTGTTCTGGGCGAGGCACGGAGTGCGGATTTTCCGGGTCGACAATCCCCACACGAAACCGGTGGCGTTCTGGCAACACCTGATCGCCACCGTCTGCGCGGAATTTCCGGACACGATCTTCCTGAGCGAGGCGTTCACGCGTCCGAAGATGATGAAGATGCTGGCCAAGGCGGGGTTCCAGCAGTCTTACACCTACTTCACGTGGCGGAACACGAAGCAGGAGCTGACCGAATATTTCACGGAGCTCACCCGGAGCGGGATGCAGGAATATTTCCGCGGGAATCTCTTTCCCAACACGCCCGACATCCTGCCCCATTTCCTGCAGAGCGGCGGACGCCCGGCCTTCCTGATCCGGTCCGCCCTGGCCGCCACCCTGTCGCCGGTCTTCGGCATCTATAGTGGGTTCGAGCTGTGCGAGAATGCCGCGGTGCCCGGCAGGGAGGAGTATCTCGACTCGGAGAAGTATCACTTCAAGGGGCGTGACTGGAACGCCCCGGGCAACATCAAGGAGTGGATCACCGCGCTCAATCGCGTCCGGCGGGAGAACCGCGCGCTGCACGATTACGCCAACCTCCGGTTCCACGACGCGGACAACGATTTCATTCTCGCCTACAGCAAGACCACCCCGGCGCGCGACAACCTGCTGCTGATCGTGGTCAACGTCGATCCCTTCCGCAAACACGGCTGCTTCGTCCACGCCCCGATTGCCGATTGGGGCATCGTCGACGCGGAAACCTACCAGGTTCACGACCTGCTCACCGGGGAGCGCTATCTCTGGAAGGGCGAACGCAACTACGTCGAGCTCGCACCGGACCGCCCCGCGCACGTCTTTCGGATCCGGCGCTGGGTGAGTCGGGAGCAGGATTTCGATCATTTTCTTTAGTCGACGACGAGCCGGGTCGGACGCGCTTCCATGAACAAATCCTTTGTCATCCACCGCGGCACCAACATCTCGCACTGGCTCAGCCAGTCGAAGCGACGGGGTGCGGAACGACGTGAGTGTTTCACAAGCGACGACGTTTCGTGGCTCGCGGACCGCGGATTCGATCACCTCCGCATCCCAGTGGATGAGGAGCAGCTCTGGAAGGACGATGCATCGCCGGACAACGAGGCATGGGATCTGCTGGATGCCGCCCTCGACGGGTGTGCGCGTCACGGACTCCGTGCAATTGTCGATCTCCACATTCTGCGCAGCCATTACTTCAACAGCCGCGACGGGGAACCCCGACTGTTCACCGATCCGGCCGAGGCGGACCGGTTCTGCGCGTTCTGGCGGACCCTCTCCCGTCGGCTCAGACACCGCCCGATCCACGAAGTGGCGTACGAGTTGATGAACGAACCGGTGGCATCGGATCCCGCCGATTGGAATCGCGTGGCGCACGTCGCACTCCGGACCCTTCGTGCCTTGGAACCGCACCGCACCATTCTTCTGGGATCGAACCGATGGAATCAGGTGCAAACTTTCCGTGAACTTGAGATTCCGGCGGACCCGGCGCTGATGCTGACCTGCCACTACTACAATCCGATGCCGCTCACCCACTACCGCGCACCGTGGTGGACCGGCGGATTCTACGACGGCCCCGTTGTGTATCCCGGCGTCCCGATACCCGCCGGGAACTTCGCGGCGCTCGCCCCGGCGGAACAGGCCATTCTTCAGGGCGAACTTCGCCCGCACGGACCCGACACCATGCGCGCCGATCTCGGCCTCGCGCTCGCCGTTGCGCGGGAACACGGGTTGCCGCTGCATTGCGGGGAGTTCGGGTGCTTCGAGGCTGCACCCCCTGCCTTGCGGCAACTATGGTATCGCGATTTGCTGGCGGTGTTTGAGGAACTCGGGATCGCGTGGAGCTCGTGGGATTACCGCGGAAGATTCGGCATCCGGGATGCGAACCGCGCGCCGACGGATCTCGCGGGGATCCTGTGCCCCACCCCCGCCCCATGAACGTCGAAGACCTTCTCACCCCACGCGAACTCGCGAGGCTGCCGAGGGTTCCGGCAGGCTGGACGCTCTTCGGTTGTAGCGGTGGTTCTGTCCCTGGCGGAGCCCCGTGCAGCCCGGGACGTGCCACCGGGCAGGCGGCGTGCGGACGCGACCCCGGCGGCAACCCTTCGGGAGAGCAGTCGCTCGAACGGAGGGGCTGACATTCGCCGGGTCGTGGGTCCCACCCGAGCATCGGATCCTGCCAGAACGAGGCGCGGACACGATTGGCACGCCGCAGGTGGGGTTGTCAGACCGGCACCCCGGGCGCCCCTTGCCTCTGCTTGACGCGGGGCCGCCCCGGGGGTTCTTAGGACACATGCGTCTGCGGCACGGACTTCATCTCGCTTACTGCACCAACATTGCGGCGGCGGATTCGTGGGAGGAGACGTTCGCGTTTCTCGACGGCCCGCTAAGGGCCGCGCGGGACCGGGTCTGCGCCGAGCGCCCGTTCGACGGACCCTTTGCGATCGGGCTGCGCCTCTCGGACCGGGCCTCGCGGGAACTCGCCTCTGACCGGGGCGCGCGGACCGCGTTCCGGCGGTGGCTGGATCGGGAGCGGATGTATGTGTTCACGATCAACGGATTTCCATTCGGCCGCTTTCATGGGGGCCCTGTTAAAGAACAGGTTTACCGGCCGGATTGGGCGGATCCCGCGCGCCTCGACTACACGATCCGGCTGTTCGATCTGCTCTCCGAGTTTCTTCCTGACGGCACGCCCGGGTCGGTCAGCACCCTGCCGGGCTCGTTCAAGGAGTTCGCCCCGGATGAGCCGGCGATGCGGCGCAATCTGTGGGCCTGTATCGATCATCTGGAGGCGCTCTGCGACCGCACCGGCCAGGACCTGCATCTGGGGCTCGAGCCCGAGCCACTCGGCTGGTTCGAGACGAGCGAGGAGACCGTGGAGTTTTTCGGGCGACTGGGGGAGGATCGGCCGTGTGACCCGCGACTGGCCCGGTTTGTCGGCGTGAACTACGACACGTGTCATCTCGCCGTGGAATTCGAGGAGCCGTCGGACGCGCTCGTGCGGTTTCGGTCCGCCGGCATTCGCATCAGCAAACTCCACCTCAGTTCCGCGCTGGCGGTTGCACCGTCGCGGTCGGCACGCCTTGCCCTGGCCGGGTTTGCGGACGATGTCTACCTGCACCAGGTCGTCGCCAGGGGCCCGCTTGGGCTGCGTCGGTTTCGCGACCTGCCCGATGCGCTGGCGGCGGATCCGTCGGCCGTGCCCGAGGAATGGCGGATCCATTTCCACATCCCGCTGCACACCGGTCAGTCCAACTGGTTCACCCCGACGATCCCGCACCTCCTCGGCGTGCTCGACGCGCTGGCCGCCGATCCCGCTCTCTGTGCGCATCTCGAAATGGAAACTTACACGTGGGGGGTGCTGCCCGCCGGGCTGCGGAGCGCGTCAATCGACCACCAGATCGCGGCGGAATACGCATGGGTGCTGGACCGGCTCGCGGAAAGGGGCCTGGCATGAGGCTGCCCTCGGTCCGCAGTGTGTGTGTGCTCCTGCGGATCTCGAATCTGCCGACCCTCTGGACCAACGCGTGCTGTGGTTGGTGGCTGGCGGGCGGAGGCGATCCAAGGGCGCTCGCCTGGTCCATCCTTGGCCTTTCGCTTCTCTACAGCGCCGGCATGGTGCTCAACGATGCGTGGGACGCGGATCGGGATCGCGTCGAACGCCCGGATCGACCCATCGCGGCCGGTCAGGTGGATCGGAAATTCGCGTTCGTGCTGGGCTACGCGCTGATGGGGCTGGGTCTGTGCGCCTTGGTCCGGGTCGGTGCGATCGCCTGGCTGTTCGGTTTTGGCCTGGCCATGGCGATCCTGCTCTACGAAGAAATCCATAAGAAAGCGCCCGCCTGGGGCGCGGTCACGATGGGGTTCTGCCGGACCCTCGCCGTGGTGGTGGGCGGCGCCGCTTCAGAATGGGGCGGCAGTTTGGCGACCTGGATCGCAGCGGGCGCGGTCGGAATCTACGTCGCCGCAATCAGCATCGTCGCTCGCGATGAAGATCGGGCGGTGACGGCCCGGGTGCCAGTCGCAACGCGGGTCCTTCTGCTCGCGCCCCTCGGTGCCGGCGCGGCGTTGCTCTGGGGCGAACTTCACGAAAGCCCGCTTGCAAGCTGGCTGCGCTGGGGCTGGACCCTGCTCCCATTGGGGGCATGGCTCGTCTGGACAGTTGCGCGGATGCCGCGCAATCGGATGCGTGCCGTTGGCGATCTGCTCTCCGGTCTCTGCCTCGCCGATCTCGCTCTTGCGGCGTTCGCCCCTGGCTCCCTGGTCATCGGGTTTCTCGGCGCGTTCATCCTCTGCCTCGTGCTGCGCCGCTCCGTTCCCGCAACCTGATTGTCTTAAACGACTTGGCGGGGTGAGGCGGGGAGGCTAACGTCAAGCCCATGAAGACGGGTTTTATCGGGTGCGGCAAGATGGCCACGGCCCTGATCCAGGGGATGCTCGGCTCGGGAGCTTTCTCCGCAGACGAGACATTCGCGTGCGACGTCGTGCACGAGGCGGTCGAAACGCTGGCCGATACCTGCGGAATCCGTGCCCTGCCGGACGCGGGCGCGCTGGTCAGCCAGGTGGATGCGGTGTTGCTGTGCGTGAAACCGCAGGATGCACTGGCGGTGGTTCGTTCCGTCAACGACGCGCTCGCCGGCAAATTGCTGATTTCCATCGCGGCGGGCATCGGGATTGAGTCGTTGAACGCCGCGGCGGGCGGGCGGGCGCGCGTGATCCGTGTCATGCCGAACACCCCGGCCCTCGTCCACAAGGGAGCGGCCGCGTATGCGTGCGGTCCGGGCGTGACCGGGGAGGACACCGAGCTGGCCGAGAAGATCTTTTCGTCGGTCGGCCTCGCGTTTCAGGTCCGCGAGTCGTTGCTGGATGCGGTCACGGGGTTGAGCGGGAGCGGTCCGGCCTATGTGTATCTGGTGATCGAGAGCCTGGCCGACGGCGGGGTGCGCATGGGGTTGCCGCGCGATCTGGCGCTGCAGCTTGCCGCGCAGACGGTGCTGGGTGCGGCGCAGATGGTGACCCAGACCGCGATGCATCCCGCCCTGCTCAAGGACATGGTGGCCAGCCCCGGCGGCACCACGATGGCCGGCCTCGAGCAGCTCGAGCGATGCGGGGTCCGTGCCGCGTTTCTCGGAGCCGTGCGTGCCGCCACCGAGAAATCCATCGAGCTCGGCGAAACGGCCCTCGAGGCCACCCACCCGGGCGGGGCTTGAAGAGGGCGACCTTCACGGCAATGCGGGCGGTCACGGCAAGCGCGCTGCTGACCGGCCTGGCGTCGGGGGCCTGGGCGGCCTCGGGGGCTCCGGCCGCCCAGGCCCCCGACGCCAGGC
>Ga0163150_10004093_pt1 | contig 19825 bp, 16 predicted proteins | sample OliLakLV19P2IB_FD_148628 | JGI IMG/M metagenome (GOLD analysis project Ga0163150, IMG submission 148628) | Freshwater microbial mat bacterial communities from Lake Vanda, McMurdo Dry Valleys, Antarctica - Oligotrophic Lake LV.19.P2.IB | ecosystem: Environmental > Aquatic > Freshwater > Lake >...
TCGAAAAAGAAGCTCCAGCCGCTGAAAAATCGCTCCCCAGGCGGATTCTCACCGATTTCAAAACCGGGGGTTTTGCAGCGGAATCAATTTTTAATGGCTGACCCTAATCGCTACTCCGGAAAAACGCGGCTCAAGCGAACCGCTCGATGAGCCGTTTCGTAACGGTTGAGCTTCTCCTTCGACCAGCCCGCTTGACGCAATGGGATTGGAACCGCGAATCACTGCCGAAACACACTCAGCAGTTTCCCAACGAAGCCGGCTTCCTTCTTTCGTATGACCTCGAGTTCTCCGTCATCTAACCAGATGCCTCCACAATTGAAACACTTGTCGATGCGTACTTCGCTGAAAGTAATCTCTTCAAGTTGCATTCCACATTTAGGGCACCTCATGAAATGGAGCGTGCGTGCTTGTTCACGTTCTTCAACCGCTAGTTTTGCCTGCCGCTCCTCGGCGAGTTTCCGCCTCCGTTCAGCTTCTTGGCGGGCGAAATACTCCTCTTCACTGTCATTCGGTTTTACGGGCATGATCCCCTCCGTTTTTGTAATCTGAAAGATCGTTTACAGTAAGACCGGCGTTATCCCTTTCACTTGACCATCATAACCGAACAACTTCCCTAGTAAATAGAGAACGTCTTGGTTGAGTATTGCCCACAGAAAGCCCTCTATCCCCGCCGGCCCTGGCGGTAGTTCACAATTCTGGTGTCTCAGCACGACGCTTCACCGCCGCAGCTACATGCGCCGGATCAGTGCACTTCCGGGATAGATCAGGGGCCAGTACGTCGCAAATCTACGCCGCGAAGACGCGTCGTCGTATACACCCGCGTGTCCGTGGCGACGGTGCATGTGTCAGGGCGGGACTCTTCGACCAGGAAATTCATCGTTGCCAGGGCGAAGCCGGGTTCACGGGCTTGCTTGTGGGGCAGATTGCGGGCAGATTAGGGTCACCCTTAAATATTAAATTTGGCTGACCCTCCCTCCCCTCACTCCTGCCCGCTACCTCGCCGAGCAACTTCAGGGAATCTCCGGACTCAACGCCGAATACCGAATCAACGTCTACGGGTTTGGAGAGATCCGAATCAGCTGGGACCGTGCGAAGATCCCGCTGACCGGGAAACAGGCCGCCGAAAGACTGAAAAACGGGCAGCCGCGCATCATCTACTACGACGATGACGAAGGTGGGGTCCTGCAGACCCGCACCATGGTCGAGGGCGAGGAGATCTTAGCCGCACGCCGGCTGCGGCAGTTCTTTCGGGACGAAGCGCCGCTGCGAGCATGACCTCGGGACTCGCCAGCGACCGAGAGACAGCGCAGGCAGAGTCCGCACGGGTGCCGAGAGAAGCGATGGTTCTTGGTTCCGCTGAAGGCAGCTCCAAGATCGAGATCCAGAGCGGTGTTTGAAACCGTCGGATCTTCCCGCGTTTTCGCAGTAAGGCCTGAAAAGCATGCAAAAGTTCTTGCGGTGAAGGTGAGTTCAGCGCCTTAAGCAAGAGAGGCGGGGGGAGAAAATATTTGATTTTTAAGGGCTGCCTCCAGGTTGCCCCGACCTTCCGACGTTTGCCGCTATGTCGCTGGTACTGGCCGGTGTCGCATTGCTCGCTTGTTACATCCCAGCCCAGAGGGCAGCAAAGGTACATCCGCTGGTGTCGCTGAGATACGAATGAGACCGCGATGGGGGCAGCCGTCAGTCCTTAGGCCTGTGCACCATCGTATCTTCAGCGAACTCAGCGAGGTTCATCTCCCTTCTCATTTGTTGCAGCGGCGGAGTACACTACACGCATGCCCCGGAGCAGAATATAGCGTATCAGGGAAAAGATTCGGCTCCGTCAATACGACATGTCAGCACACACGATGGAGGAGATGGCCGAAGACGAATTGGATGTGATCGACATCGAGGCCGCCATTGGCAACGGGAGCCTCACCAGAACCGAGAAAGACGATCCTCGGGGAACGAAGTATGTCGTGGAAGGGATTGGCTCCGACCCGCAGAAATCGGTGGGAGTCGTCGGGCGCTTCACCAACACGGGCCGTTATCTGATCATCACAGTTTACGAAATCACCCATGAGTAAACCGAACAAGTACGGGTATCGATGTGAATACTGTCCGGGAACAGTTCGGCCCCGAACTGTAGACCGCGAGGCATTCAAGCACAAGGACGGCTTCATCATCCTGGAGAATGTCACCCTGGGGGTCTGCGACTCATGTGGGAATCGCTATTACAGCGCAGACATTCTTCATGCCGTCCACGAAATTGCCACGGGCATCAGAGCCCCAGAGAGAAAAGAAGAAATCCCGGTGGCTAGTCTGTCCTGAATGATTTCTACCGCTGGCACATCGAGATCATGCCCAAGCCCTCCAAGGTTGCAGGCTTTGATTGGGTACGGGCTTCTAAATCAACCCCGTCCCGCCGGAAGAGTCTGCACGGTTGCTGAGACAGGCGATGGTTCTTGGCTCTATCGCAGGCAGCTCCAAGATCGAGATCCAGGGCGGTGTTTGAATCCGTCTGAACTTGCCGCTTTTTCGCACTAAGGCCTGAATAGCCTCCAAAAGTTTCTTTCGGCCAATGTGAGTTCAGCGCTTTGGGGCAAGAGAAGTCGGGCGAGAAGCTTGGATATTTGATTCTTAAGGGCTGACCCTCATCGCTCCCAGAGAAGTCGGGCGAGAAGCTTGGATATTTCATTCTTAAGGGCTGACCCTCATCGCTCCTGACCCTCATCGCTCCCCCCGCAGGAACGGACAGGTGGGTCGGCCCCTGCTGGTACACCAAGCGAGAAGGGCATCAACTACGGGGTTACTTTGCTGATGAACGAGCCCCAATTGGCCAGCAGTGTCCGAGGGGCATTCGGGATGTACTCGGTAACCATCCAGATGGCACCGCTGGAATCGGCGGTTGCTGTGGAGTAGTCGCCCCAGCGTCCGGTGCGTCCATTGAAACTGGCGTAGCCGGTGAACCCGTCGTTTGGTGCCGCGCCCGGGCCAGCAAGCCGCACCGACCCTGCTCCGTTAACAGCGTCAATCAGAGCGTAGGCCGCACTCGGAAAATAGTCAGACCCGACCAGGGTGAACGTCATTGCACCCTGACCCTGGGCGTTGACCCCAATGGCCGGAAACAGAACGTTGTTCTGATTGACTGACACATAGCCTTGTTTCGCAATGGAAGCGCTGAATGTATTGCCGTTCCACGAAGGCGTGACGATGAAGTAAGCGATGCCAACGCGGGTCGGGCCATTTGGTGTCTTGACGACTGTGTTCAGCCCTAACCAGAGCTTCCCTCCGGCATAAACCACCTGCTGCATGCGGTCGTCGTTGGCGGCGATGAGGCCGAGATGCTCCTGGGCCGGCTTGCCGAGCAAACCGGCGGCCAGCAGGTCAGCCAGCGGAGTCGGACCGGGTTTCTGTTGGGCGTCGGGAGGCTGGCCATAGACTTGGCTGCCAATAACGACGCTGGTCAGCGTCAATTTTGAATTGGCAGAATTCAGTGAGCCGGTTCCCGTCAGGGCCCAGGCCGCGATGCGGTTGTCGAGCGTCGCAGTGAAATCAAGAGCGCTCAAGAAGTATTCGGTGTCGGGTGCATGGGTGCCACCGGGAGGCGTGGTTGCGGGCTGCAAACTGTAGGCCGGCCCCTCAGCCAATGGTAGATTGTCGAAATGTACCGCAGGTGGCAAGGCGCCACCGACTAATGCCGATTTGGAGAAGGCATAAACCTGAGCGCCGTTAAAGCCGGATGCAAAGATTGGGAACTCGTTAGTGCTGATGTAGAAGCCGTTGGCATCAGCACCGATCAGGGGCTGATCACCGAAGCAGGGACAGCCGGGATGACTTGGCGTTCCGTCGGCGCCATCGTTGGTGACATCGAGGCGGAAGTGGTACCAAACTCCGATTGGGTTGCTGCCTTGGCTTACACCAATCTCGATGTGCGAGCCCGGAAGGAACGCGCCGGTGGCCGGGGCGACGTCAATTTGGAGGAGGGTCAAAAACCAGCGCTGCGTGTCAGAATCGAAGTAGAGCTTGGGATCGGCGGTAAAGTCACCCAAAGTTCCGGTAACCCGGTCGATAGCCGGCGCCAGGCCAAAGAACTGATTCAAAGCAACTGGTCCGGCCAGGACCGCACCCGACTTGTTGCGAACCACCAGCGCCGTATTCACAGCTTCCACAATGTGCGTGTCACTCACCGCGATCGTGTTATCCGGCGGCTCGAGGGTGAACTGCGTGTTGGTGTAGATTCCGGTTCCGGCCAGCCGCTGATTAACATGTGCCAGGCCGTTGAAGCCCAAGAAGCCCGTACCCGTCCCCAATACTGGACTCCCCTCCGGTCGGGGCACGTGAGACGACGGAACACGAGCCGGACTGATCGTGCCGGTAATCTGTTTGTCAAAACTGCGGTCAAACTTCGGCCCGCGCCGGACTTCCATTCCAATTTCGGTCGTGGCGCCGGGGCCCTGGGGGCCGAGGCTGGTCGTGCCAACCAACTGCAGGTTTACCAGAATCCTGCCCTGCTTGCTGCTGTTCTGTGCATGAGCCAGCTCAAGCGGAACCAGGGCCAGACAGAGGCATACCGCCACCGAGATTTTGGGTTTCATGTGTATGTTGCATCGAAGCTCGCGGAAGGAACCTTATTGAAGAGACGATGCGGAGCAATCAATCGTCCGAAGGATGCACGACGTCAGGACTTTGATTAGACTAATAGACCTTGAACTACGCCGCTGGGAAAAGCAAAGGCTTCGTGCAAGATGATCCTTTGCCCATATTCAGAGTTGCAGGAGTAGGATGCGTTGGCGTTTCTACCAACGCATCGAGCGCCCGGCGCGATAGTCGGAGCGTTGGAATCCCGAAGAATTTGTTTCTATCGGTAGCGGAAAGCTTCGGTTCTAGAATGACTGGCCGACCCTTTCGGATTTTGATGGAATTTGAAAAGGAGGCAAATGATGAGGCTATTTTGCGTCTTTGCATTATTCTGTGTCCCGCTTGCTGCTCAGGACGCGACTAAACGCGACACCCACGAGATGCATGCCTTGCATCGTGACTCCAAGGCGTACATTGCCATGCTCGAGGACCCCAAGCGTGACGCGTATCAGAAGCCTCACGGGGTGATCGTCGCGTTGGATCTGAAACCCGGCGAAGTCATCGCCGATATAGGCGCCGGTTCCGGTTATTTCAGCTTCCGCTTTGCCCACCACGTCGGGCCGGGGAAAGTTTACGCGGTGGACATTAATCCCGATATGATTCTCCACATGAACCGCCGCATTCGTGACCTGGGGATGACGAATATCACAACTGTTCTGGCTCCACCCGACGACCCGCTGCTTGCAGACGCTTCGCTGGACCGCGTCTTCATTTGTGACACCTGGCACCATGTCGAAAAGCAGGGCGAGTATCTGGCGCGGCTTAAGAAGATGCTGAAGCCCGGTGGACAGTTGGTGATGATTGATTTTCAGAAACGAGACCTTCCAGTCGGACCGCCGCTGGAAATGAAGATTGCCCGTGAGGATCTTGTGCGCCAACTGGGAGGGGCAGGATTTCAACTGTTCAAGGAGCATACTTTCCTGCCCTATCAATATTTTCTAGTGTTCAGTTTGAAATGATCTGCCGGCGAGAGAACAGCTTGGGGCTTTGCGGCGCTGAAGACCGTCCGGGAATTCGTACTCGAAGAACAAACCGAGTAAGACGACGAGAACAAGAAGTCAGTTTCATCGGCAGTCGCACCCTCTTTACCTCTCGAAAATCGGTTGACTTTTGAGTATCGCGTCACTAGTATTTTTCTCGTCATGCGGGAATAGCTCAGCGGTAGAGTGCAACCTTGCCAAGGTTGAAGTCGCGGGTTCGAATCCCGTTTCCCGCTCCAAGTTAGGCAGCTGATAAATGGATCAGAGCTCTAGCTCTGACTCGTTAACCATCGAGAACATTTATCAGTTGCCTTTTTTTCTGTCCGATTCATCCCCTTTTTGATTTTCGTTCGTCTCTAAATCAGGCAGTCGCGCCCCAGAGGCAGCGAGGGCCCAATGGTGAACTAACCGATGGTGAAACTAGCTGCTTTCCCGAAGTGTTTTATGGATGCCCTGTGTGTCGACCGCTCAATGACTATCTTCGAGTGGATTGAGATGGCCTCAAACCTGGACGTTGATGGATTGGAGTTCTATTCCGGATTCGTCGATTCGCTCGACGAACCCACCTTGGAAAAGGTGAAAAAGGCTCTGCTGGAGAAGAAGCTCGAGATGCCGATGCTTTGCTACTCGCCTAACTTCACAGTTGCCGACCCGGCGCAGCGGCGGGAGGAGATTGCGAAACAAAACGCAATGATCGACCTCACGGCTGGCTTCGGGGGGAAATTCTGCAGGGTATTGTCCGGGCAGGCCTATCCTGACGTTTCCAGGCAGCAAGGCGTGGCCTGGGTTGTGGATTGCATCCGAACCTGCATCGAACATGCGGCGAAACGTGGCGTCGTCCTGAGCATGGAGAATCACTACAAAGACAATTATTGGCGTTACCCCGAGTTCGCGCAGAAACGGGAAGTGTTTCTGGAGATTGTTGGCCAGATCGATTCGCCGTGGTTTGGCGTCAATTTCGATCCTTCGAACGCAATTGTGGCGGGTGAAGATCCGCTGGTGCTGCTCGAAGCCGTAAAGCACCAGGTGGTCACGATGCATGCCTCAGATCGTTATTTGGAAAGCGGCACTCTGGAAGACCTGAAGACGCAGGACGGCGCGCTCGGTTACGCCAAGAATCTCAAGCACGGCGTCATTGGCAAGGGGCTTAACGACTACAATCGAATCTTATCCATCTTGAAAGGGGCGGGCTTTGACGGATGGGTCTCCATCGAGGATGGAGTGAATGGGATGGACGAGCTACGCCAGTCGGTAAGCTTCCTCCGGGGAAAGATCAAGGAACACTTCGGATGAAATCTTAGTAGACCGTGCCGACTGCAGAGGATAGTGACGATACTCTTCGTCCCTCGAAAAACTTGATAGACTTCGGTTCGGGGGCGAGCGCACGGTTGGATGTTCTAGCGAGCGTTCCGATAGGCTCCAGAGGTGGGTTTCGGGGCTGATTCAGCCGAGAAGTATCCCCCTCACCCCCCGGCCCCTCTCCCGCGCGTTGGGGCGAGGGGAGCCGATTCTAGAGGGACCGCCGCCATATCACACAAGGCACCAGAAGTTCTAGTCTTCGGCGGCGCGCCGCCGCACTTCCCCTTGCGCAGTCAACGTGCAGTCTTTCCGGTTTGTAAAAAGAATCTGGGCGACGTGGAAGTTCTCGTTGATCTGCTTCAAGCTGGTCCGCACGCAATAGAATTCTTCTTTCGGGGCCACTTTCGGGGCGGGGCGGCGCTTCAGAGTAAGACGCACGCGTTCCCTGAAAAACACCATGACAAAGACGGCGAGTAGGAACAGCGCCAGACCCAATAAAATTGAGAAGTACACGTAAGCGTTCCGCATAGTCCAACCCTGTTTTCAACCCTGAACCGAACCTAGAAAACTACCTGGCTCACTCATCGGCAATCTTGCGTCGCTGATGAATCTATAAAACTGTAAGAGAGTCAATCATGGATGTCAACACGGGAACATGAGCGCTCGGGATGGGCACTTCGCACGGCCTTTTCCAAAGTCGATCAACAGTCCGGCAACACCAAATTGTTTTTGGTTATTGACTATTTATTTATTGTTGGCCCGTTGAAGGAAACGAACGCATTGCAGCAACAGCAAATAGCCGGTAGCCAACAAACGATAGCAAACGCTTCGGCGGCTTCTTGATCGCGGAACTTTGACGGAACCCCGGGCAGTTTTAGGGGCAATTTGTCTTGACTCTGCCCCCTCCTCCGCTAAGATTGCAACCGTCGGAATTTCGGCACTGCGCGGCTGTTTCCGCCGATCGTGCCAGGCCACCCAGATGAAAATTCTAACCGCGTCCCAGATGCGCGAGGTTGATCGACTGACAACCGAGCGCTACGGCATTCCCAGTCTCCTGCTGATGGAGAACGCCGGAAGCGGCGTGGTTCGCGCTCTTGAATCGCACTTCCCGAACCTGGCCCGGCTCAAAGTAGCCATTTGTTGCGGAAAAGGTAACAACGGCGGCGACGGCTTGGTGGTGGCCCGTCACCTGATCCTCAGACGCCTACAGCCCCTGGTAATGCTGTTCGCCGCCCCAGAAGAGGTTCGTGGTGACGCGGCCTCGAACCTGGCGATCCTCCAAAAAATGGGTGCTTCAATTCAGGTTGTGCCTGAGCGCGATTTCTCGGAGGAATCGATTCAGCGGTTGTTCCGGGATCTGGAGGCCGATCTGGTAGTTGACGCTCTCCTGGGCACGGGCGCCCGTCTGCCCGTCAGTGGATTTATGGCCACCATCATCCAGCAGCTTCGGCACTTCCCCCGCGTTGTAGCTGTTGATATTCCTTCGGGCGTGAACTGCGATGACGTGGGAGCTGAAACCGGCGGCGGTATCTCAGCGCGGGCCGGGCTTACCGTCACCTTCACAGCACCCAAGCCCGCCCATGTGTTTGGCTCCCGCGACGGTGCCATTCCGCGCTGGGTGCTGGTCCCCATTGGATCTCCCGTCGAATTGGTTGAAGATGCCAGCCATTGGCTGAACTATCTCACTGAGGATGAGGCTGCGGCGGCCCTTCGCCCGTTCGAGAGAAGAGGCAACTCTCACAAAGGAGACTATGGCCATGTTCTCGCTATCGCCGGTTCCGTGGGTAAGACAGGCGCGGCCTGCCTGACGGCGAAGTCGGCACTGCTGGCCGGAGCCGGTCTAGTGACGCTGGCAACGCCGGCTCCCTGCCTCCCGATGGCCGCGGGACAGATGCTTGAGGTGATGACCGAGCCGCTCGACGCCACCGACTCTGGGGGTGTTTCCGCAAAAGCCTTCGACTACGGCCGGGTGGAAGCGCTTCTCGATAAAAAGGATGTGTTGGCCATCGGACCGGGCCTGGGCGGACACGCCGAGACCGTGGGATTTGTTCGCCGTCTCGTGGAAGAGACGGCGCTGCCCGTCGTCCTGGACGCCGATGGCATCAACGCCTTTGTGGGTCAAGCGGGGCGGTTGGATGGTCAAAAACGAGTTCTTGTTCTGACGCCTCACCCAGGCGAATTTGCGCGATTGCTGGGTCGCTCCACCGCTGAGGTTCAAGCGGATCGGGTTCCCTTGGCGCGCGACTTTGCGCAAGAGCACGGACTGCATCTCGTGCTGAAAGGACACCGCACAATTTATGCCTCGCCCTCCGGACAGGTTTTCGTGAATTCCACGGGAAACCCAGGCATGGCGACCGGCGGTTCGGGCGATGTTCTAGCCGGTGTCCTGGCGGGCTTGCTGGGCCAGGCGGTTTTTCATTTGCCGTCCGTTGAAACTGCTCGTACGCCGAGTGGCGACCGGAGCCGGCCTTTTGAAGCGTCTTCTCAGTCCAAGCATGTGGAAGAAGTCATTGCGCTTGCAGTCTATCTGCACGGCCTCGCTGGGGACCTGGCCGCCGAGACGCAAGGAGAGAAGTCGCTCGTTGCCTCGAATATCATGGCCCATCTGCCAGCGGCATTCCTGAAGCTTGAAGCGCTGAGCCCTGCGGGACGATGATGCGTTTCGGCACGACCATTTCGCATTCGTTCCAGGAGACCTTTGAAGTTGCGAAGTCTCTCGGCGAATCGTTGACCGAGCCGGCGATCTTTTTTCTGGAAGGGAATCTTGGCGCTGGGAAGACAGTTTTCGCCAAGGGGCTGATCTGTGGGATTGGACAACCCGATCCCGACGATGTGCCCAGTCCGTCATTTACCTTGATCAATGAATACGACCTGCGCTTGAAGGTTTTTCACATCGATCTCTACCGGTTGGAGACACGAGACGATCTTCGATCTCTGGATCTGGAAGAAGTTTTTGCGCAACCGGCGGTGATTCTGGTGGAGTGGGCCGAGAAACTCGGCGATCCGGATCTGCCGGGCGTCGTGAAGGTGAAGATTGAAGATCTCGGCAAGGACGAGCGCCGCATCGAGATTGGACCTGCAAAGCGAACATGAAACTTGACGCACTGGCGATTGGCGCGCATCCCGATGATATCGAGCTCGCAGTGAGCGGCACACTGATCAAGCTGGCAGAACTAGGCTACCGCGTCGGTGTGGTGGATATGGTGCGCGGAGAGTTGGGCAGCCGCGGCACCCCTGCGATTCGGGCCCGCGAGGCGAAAGCCTCAGCCGAGATCATGGGCCTGAGTGTGCGGGAGAACTTGAAGCTGAAAGATGGCTCGATTTTCGACACACCCGAAGCGCGGCTGCGAGTGGTGCGGGTCTTGCGGAAGTACCAGCCGGAGCTGGTTTTTACTCACTACTGGGATGACCGGCACCCGGATCACATCTATACCAGCCGGATTGTGGCGCAGGCTTGCTATCTGTCTGGGCTGGCGAAGATCAGCACGAGGCAGAAACGTTTCCGTCCAGGCAGGATTTTCTACTTCATGCTTCCGCACACCTTGCAGCCCAGTTTCTGTGTCGACATCAGCAGCCAGTTTGAGAAAAAGATGCAAGCCGTGAAAGCGTTCAACTCGCAGCTGTTTGACCCGAAGTCAGTCGAGCCGCAAACCTATTTGAGCGTCCCTGAGTTTTTGCCGGCTTTGGAGAGCCTGAATCGCTATTACGGCACCCTGATCCAGGCCAAGTATGCAGAGGCGTTTTATAGCAAGGAAGCGCTCGCTGTCGATGACCCGGTAAGTTTCTTTGCCGGGAAGGGGCACCCTTTATGAAGATCGGCATCACCTGCTATCCCACTTATGGGGGCAGCGGGGTCGTGGCGACAGAAATTGGAAAGGAACTCGCGGCGCGCGGCCACGAGATTCATTTCATCAGTTATGCCGTGCCGATCAAGCTGAATCATACGAGCGAGCGCATTTATTTTCACGAAGTCGAGATGATGAACTACCCGCTGTTCGAACACCCGCCTTATGCGCTGGCGCTCGCGACGAAGATGGCCGATGTGGCCTTGAATCAGAATCTGGACCTGTTGCATGTCCACTATGCCATTCCACATTCCGTAAGCGCATACTTGGCCAAGGAGATGCTGCGGCCGCACCGGCTGCCTGTGATCACCACTCTGCATGGGACAGACATCACACTGGTGGGGAACGATCGCTCCTACCTGCCCATTACCAAGTTTTCAATTGAGAAGAGCGACGGGGTTACGGCGGTTTCTGTTTACCTGCGCGACCTCACCTATCGTGAGTTTGAGGTTTCGCGCCCCATCGAGATGATTCCCAACTTCGTCAATTGCGATATGTTTCGGCGCACTGAAAACGGCGACCTGAAACGCAAATACGCGCCTCAGGGAGAACGAATCCTGGTGCATGTTTCCAATTTCCGCCCTCTAAAACGAGTGATGGATGTCGTTGAGATTTTCGATCGCGTCCAGCAGACGGTGCCTTCCCGCCTGCTCATGGTGGGCGATGGACCCGATCGTTCAAATGCGGAGTGGTTGGTGCGCAACAAGCGTTTGGGGTGTCAGGTATTTTTTCTTGGGAAGCAAGACTCCATCGCTGAGATCCTGTCGATCTCCGACCTGATGTTGCTGCCGAGCGAAACTGAATCGTTCGGGTTGGTCGCGCTGGAGGCTATGGCGTGCGAAGTGCCCGTGGTCGCGTCCAGCGTGGGGGGCATCCCCGAAGTAGTGCGGCACGAGAAAGACGGATTTCTTGCTCCAGTCGGCGACGTGGACGGAATGGCTGCCCGGGCGATCGAAGTGCTTTCGGATGACGGGAAGCGGGCGACGATGGGCGCCAATGCCCGGCAACAGGCGCACGACAACTTCAGCGCTCCCAAAATCATTACGCGCTACGAAGCGTTTTATGAGCAAGTGATTCGTGATGTGCAAGACACACCCGGAACTTGACGTCGCGGAAGACTAAGTTCAGACGGTTGTAGCCGTGGCGTGTCATTCCCGTGGGCTTTCAAGTTGAGACTCAATAAATTTTACGCTCCAAAACGTGGGAGGCGCGCTACGCGCGGCGATGCTCGGTAGCGGTTAACCGATAGAGTCGCCGTCCAGAGGACGCCTCCCACACTCGCACCAAAGCGGTGCCAAGACCACGGCACTCGAAAAAGTGGTCCGAAACCCAGCAACCGGGATCATTCATCTCATCTTGAAAGCTAGTTCAAACCAAGGTGCCAAGCGATGTACCTCATCGATGGCAACAATCTCATCGGTCATACGAAGTCCATTTCCTACAAGGATCCTCAGGCACGCCAGCAAGTGCTCGACCGGATCGCAAGGTTCCTGGAATCCAGGAACCGAAACGCCACGGTAATTTTCGACGGCGCCGCGCAACCCCTTCGAAAGACGCGTTGGATGCGGTTGGTGTTCTCCGGTCCCGGCCGGACGGCGGATGACTTGATCCGCAGTCAGGTGGAAGTTGCGCGTTCTCGAAAGAGTTTGTGCGTCGTGTCTTCCGACAATGGGGTCTACGGGTATGCGAGAAGCTGCGGTGTGGACGCGCTGAAGTGCCATGAGTTTAACAGGCTGCTGAACGAAGAGCTCGTGGCTGGCGTCGAACCGGAGAAACGGGACCTTCCAGTCGAGAACATCAAGCACTGGCTGAGGTATTTTGGGGAAGAAGATGAGGAGTAATTTGTAAAACGGCCGTGGCGAATGGAAACAGTACGGAGCCTGGAGGAAGCCACTCATGCCACGGCACCGCGCCACGACGGGTGAAAACGTCGGAGGCGCGCTCCGCGCGGCGATGTTACCATCTGCTCCGCCCTTTTTGTCCCGAATCTGGTGACACTCAGCAATCCCAGCAAGGCGCAAGGATCTACCCGTTAATGGCTCCCTATACCGTTGGTTTTGACGTTGGCGGCGCTCGGCTCAAGAGTGGAGGAGTGACACAACGAGGGAAGCTCCTTGCGCAAGGTGTTATTTCCTCAGGCGGCAACCTGGGTCCGGAAGTTTTGCAGCCGTCGAAAGCAATCGCCAAGAGAGCAAAGAACGCCAAGGAGCCACTGGCAGAGCTTCATATGGCATCCTGAACGATTAGCCGGGACAGCCGACCTCGCATCGTTGAGATTACCCGCCCGCTGTCTTTGCGTCCTTGGCGCTCTTGGCGGGTTCCCAATAAAGGACTCGACAGGTTTGTGAACTTCAGCCGCAGCAAGTGAACCTAGATCTCTTGGGTAAAACCCCACTCCCTTTTGCCCTCAAATCGCACCCCAGGTCCAACATAAACTTGACCAGGATTTTGACTCACCACTATAATGATGGGTTTTTATTGATGGCTCTCTAGCTTCACCGCGTTGTAACTCCCTTGAAATGAGCATTGATAGCTTGGCCGCACTGGATTTCGGCACACTGAAACACATTGTCAACCGCTTCGCTCAGAGTCCTGCGGGGCGGCGAGCCGTCGATAACTTGGTCCCATTCCCGTCAAAGGCTCTCATAACGCGGGAATTGAGGGTCACGACGGAGTGTCTCCAGCTTCTAGAGTCAGGACCTAGTGTGCAGTTTCAGGACCTCGGGGACTACGTCGAGGTCTTCGACAAAATGGCAGTTCCAGAACTGGCTTTGGAACCGCAGGAAATCCTGAACATTGAACGACTTCTGGAGTGTACGCAGGCAACTCGAAAGTCTTTGGGGGCTATGGTGAAAGAGGCCCCGGCCGCCGCCGAGCTCGGACGCAGCCTGCCTGAGGTCGGAGTCCTGCTTTCAGCTCTTAAAGGGAAGATTGGTCCAAATGGTGAAGTGGAAGATCATGCTAGTCCTGCGCTGAAACGCCTCCGAAATGAAGCCAATATCTTGCGGAACCGCCTGTACCAAGCTCTGGGAAGGATTCTGGAGCGGCATTCCTCATCGCATGTGATTCAGGACGAAGTCATCACGCTTCGGAATGAACGCTTCGTGATTCCGGTCCGGGTCGAAAATCGTAAAGAGCTGCCTGGCGTGGTGCATGGTACGAGTTCCAGCGGCGCCACGCTCTTTCTCGAGCCGTTGGAAACTTTGGAACTGAACAACGAATTGGTTCGTCTTAAAGGAAGGGCGGAGGAGGAGATCCAGAACATTCTGCGAAGCCTTACCGGGCAGATCCGAGAACGCCTGGACGATCTCCGGTCGGCTGTTGGGACGTTGGGGTATTTGGATTTCAGCTTTGCAAAGGCACGATTTTCGCGGGAGTTTCAATGCGCCATGCCTGAGGTAAATGACGAGGGCTTGCTTGCCATTACGGCCGGCCGGCATCCGATCCTGGAGCGCTCATTGGCGCTACAGCAGAAAACGGTGGTCCCAATTTCGGTCAAACTGGACACTTGGCGGCATATCCTGGTTGTCAGCGGACCGAACACCGGGGGCAAGACCGTTGCGCTGAAGACTATTGGGTTGCTCACACTCATGGCCCTTTCAGGCCTGCCTGTTCCGGCGGCTTCGGCCAACGTTTGCGTTCTCAAGGAGGTATTCACAGATATTGGCGACCGTCAGTCCATCGCGGAGAACTTGAGTACCTTTTCTTCGCACCTGGTCAACATCCGGGAGATTCTTGAAACGGTCTCCGCTCCGTCCCTTGTTTTGATGGACGAACTGGGCACCGGCACCGATCCGGAGGAAGGTTCCGCGCTGGGCGTTGCCATTCTGGAGCGTCTGAGAAGCAAGGGAGTCTTGGCTGTGGTGACAACGCACCACAACGGTCTAAAAATGTACGCGACAACCACTGCTGGAGTGGCCAATGCGAGCGTTGAGTTTGACGACGCCAGCTTGCAGCCCACTTTTCGTTTGATCCATGGAGTGCCAGGAGACAGCAGCGGTATTGATATTGCCAGGAGACTCGGACTGGACGAGGCTCTTGTTTCTCACGCGCGCCGGCTCGTTTCGGAGGAGCATCAGCAGGTGGCGCAGTTTTCGCGGCACCTGCGGGAGCAGATGGAGCAAAACACCCGGCTGCGTTGCCAACTGCAAGAGGAGTTGCGAAGCTTCAAGACTCGGAGCGCAGAGCTGGAAAGCAAATCGGCCCGGGCGGAGGCGCAGCGCCAGCGAGAACTCGAACTAGCGCGTCAGCAGGTTTTTGAAGTCTTTGAGAAGGAATCACGGAAGTTGCTGAACGAGGTCCGTGACAAGTATCTCTCGGTCAGGGCGCGCCGCGAGCTGGAGAACAAAGGGGCCCAGTTGCGCGAGACGGTGAACCGCGAGCTGGCGGCTGTGCTGGAGGTGCAGCCGGCCGAGTTGAAGAGTGGCTCGGCCTCCAGCGCCACCATCCTGGTGGGTTCAAAAGTACAGGTGAAGCGCTTCGGCCAGGACGGCACTGTGATCGCCGCTCACGGTCAAGGGCAGTGGGAAGTGGTTGTTGGGAACTTCAAATGCGTTGTCGACGCCAAGGAACTGAGTCCGACAGGGGTGTCGGTGCCGGTTCAGGATCGCCTCGCTCAATCTGCAGCCCGCGTCACGGTTCAGATCAATAGCCCGGAGTTGCAGTCCAACGAAATCAATCTGGTCGGCTGCACGGTTGACGAGGCGATCCGCCGCGTTGACAAGTTCCTGGACTCGGCCTTCCTGGCAGCCATTTCCCAAGTTCGATTGATCCATGGGACCGGGATGGGAGTGCTTCGCAGAGCGCTCTCCGAGTGGCTCTCCAACCAGCCCTATGTGGACAAGTTTCACCCGGCAGAGACCGGACAGGGTGGGAATGGAGTCACAGTGGTTTCTCTGAAGGCTTGATGCACGGTTTACCCTCCTGAAGCGGGAGGGATGCTTTGGATGGGGCACACGATGAAGTTTGGCGACAGTTTCGTCGAACAACTGAAGACCAGCATTGACATCGTTCACGTCGTACAGGGATACGTGCGCCTGCGGAAGTCCGGCTCCAGCTTCATCGGGATCTGCCCGTTTCACCAAGAAAAGACACCTTCGTTTCACGTCAGGCAGAGCCCGGCTTATTACTACTGCTTCGGATGCGGCGCCAAAGGCGACGCCCTCAGTTTTGTTCAGAACATGGAACGTGTCTCGTTTCCGGAAACAGTCAAGCTGTTGGCTGAACGATATGGGATACCGTTGCCCAAGACTGAATCGACTCCGGAGGCAGACCAGACGGCCAGAGAACGGCAGGCCCTGCTGGAGATTCATGAAAAGGCCGCTGAAATCTTTAAGTCGCAGTTGACGAGCAGCAGCGAGGGAAAACAGGCGCTGTCTTATTTGAAGGAACGGGGTCTTTCAAGCGAAACCATCGAAAAATCCGGGCTTGGCTACGCCCCTGGGTTTTCAGACAATCTGGTTCGCCGGCTCAACGGGCACTTCTCGAGTGAGCTCCTCGTCAAAAGCGGATTGATTCAAACTGGCGATTCCGGCCGGCCGTACGATCGCTTTCGCCGGCGTGTCATGTTTCCCATTCGCAATGAATCGGGAAAGATCGTCGCTTTCGGTGGGAGAATCTTTGGCGAGGGACAGCCAAAGTATCTGAATTCTCCGGAAACGCCCATCTACTCCAAGAGCCGGACTCTCTATGCTCTCGATGTTGCTCGAGACAGCATGCGGCGCAAGGGCTTCGCGATTCTGGTTGAAGGGTATATGGATTGTATCGCTTTGCACCAGGCTGGCATCGACAACACGATTGCATCCTGTGGAACCAGTCTTACCGAGTTGCAAGCCAGGCTGCTGGCGCGCTTCTCAGACCGGATTGTTGTGAACTTCGACCCGGATACGGCTGGCTCGGCCGCGACCTTGAGGTCACTCGACATATTCCTCGAACAGAGTTTCAAGATTCGCGTGCTGGCCTTGCCCGGAGGGGACGATCCGGATGCCTTCATCAAGCGCCATGGGGTTGCAGCTTATTCGACACTGCTGGACAAGGCGCCGGCCTACTTTGACTATCTCCTGCAGAAGTCGCGTCAAGATAACGACCTTAGATCAGTTGAAGGCAAGATTCAGGCCGTGAACCAGGTTTTGCCTTACCTGGCCAAAATCTCGAACCGAATGGAGAGAGTAGAACAGACCAAGCGAGTGGCAGAGTTTTTTGGATTTGAAGAATCCATCATCAGGGAGGAACTGAAAAAAACAGCAAACCCAAAGCAGGAGAAGCCGGAAATCAATCGGTCACAGATTCGCTCGAAGCTGACACCCTCCGAAAAATATCTATTGCAAGCCATCCTGGACAATCCAAAGACGGCGCAGGAGGTCATCGAACAACTGTCGGTATCGGAAGACTATCTGGGGCAGGATTCGGAAAGCATCTTTCGCCAGGCAATTGCAGTCTTCACACAAGAGGGCCGAATCGACCCGGGCCGCCTCCTGGAGAGGCTGGACAACGACCGGGATAAAGACTTCGTCAAACAAGCCCTTTTTTCGGAATTGAGTTTTGAAGTACGCGACTGTCTCGCGGAGCTGAAGAAAATGAGATCTAAGCTGGTAGGGAGCCAGTTACAGAATCGCATTAAAACAGAAGCCGAGCAGGACGCAGACCTCTCGGCGGAACTATTTGAGCAAAGGAAAGCACTTAAGCTCCAGTCGGGCGTGTAACGTGTGAGCCCTCCAGCCATTTTGCTGGAGGGCCGCTCGGCATAGATCTGGACCTGATAAATCACAAACTAAGGATTACCAAGAAAATGGCAAATATTGAGGACAACGAGGGATTGGAAAGTTTGGAGCGGAGTTTGACTCTCGGCTTGGACGACAAGTACGACGAAGTCAAGCAGCTCATTGACATGGGCAAGGAGAAGGGATACCTGCTTTACGATGAGGTCAACGACCTGCTGCCCGGCGACATCACTTCCTCCGAAGAGATGGACGACATGTTTTCCATGTTCCGCGCGCAGGGAATTGAGGTCATCGATGGTGATCCCAAGGCGGCGGGCGCCGAGAAGCTGGGCATCGAAAAGGAAGCGAGCGATGATGTGGAACTGGACCTGACGCCAGGTGCTCTCGATAAGACCAACGATCCGGTGAGGCTCTATCTTCGCGAGATGGGAACGGTTCCGTTGCTGACGCGAGAGGGTGAAGTTGAAATCGCGAAGCGCATTGAGCGCGGCCAGCTGAATGTGCTGAAAGCGGTGTCTCGTTCTCCGATCGTCATCAAAGAGGTGATTAACCTCGGAGATCAACTCGAGCGCGGCGAGCGAGCCATCAACGACGTCATTATCTTCAACGAAGACATGATGACTGAAGAGAAGGTGCAAGACCGTCTTAAGGAGACCGTGCAGTCGATTGAGGAGATCCAGAAGAATTTCAAGAAGCAGAATCAGCTGCTTCAGAAATTCTTGAACACGGCAAAAACCAAGCACCCGAAGGCACACCGGAAGCTGCGGTTTACTTTGGCCCGGCAGCGGGTGGCCATTTCGCAGGCCATTCGCGATATCGACTTCACTTTTTACGAGCGCAATCGGCTCATCGACCAGATCCGCCGCCAGTACGAAGCCTATCGGCCGCTCGAGAAAGAGCAGGGCCGGCTCGAAAAAAAGGTGGAGCATTCCAAGGGTAAGAACATCAACCAGCTGAAGAAAGATCTGCGCAGCATGAAAGAAAAGATCGCCACGATCGAGGAAGACACGCAGACCAAGGGCGTCGACTTGAAGCGTACACTGCAGACGATTGACCGTAGCGACCACTCGGCGAACTATGCCAAACGCGAATTGGTGGAAGCGAACCTTCGCCTGGTGGTGTCGATCGCCAAGAAGTACACAAACCGCGGATTACAGTTCCTGGATTTGATCCAGGAAGGAAACATCGGGTTGATGAAGGCAGTGGACAAGTTTGAGTATCGGCGCGGGTACAAGTTCTCAACGTACGCAACCTGGTGGATCCGGCAGGCGATCACGCGCGCGATTGCCGATCAAGCCAGGACGATCCGCATTCCGGTTCACATGATCGAGACCATCAACAAGCTCATACGCACCTCCCGCAGCCTGGTTCAGGAGTACGGTCGCGAACCTACGTCGGAAGAAATTGCGGTGCGCATGGACATTCCGGTCCAGAAAGTGCGCAAGGTCTTCAAGATTGCACAGGAGCCGATTTCTCTGGAAACACCCATTGGTGAAGAGGAAGACTCGCATTTGGGCGACTTCATCGAAGACCGGCAGGTGGTTTCACCCGCTGAGGCAGTGATCAATATTAATCTAAAGGAGATGACGGAGTCGGTCTTGAAGACGTTGACGCCACGTGAAGAAAAGGTCATCAAGATGCGCTTCGGACTGGACAACGGCAGCGACCACACGCTGGAAGAAGTCGGGCAGAATTTCGCAGTCACCCGCGAACGCATTCGCCAGATTGAAGCCAAGGCTCTCCGCAAGCTGCGGCATCCCTCGCGCAGCCGCAAGCTGCGTCCCTTCCGCGACGGCTCCAGCCGCGACTAGTTGCAAAGGTTCTGCCAGGATGTTCCCCCTGGCAGAACCGCTCGTTTTCTTGCTTCCCCGATAGCAGCGTTAGAAACAAGGATTTCCCGCCACCCATGGATGGGCAGGTGCGCAACAAGGATGGGTCAGGCGAAAGCGGGTAACTCTCCAGGCGCCGCAAGGCCGGACCGGAAGGTCCGGCACTGGAGATTGGACATTTGTGAACCGGCAGGAGGCCGCTTCTTCATAATAGAGCCCCAGGGGGGCGTCAGACGGTAGCCCAGGGCTGGACCAGCGGCAGGAGCTGCTGGTCCAGCCCTGGGTCAGCGTTCCCACAATTTATTCCCTCTCCCCCAACACGTCTTTCGTGTTGGGGGAGAGGGTTAGGGTGAGGGGGCAACACCTTGCCGATTCGCGAAACTCACACTTCGTGCCAGCAAGACTGAGAATGACGACGAAATGCGCGGCTTGCCACTCTGCAACCAGTGGCCCCCCTCACCCGACCTCTTCCCCCGAATCGCCCAAAGGCGGGCGATTCGGGGGAAGAGGGGAAGAATGGGTCGGAACGTGAC
>Ga0163150_10004094_pt1 | contig 19824 bp, 15 predicted proteins | sample OliLakLV19P2IB_FD_148628 | JGI IMG/M metagenome (GOLD analysis project Ga0163150, IMG submission 148628) | Freshwater microbial mat bacterial communities from Lake Vanda, McMurdo Dry Valleys, Antarctica - Oligotrophic Lake LV.19.P2.IB | ecosystem: Environmental > Aquatic > Freshwater > Lake >...
CGCCCGGGCTCACGGACGCCGACTGGCTTTCTGGAATCGCAACCAAAATGGACCAAATCATTTCTTCCTGACCCCATGAATCCTCCCCCCAACCTCCCCCGTCGCGACTTTTTGAAGACCAGCGCCCTGGCCGGCGCGGCGCTCGCCACCGCGACGCCGACCTTCCTCTCTGCCGCAGAACGCAAGCGCAGCATCGGCGCCAACGATCGTATCCGAATTGGCATGATCGGCTGCGGTAACCGCGGTCGCACCGCCCATATGATGGGCATTCACAAGCATCTCGAGGCGACCAATTTTGAGATCGTGGCGGTGTGCGATCCGTGGCGCATTCACCGCGAACAGGCGAACGGTATGGTGAAGGAATGGTTTGGCCGCGATGCCAAGCAATTCACGAATTACCGGGATCTCCTGGCGATGGACGGCATTGACGCCGTGATGGTCGCTTCGCCCGATCACCAGCACACCACGCATCTCGAAGCCGCCGCCAAGGCCGGCAAGCACATCTACATTGAGAAGCCGCTTGCGACCGAGATGGACAAACTGCTCCGCGCATACGACGCGTCGAAGGCCGCGCAGGCCAAGGGCAGCATCATTCAGGTTGGGACGCAGCTCCGCAGTCTTCCCGGCATCGTCGGCGCGCGTGAAGTGGTGAAGAGCGGAGTTCTCGGCAAGATCTCCCGCATCGACGAGACGCGCAATTCCGAGAAACCTTACTGGTACGGCTACCTTGATCGCGAGGTGAAGGAAGCGGACGTCGATTGGAAAGAGTTCCTGGGTGACCGAAAAATGCGGCCCTTCGACGCCAAGCAATATGCGGCGTGGTACGGCTACTACGACTTCTGCCAAGGGCCGGTGCCGCAATGGGGCGCCCACTTCCTCGACATGATGCATTACGTCGTAGACTGCGGCCTGCCCTCGAGCTGCATGTGCATCGGCGGCGTCACCTACTGGAAGGACGAGAACAAGTTCACGACCCCGGACAACGTGATTGCCACGTGGATGTATCCCGAGGGCTTCATCGTCACGAGCTCGAACAACTTTGGCAACGGAGCAGGTAGCTCACGCCGGGTCTACGGCGACAAGGGCACCCTCGATCTGGGCAACTGGAACGCACCCACCTACAGCGCGATTGGCGGACCCAAGCGCGATGGCAAGATTCGCGGCACGCAGAACGTCCCGCAGATCGAACGCCCGGACCACTTCCTCAATTGGCTGCAATGTATGCGGAGTGGCGAGACGCCGCACGCCTCCATCGACGCGGGTTATCAACACGCCGTCGCCGTTCTCATGGCGGTCATCTCCTACGACACCGGCAAGAAAACGATGTACGATCACACCAAGCGGAAGATCACGACTGCCTGAGTGGATCTTGCTCACTCGCGGAATTCGTCCCGCGAAACCGAAAAACGCGCTCTCCCGAGAGCGCGTTTTTTTGTGAGAAGGCCGGGAGGTGAACTGCCGCGGTTCCAACACCCATCGCACCTGAGATTTGGGCTTTTCCGAGGGTAGGGCCCGACCGGCGCTGCCGCGCCAACGTCAAAATCACATCAGTCGCACGCATAATTCGATAGCCTCGTTCTTTTCGACAACGGCGCTCCTCTAAATCACGCCACGTACGACCTTGGGGTGCTTCCGATTCCCGGGAGTTTTGGGTTTAGCTCCCGGCACCGGATGGTCTCGCTTCACAACGCCGGATGCTGGCGCGCGACGACGTGGCTTTTCCTTCCAGGTGCCGTGCAGAATCGCGTAGCCCGCGGCTCCGCCCAGAATCCCGATCACCGCCGCCCCGAGGTAAAGCGACTGCACCGCCCTTCCGGTCAATAAGTGGCTAGGGGTGGTTCTGACTTCTTTCCAGACCTCGCGAGGATCGGCGCCACGCACGACCTCGCCCACAAAGTAGCACGCCGGCAGATGCACCGGCGCCGTTAATGGGGTGGAGAGAAACTGCACCGCGATGGACAGAAGCAGGTTACCCCGGACGAACAGCGCGCCAATGCACGCAAAGAGGGACTGCGCCGGCAAAAAAGGAATGACTGTAATCGGAAACGAGACGAGCCAGCCGCGAGCCAAAGAACCACGCGTGGGCTGCCACAAGGCTTTATCCAAAATCCGGTCTCCAAACCAGTTATGCAGGAAGGTGCCACGCATCCGCGACCGGGAAAGCCGGCTCCGATGCATCCAGCGCATAACCCGATAGGGGAGTCTCACAACCGACGACTGGTGACTCTTTGAGGGACGAATGCAAGTTCGCTCGCGAAGATAATGGCACCGGTGTACTCGGCGAGTTTGCCCAGTGGTTGAGCGCCATTGAATTGCGCGTCATAGGTGCGCCCTTCCGCCACGCATCTGCCGGTTGGCGGTTCCGACTCCGGCGCGGAGCGGAGTCCACGCCCTACCTTCTTCACGGTCACGACAGGTAGGGCGGCGAGTCCCTTCGCCGCCTTTTCCCAAGTTCACAATGGTAGGGCCGCGAGTCCCTCGCCGCCTTTTCCCAAAGTCACAATGGTAGGGCGGCGAGTCCCTTCGCCGCCTTGTTCCAAGGTCACAATGGTAGGGCCGCGAGTCCCTTCGCCGCCTTTTCCCAAGGTCACAATGGTAGGGCCGCGAGTCCCTCGCCGCCTTTTCCCAAGGTCACAATGGTAGGGCCGCGAGTCCCTCGCCGCCGCGGTGGCTGCCACCGCCAACCGGCACATGCCCCCGATCGATGGGATAGAACTTTCCCGCATTTACCGGGTGAAAGGCCTCCATCCCGCAACTCTGTTTGAATCAGTGGTCATCAGTGGTTCAAATGCGTTTTTTCGGTTTATTCGCTCCGCCGCCGACCGGCTGCTCGCGCTCAGGTAACCCGACGCGTACGATCCTCCCGGGCTTCCTTGCGACGCATCCGCAAAATCCGACGCACGCGCCAGCGCTGACCGCTGTTCACGATGTATCCAATACACCGTGACGCGCCGCAACGACAGGGATGGTCCTCCCACAGCGAGAAGCCGTACCCGTAATCAAACGTCAGCTCCTCGCCCGCGGCGATATCGCGGCGCGCCAGAATCCAAATGTGTCCCCGATCGGTCTCAGCCCGGCAGTTCGGCGCACACGAGTGGTTGATCAGCCGAGCCACATTGCTCCCCTTCCCGCCGTCCAGGTCGTAGCGCTTGTTCAGTTCGAAAATATAGACGGACCCATCGCCACCGCGGTGCGCCCGTTTGACGCGCAGCGCCTCACGTCGCCACGCCTCCGCCTTGGTAATTTTTTCACCCGTGTACTCGATGATCCGCGTGCCATCGGGGATATCGCATTGCGCATATACGCCTCTTCCATGAATAGTGGAATTGGCACCCCGGATCCACGGATTGGACTTCGACTTCGCAGTCGGGGCGGCAGACAAACGAGCGACCTTGACCGATGAAGAAAGTGACACGCGCGGGCACCTTGCCAGTCACAAGGGTGCTGTCAAAAGTTCCGTCATCACTGTTGACGCCTACCCCGATTTGGCGCACGTTAAACCAATCGCCCGTATAATGTAGACGATTGTCATCACGAGGTGCGCGAAGCGCGAAGCGCGCCGGGGTGATCCAGCTCGATTGCTTCGTCGCTCCGCTTCTCGCAATGACAGTCCAAAGATCAAGGGACGTTGGTATTAAGCCATGCCCGAGCCCTTTACTCAACCTGACTTCTGGAATGTGCGCTACGCCTCCGGGTGCACCCCGTGGGATCAGGGCGGAGTGCCTGCCCGGCTCGCCCGGTACGTGATCGAGGAGCAACTCGCGGGCAAGAAGGTGCTCATCCCGGGCTGCGGATCCGGGCACGAGATCGCGGCGTTTGCGCGGGCCGGAGCGGACGTCACGGCGATCGATTTCAGTGCGGCCGCCGTGGCCAGGGCCCGCGCCAGCCTTCCGCGCGAAATCGCGCATCAGGTGATCGAAGGGGATTTTTTCCAGCACCCCTTTGCCGCCGCAGGTTTTGATCTCATCTACGAGCGCACGTTTCTTTGCGCGTTGCAGCCCGCTCGCTGGCCAGACTTGTCGAAACGGATGGCAGACCTGTTAACCGCGACCGGCGCGCTCGTCGGGTTTTACCTCTATGGGGAGAAAGACGACGGCCCTCCGTTTGGTCTCGAGCCGACGGAGGCCGTGAGCGTGTTCGATTCTCATTTTGATTTGATCAGGGATGAAACGGTGCCGCCGACCGAATCGTTGCCGCTCTTTGTGAACCGCGAACGCTGGCAACAGCGTCAAAAACGGCCGGTGTGAAACCGCAAAAAACGCCGCGCACGCGGACTCAGATTCATGAGTTTCGTCGGCTGATCGACAGCCTATCGCGGGGTTGGCGGTTCGGGCTCCGGCGCGGAGCGGAGTCCGCGCCCTACCTTTTTCAAAGGCCACGATGGGTAGGGCGGCGAGTTCCGGCGCGGAGCGGAGTCCGCGCCCTACCTTTTTCAAAGGCCACGATGGGTAGGGCGGCGAGTCCCTTCGCCGCCTTTTTCCAAGGTCACGATGGGTAGGGCGGCGAGTTCCGGCGCGGAGCGGAGTCCGCGCCCTACCTCTTCGGAGGTCACGATGGGTAGGGCGGCGAGTCCCTTCGCCGCCGCGGTGGCTTCCACCGCCGGCAGATGCGCCCGGACTCACGGCAGAGCGCCCAGGTTGCTTGCCCCCAACGATCGCTCCCACATCATCGCGCAAATGTCGGCTTACGATCCGCCTCCGCCCACCCTTTACGCGCAGATGGTTGCCTTGGAGCAAAGCCGCACGGCCTTTGTGCTCGTGACGCTGGTTGAGGCGTTGGGCAGCGTTCCGCAGGATGCCGGCGCCAAGATGTTGGTTACGGCCGCGGGGCGGCAGGCGGGTACGGTCGGCGGCGGCCGCGTTGAAGCTCAGGCCCTCGCCGTCGCGGCGGAAATGTTGAGTGCGCGCGATCTCGCCGGGGCGCGGCCGCGCTTCGTTAACTGGAGCTTGAAAGGTGACGTGGGGATGACCTGCGGTGGTTCCGTGAAGCTTTACTTCGAGCCCCATGCGACGGCAGCAGAATGGACGATTGCCGTCTTTGGCGCCGGACATGTCGCGCAGGCGCTGATCCCGGTACTCACGCCGCTGCGGTGCCGCCTGTTCTGTTTTGATTCCCGGTCCGAGTGGCTGAAACAGCTTCCGAGCACTCCCAACCTGACCGCCAGCCATCGTCCGGAACTCGCCGGCGCGATCGATGAACTACCGGAAGAGGCCTTTGTGCTTTGTATGACGCAAGGGCACCAAACCGACCGACCCATTCTCCACCGCGCGCTGACCACCCGAACCTTTCCCTTTGTCGGCGTGATCGGCAGTGCGGCCAAAGCCATCGTTCTTCGCCGGGAGCTCGCCGCCAGCGGGGTCTCTGCCTCCGCGTTGGAACACGTTCACTGTCCAGTGGGATTGGAATTTGGATCGAACCACCCCCACGAAATTGCCCTGAGTATCGCCGCTCAGCTTCTGACCGAACGGGACCGCCTCGCCCAAACGCTTCCGGATCAGCCGCGCGGCGAGGGGCAGCGCTAGCCCGGATATTTAACACTCAGATTTGTCATCGCGAGCCCGAGGAACGAGGGCGTGGCGATCCAGCTCGATGGATTGCTTCGTCGCTGCGCTTCTCGCAATGACAAGGTAATAGTACACGTGCACACCGTGAAGAGCGTTCACGCCCGAGTGTGAACTATTCCGGCTAGCGGGTGGCGGTGCGTAGTATTGCATCGAACTATTCTGCAAAGAGATTGCCATCCACCACGTTCCCTCCTTCATCTTGGCCCTGATGACTGCACGTCGGTTTATCGTTGGTGCGTTCCTCGCGGCCCTGGCGTTTACGCCGGTTCGCTCGGCCGTTTTGATCCACGAGTATACTTTGCGCAACACGCTCGCCGCCGCGAGCAGCACCGGGCCTGCGCTCGATGGCATTGGCGGAAGCATCAGCGCGTTGGGTTACGTATTTGCGGCGCATCCGTTCTCGCTCCGCACGACGGTGCCCATGCCGGCCAGTGTCAGTGTCGAGTTTTTGTTCACCTTTCGCGTGTCGGGTCAACTCACGGCGGGAGAAGTCAGTGCGAAGGCAGTTCCGGCGAAGTACGATATCAATGCTCCCTTGGTGCAGCAGACGTCCGCGGGTGATGGGATGCGCGATGTCGCATTGAGCTTCGTAGTGACGCGGGACGCGGCCAACAACGTGATCACGGGCTATGTGAATGGCCAAACGGAATTTGTTCTTCACCAGGATGTGCCGGATACCGCCGCTCAATTCACCGCTAGCTTCGCTTTTTCGATGACCAACGCGGCGACGGGCCAGGCGTTGACGCCGTTCCTAGGCGGGCGCGTTGATTCCGTGCGCATCTATAACGGAGTGCTGACGGCCACTGAGGTTAGAAACCTCTACACGCCCGATATCCCGCTCGCGATCCCAGAGCCGTCCACGTACGCGCTCTTGGGAGTCGGCGTTATTGCACTCTACATCAACCTTCGCGGTCGGAAGTCTCGTCACCGTCCGGAATAACGGCTCTCGGATTGAGACCGCGTGGGTTTGACGGAACTCCCGGACAATCCACGTTACATTAAATCCTGTCATGGTCCGCACCGACTCCTTCAAGCTTCTGTCGATGGCGGTCGGCCTCCTCGTCGCTGGCCCAGCGGCGCTGGCACAGGCAACGACGCCCCAGCCCGCGGTTCGTCCCGCGACCAAATCGCCCGCGTCCGCGCCGCAGTCAACTCAAGGATTGCCGGTCCTCGTGGAGAAGAACGACGAGGGAAGTCAGTCATCCGCTCCGCGGCGCACCCGTCCGATCTCCGGTGGAGTAGCCGCAGCGCTGGCCGCTGCCGGGCCCAAGTACACTCCGCCTCCCCCGAAACAGGAGCGCCCGCCCGAAGCGGAACAGCCTGACCTCCGAGAGACGGACAAACCCCGGAACACCATTGTCCGTCTGCCGGACTACATCGTCCAGGAGAAGAAGCCCGCCGTATTCACCGAGCGTACCATCAGCACTGAAAAGGGTCTGACCGATATCGCGGTTCGCCGCTATATTTCGGACCTCGACCAGGCGCTCAATCGCTTCACGTTACCGCTATTCGGGTCCTCCTACCAAGCCCGGGCGATGACGATGTACCAAGAAGACGAGCGCCTGCGTAACATGGCCGACCTGAACGCCGCGGCTGAGGGTGCAAGCAAGTCCGACCCTGCAGCCGGAGCTTATATTCGACGGGAAACGCAGGAAACGTTCATGCGCACGAGCGACTTTGGGTGGAACGGTGGCGGGCCGAAATAAGTTCCCAGATCCGCGGCACCGGTAGATCCTGAGTTCCCACGCCTGCGGAATTGGAAGGGCGCTGGCGGATTGCAGCCTGGAGATTGGGGAGTGGCGGACTGGTGGATTGGGGACTGGTGGATTGGGGACTGGTGGATTGGGGACTGGTGGATTGGGGACTGGTGGATTGGGGACTGGTGGATTGGGGACTGGTGGGACCGCGGCCGCCCCCGGCCGCAGTGTTTTCAGATGCGGCCGAGGGCGGCCGCGGTCCCAAGGAACAGGAGCGGAATCGGCTAGCCATTCCGTTCGAGCAGCGCGCGGGCGATGTCCGCCCACTCGGTCTCGAGACTGACCGCGACGGCAGGCATGGGCCGGCTCGCTTTCGCGTACCAATAACCCGCATTGGCCCGGTCGCCCTCTTTGCGGTGCAGGTAGGCATGAACCCAGGATCCGTCGCGGCCTTCGTCCTCCTGTGCCCACGTGTGCGCCTTGTTCCAGTCGCCACGCGCATCATGCCACAACGCTTTCAACGCCTCGCTCAAGGTCGCGGGCGGACTCGGGTCGTCTCGCACGGAAGTGCGTAAATCTTCAAATGACATTTGCGCCAACGTAACCACCTCGCATGAAGAGATCAACGTCCCCCCACTTTCTTCGCCGTCTCCGCCTACCCGCTTGTTTCCACTGCCATGCCGTCTGCCGAACACGTAATTCTTCGCGAACTCCAGGCGCGTGAACCCGGCTGGGTCTCCGGCACGATGCTGGCCGCGAAATTGGGAGTGAGTCGGGTAGCAGTCTGGCAACACATGGAAAAACTCCGCGCGGCCGGGTACGAGTTTGAAGCCCAACGCGCCCGAGGCTACCGCATCGCGGCGCGTCCACCTACGCTCCATTCCGTTTCCATCGAAACGCAGCTCAAGGTCCGCCCGCGCGGATTTTCCTTGGTGGTGCACGAGGAAATCGACAGCACCAACGACGAAGCGGCCCGGCAACTCGCCGCCGGCCGCGCCACGCCGTTTGCCGTGCTCGCGCGGCGGCAAACCCAAGGCCGCGGTCGCTTCGGGCGAACCTGGCACAGTGAATCGACGGGAAATCTCTATGCGAGTTTCGCGTTCCGACCGCACGTCGCGCCGGAGCGGATGACGACGTTCACCCTCTGGATGGGACTCAACATCTGCGAACTTCTGGCCAATTTCGCCCAGCTCAGCCCGGGTATCAAATGGCCGAACGACATCCTGTTCGACGGCCGCAAAGCCGGGGGAATGCTGACGGAGGCGCGAGTCGATGCGGATGAAATCCGGGACTTGGTTTTCGGCCTTGGTCTCAACGTCAACCGCCCCGAGGCCGGGTGGCCCCCGGAGCTCACCCGGCGCGCGATTTCGCTCGCGGAGGTCACGGGTTCACCGTTGGACCTCAACCGGCTCGCCGCGGCGCTGATCGGACGGGTGCTGCTCGCCTACGACAACTTCGTCGAAGGCAATCACGCGAAGGGCTTCGCGGATAAATGGCACAAGTACGATGTGCTCCGGGGTAAATCCGTCACTCTGCTGGAAGGCGGCCGCCGTCATCACGGTACGGTGACCGGCTTGGACGACGAAGGGGCATTGCTGCTGCGAGACGAGAACGGCAAGACGCGGCGGTTCCGCGCCGGCGAAGTCACCCTGGAAAAAGCCCCGTGACCGCCCGCGATTCAGCCAACGATTATCACGGATCCTTTTTCTGCTCTAGCCATCGGCGACAGTTCACGCCAATTAGCGAGTGAACGAAATGTCCGACTCCGCGCCCGCCATCGAAGTTTCACGCTTGGTCAAGTCCTACAGCGGCGTCGTGGCCGTGAACGACATCAGCTTCACCGTGCAGCGCGGCGAGATCGTCGGCTTCCTCGGACCCAATGGCGCCGGCAAGTCCACCACGATGCGAATCCTCACCGGCTACCTGCCGGCGACTTCGGGCAGCGTGAACATTTGCGGAGTGCCGGTTGCGACTCAACCGGACGAAATCAAGCGACGCATCGGCTACCTGCCCGAAAACAATCCTCTGCCGGAGGACATGCGGGTTTCGGAATACATGTATTTCCGCGGACGGCTTAAAGAGATTCCGCGGCGCAAACTGGGTCCGCGCATCGATGAAGTGCTGGAGGTTTGCGACCTGAAGCGCGTTCGCCACAAAATCATCGGCCAGCTTTCCAAGGGTTATCGGCAGCGCGTCGGTATCGCCGAAGCGATCCTGGCCGAACCTCCGGTCATCATCATGGACGAGCCGACGATTGGCCTGGATCCGCACCAAATCCTCATCGTTCGCGATCTCATCGCGAGCCTGCGCGGCCGGATGACCGTGATCATCTCGTCGCACATTTTGCCGGAAATCGAAATGACGTGCGATCGCGTGCTGATCATCAACCAAGGGCGCGTGGTCGCCGAAGGAACTCCCGCGAAACTCCGCCGCGAAATGTTCGGCCACTCCACGTACCAACTGGAGTTTGCCGGCGACCTGACCACGCTTCCCGCAGCTCTCAGTGGAATCGAAACCACGCTTAAAATCACCGATGAAGGTGAGCCTCACCCCGATGGCTTTCGCCGCGTGAAACTCACCACGGACCGCGATGACGAACTCGGCGACAGCATTCTCCCCCAACTACTCGCAGCCGGGTACCGCGTGCGCGGCTTAATCCGGGTGCATCCGACCTTGGAAGACGTTTTCCTCGCGGCGACCCGGCGCAGCTGGGACGTGGTTAAATCGACGGAGGCGACCGGGCTGGCGTCCGCGAATAGCCGGACCAACGAACGTGGCGCCGCCTGACCACACCGGAGCCGGCATTATACCTCACCTCTCTGATCCGCCTGCATGAAGCACTTTTTCACTCTGCTCAGTCACGAGATTCGCATGCTCCTGGTCAGCCCGGCGACGTACATCGCGGCTACGCTGTTTCTCGCGTTCATGGGTATGATCTTCACCAAGATCCTCGAGATCTACAGCAGCGCGCCGCAGGACCTATCCCCCGCCGCCGTTTACTTTCAACTGTTCTGGCTGCCGGCTTGCGTGATGGTGCCGCTACTCACGATGAAGTGCCTCGCGGAAGAGCGCCGGCTCGGCACGATCGAAACGCTGCTAACGACTCCGGTCACGACAACCGAAGTGGTGTTGTCAAAGTTTGGTGCCGCTTACTTTCTTTATGTCACCTTGTGGGTTTCGACGGGTGGCTTCTTCTACATTCTGCAAACGTTTTCTGGCGACGTCCGCTTCCTCGATTCGGGTCCGCTTTTCGGCGGCTTCCTGTTCATTGCGGTTTCCGGACTGCTCTTCGTCGCGCTGGGCGTTTTCGCGAGCTCCCTGACGAGCAATCAATCGGTGGCCGGAATCGTGGGATGCGTGATGCTCGCGACGCTCATCCTCGGGGGCAACGCCCTCTCAGATTCCGCCTGGCTCGAACAAGGCGTGCTGCGGCCAGCGAAAGTCGCGATCGAGTACGGTCACGTTTTCGCGCACCGCGACGACTTCACGCGTGGGGTGATCGACACTCGCCATCTCCTGTTTTATTTAAGCGGAACCGTGCTCGCGTTGATGTTCAGCATTCTGAGCGTGGAGGCGAAGCTGCTGCACTCTTGATCGATCGCGGCGGCTTCGCGGCTAACGGCCGCTCGCCTGCGGGTTCTGCTCCAACACCTTTTTTCGCCACTCATGTCTTTCACCAGCTTCCGTGCCGTCCGCTGGCTGCGCACCTTCAACCTCGTGCTGCAGGCCGTGCTGTTTCTCACGTTGGTGGGCGGTCTGAACTACGTGGCCAAGAATCACGCCTGGCGCTTCGACCTCACGAAGCAGCGTAAGTTTTCCCTCTCTCCGGAGACGCTCTCTTACCTCAAAAACCTCCAGCGGCCCGTGCACCTGATCGTGACGATGGGACGCGACGATGAGAATCCCGAGCTAAAGGGACTGCTGCATGAACTCCGCTACGCCACCGAGGGGCGCGAAGCCGGACGGGTCACCACCGAGCAGCTGGATATTTATCAAAATCGCCGCCGCGCCGAGGAACTCGGCATTGAGAACTCCGACGTGATCGTGCTGGTGTCGGGCGACAAGCGCCGCGCGATTCGGGTCGAGGAACTTTACAGCCACAAGGATAAACAACGCCACGCCTTCCAAGGTGAACAAGTCCTCACGGCCGGCATTCTCGACGTATCCAGTCCGGGACGACTGAAGATCTACTTCCTGGTCGGACACGCCGAAATGCGCGTGGGCGATCCCGATGCCTCGCGCGGCCTCACCGCGGTGCGCAATGAACTGAAACAGCGTAATTTTGAGGTCGACGAAATCGATCTCACCGCGAACCGCAAAATCCCGGAAGACGCCGCGCTGCTCGTGGCGGTGGCCCCGCAAAGCAGTTACTCCAAGATCGAACAGGAGATGCTGCGCCAATATCTCAGCGCGGGTGCCGGCCGGATGGTAATGTTTCTCGCCCCAGGCTTGGGCGCCCAGGCCCTCGGTCTCGATGACTTGCTCCTGGATTGGGGGGTGCTGGTGCACGACGACCTGATCTGGGACACGGGTCCGGAAAACATCGCGGAAAACGGCGATCTCATGCTGTACGCCTTCACCCAGCACCCGATCACCAAGACGCTGCTCGATTACGGCTGGAAGCTTCGCCTCGGCGTGGCGCGCACCGTGCTGCCCGATCCAGGTCGCGTGACCGGCAGCGGCCTCAATACCGCCGCGCTCATTGCGACGTCCACCACCGCGTGGGGCGAACGGGATTACCGACGCGGCGAGTTCAAGTACACCCGCGGCATCGACACCCGCCCCATCCGCGGCCTCGAACCCGCGGATCGGTTGAGCGTCGCGGTCGCCTCGGAACGCCTGGCGCTGCGCGACAATCTTCCCTTCAACGTGCGGGGCGGCAAACTCGTGGTCTTCGGCACCGGCGACATGATCGCCAACAGCCGCCTCGATAACAGCAACCTCGCCGTCTTCCTCAACGCGGTAAACTGGAGCGTCGACCGCGATCGCCAACTCAGCATCCCGCCGCGTCCGGTCGAGCGCTTCCAGCTCTCGTTGAGCGCCGCTGATTTTACCCGGCTCCGCTACGTCTTGCTATTGGCGCTCCCCGGCGCCGCGCTCGGACTCGGCCTCATCGTATATTGGACCCGTCGGACCTGAGTGCCTGTCCAAATTATCGCGTCCTTCGAACTTCGCCGCTCCGCTCCGCCTTCCGCCGCTCCCCGCTTCGTCCCACCTTTCAACCCGGCCCGTCTGTGCGCACCAAAGTCACGCTCGTCCTCATTTTCCTGAACGTCGCGCTGTTCTTCTTCATCTTCAAGTTTGAGCGGACTTGGCGGACGGAAGCGGCGTCGCTCGAAACCCGCCGTCGCGTGTTAGGCCCGGAAGCGGCCGACATCCGCTCCCTCGAGATTACGAATCACGCCACGAACACCACGTTCAAGCTCGTCCGCAATCGCGACACCTGGTTTCTCACCGCGCCCCTCGACTGGCCAGCGAATCCGCATGCGGCGAGCAGCATCGTCCAGGAGTTACAGCTCCTGAAGAACGAAACCAGTTTCAGCGTCTCGGACCTGGCGCTCAATCGCCAGTCACTCGCCGACTACGGCTTGGAAAAACCCAAGCTCTCCATCGCCTTCACCTCCGGCGATCCGGCTGGCACCGTCGGCGCACCGCGGCCGGCGACGCGACTTGAAATCGGTGACACCACCGGCGACGGAAAACGCCTCTACGTCCTCTCGCCCGATCATCAGCGCATTCACGTCGTCAACCGGAGCCTCATCGAGACGCTGTCCGTTCCACTCGAGCAGTTGCGCGCTGAAACCCTGCTGAGCGTGCGCGTCTTCGAGGCTCGTTCGCTGAGTATCCAAACGGCCAGTGTGGACCCCAGCCGCCCCGGCGCAACCGGCGTGCGGGTGCGTATCCGCCGGGATGGTACGCGTTGGACGTTCGAAACTCCGGTCATCGCCCGCGCCAGCAAGACTGCCGTCGAGCTGACCATTAACGAGCTCAACGCCCTGCAGCCGAAAACGTTTGAGCCCACGCCCCGGCCATCAGCCCTGCCGTCAGCCGCGCCACGACTCCGCATCATGATCGAGGGTAACAACCGCCACGAAACGCTTTTCCTCGGTGACCTCGTGCCCACGAGTCCCGCGGCTGGCCCGGCCGACACTGCACCGGCGACCGCCGCAACCAGCGGCCCCGCGAAGTCCGAGGAGTATTATGCCCAGCTCGACGGTCGCGAGGCTCTGTTCACGGTGGTGATTCCACCTGCTCTGCTCGACTCGCTGCGCATGGCGCAGGAATCGCTCCGCGAAAAACGCATTCTCGATTTCGATCCCGGCATCGTTTCCGCGATCACCATCGCCGCACCGATCCAGCCTAATCAGGCGCCCATCACCCTGCAGCGCGTGGAGGCGGCACCGGGTCAGGTCGGGGAAGCCGCGCAGGCGTGGCAGATCGTGCATCGCAGCGACGGCGCGCAAAGCCCGCAGACCTCTCCGGGCGAAACGCCAGCCGTTCGCCGCCTGCTCGAGCGTCTAACCCTGCTCAACGCCGAACAGTTCAAGAGCGATGCACCCACCTCTGCAGACCTGGAAGATTGGGGGTTCAACCGTCCGCTACGCCAAGTCACGCTGGCGTTTTCGGGCAACACCCCTGCCTTGGTCCTGCGGCTCGGCACCGATTCCGCGCGAAGCACCACCTATGCGCGAGTCGGTACCGCGGCGGAGCCAGGCGTATCCATCTACACCGTAAACTCTGATATTCTCACCGCCCTCGATCTCTCACCTGATGTCTGGCGCAACCGGGCTGTCGGTGAACCCCTGCCCGCCTCGTCGCGCGTTTCCGCGCTCAAGCTCACGGACCTGACCGAAAATCGCGCGCTCGCCGAAATCATTTTGAACCCAGCTGGTGATCCGACCGCGCCCGTACGCGATCCCAAGGCGGTAGCCATCGTCGTGGCAGCCTTGCGCAATCTTCGCGCCAAAGACTTTGTCGCCGGCGGCTTCGCTGAACGCGTGGCGGTGGCGAACGATGCGCCGTGGCGCTTTCAACTCGATGCATCGATCACTTCGCCGGGCCTGGGCGGACTGGAACAAACGCGCACGTTCACCCTTCTTGTGACGGAGCGCCTCGGCGGCGTCGTGCAGTACGCCGGCTCCAAGGAGCTCGACTCCATATTTTCACTGGATCAGGGGCTCATCGACGCGCTCTGGTCGCTCGCTTACGGCGGCCGCGATCCAGGTCCGCCGGCGCTCAAGAAGCAGTGAACGCAGAGAGCGGGCACTGTCGCGTTTAATTCCGAGGGTAGGGCCCGACCCGTCGTTCCGATCCGCGACCCGTGGTGAAAACAATTGGTTCCACCGCGGTTTCTTCGTTTAGTTCTGCGCCTCTCTGACTGACTCGCCATCCCATGCCTTTCCTGGAGTACGCCTCTGACCTGCCCCGACTCACGCTGGCCGTGATCGGTCGTGGGCGCGGCGGTTCCCGACTGGGCAAACTGCGGTCAGGCGCCCAGCCGCGAGCCCCCGGATGAAACGGTGGCTTCAATTCGGCGGCCAGGCCGCTCAACTCTTCGGCAGCTGGATCGGATCTTTCGTGCTGTGGACCCTGTGGCTCACGTTAGGCGTGCTGCTGTTCGTCCAACTTTACATCGCTTCGGCCCGCGAACTATCTCTACCCGATTTCGTCCTCCGCCGCTTGGAGGATAAGCTCGCGGAGTCAGGATTGCGGGCGACGTTCTCCCGCACCTCGTTTGATCCGAGCGGCCGGGTTCTGGTGGAAAACACCCGGCTCTGGCTGCCTGCTTATGCCGAGCCGGTCTTCACCGCGCGCGCGATCTTCGTGCAGGTAAATCCATTGCTGCTCGTCCTCGGACAGGTTGAGCCGGTGGAAATTAAAATCATGGATGCTACGGTGGCCGTGCCGGCGATGCTTTCGACCAGTGGCCAGGCCGTCGAATTAATCCGGGATATCGAAGCGACCCTGCAGCCGGGCGAGAAAAGTTTCGCCATCCGCCAGCTCAGCGCCCGGGTCGCCGGGGTGGCGGTCGCCGCGCGCGGCACCATCCTGCTCCCGCGCGGAACCTCGACGGGCCCGGCCGAAACCGTCGGTGACAGGCTGGCGCGACTATTTCCGCTCGTGGCCCGCCAGGCACTTCGCTGGTCAGAGTACGTTTCCCACTTTGATCGACCCGAAGTTCAGCTGGAACTCACCCCTTCCGAGTCGGGCGCGAACTCGATCAATGTGATGGTCCTCGCGCGCGCCGCCCGCCTGGACCAACCCACCGCCCTCCGCGCCACCGAAATCCGGGCCAGCACTCGCATTCTTTTGCTCGTGGACACCCCAACTACGTGGATCGAATTCAGCGCGGCCACCATCGCTGTGGGCGACACCCACATCGACCACGTCCAGGCCAGCGTCTACGGACGACTGCAACCGGATGGGGTCAAATTCGACATTCGGGAAATCGCGGTGACCGCCGCGGGCGTCAAGGCCGCGGGATTTCCCGTCACCGCGATTTCCGCCCAGCTCTTCCCGCGTCCGTATCCAGAATTTGAGGTCGTGGCCAGCGCCAACCTCTTCGGCGCGCCGCTGGGCCTGCTGGGCCGCGCCAATCCGATGGCAGGTTCGGCCTCGGTGAACTTTACCGGAGACTTATCCCCGCAGATCATGGGCGCGCTCAGCCAACGCCTGCGCACCGACGTACGGCGCTTTTTCGATTTCGAGAGCCTGGCGATCGACCAGGGATACGCGCGCATGGGCGAGAAATGGCAGTTTGAAAAACTGCAGGCAAAGGTGCGCGTTCAAGGCATCAATGCCTACGGCGTCAGGATGACGGATGGCGTCGCCTCCGTGGAACTCGATCCGCACCGCTTTTACTCACCGGAGGCATTCGCGCGCATTGGCGAAAATTTTGCCCGCGGCTCGTATGAGCAAAATTTGGATACGCTCGAGTATCGGTTTCTCCTCGCAGGCCGGCTGCGTCCGCTCGAAATCTCAACCTGGTTTCGCGAGTGGTGGCCCAACTTTTTCACGCAGCTCGAGTTTCCGACGGCACCGCCGAATGCCAGTGTCGATGTCCGGGGTTTCTGGAAGGAAGGTCACCGCACCTCCGTTTTTGTGCAGGCCGACGCGCCGAAGCCCATCATCCGGGGCGCAGACTTCGAGCGGGTTCGCACGCGACTCTTTATCCGGCCCGGCTTTTTCGACGGCCTTGAGGTCGTCGGCTTTCGACCCGAAGGCGGGCTGCGCGGACACTTCACCTACCTGATTGATAGCGAGACGGAAGAATGGCGCAGGGTGGATCTCGCGTTTGATTCGACGGTGGATCTCTCCGTGCCCAGCCGAATTGTCGGCCCACTCCTTACCTCCGTGCTGGCGCCCTTTGCGATCACGGGCGTACCGACGCTGAAATTCCGCGCGCGATTCACCGGAACCGGGGCGCCCGAGGGGAAACACCAGCAGATGCAAATCGATGTGAGTACCCGGGACGCGTTCAGCGTTTATAAGTTCCCGCTTCAGCACGTCTCTTTCAGAGCCACGGTGGCCGACGAGGACATCACCGTCGAAGAGGCTGAAGCGATGTTCGCCGGCGGCGTAGTCGGCGGCCGCGCGCGCCTCACCGGCCTCGGTGAAAAACGCCAGCTCGGGTTCGATGTGCGATTGCGAGACGCCAGCTTGGGCGAGGCGGCGGCGGTGGTGCAGAGATTTCTGGCCGACCAAAAAGGCCAGCCAACTCCAGCGCCGGGAAAATTCATGCAGGAAAAAGCCAACGTGCGCATGGATTTCGCCGCCTCGGCGGAGGGACGCTACGACGATCTCTTGAGCTTTCGCGGTGCGGGCAACGCCACGCTGCAGGGCGCCGAAATCGGTGAAGTGGCTCTGCTGGGCGCGCTGTCCGAAGTCGTGCCTTTTACGACGCTGCATTTCAACAAGGCGCAGGCGAATTTTAAAATTGACGGAGCGAAGCTCGTGTTTCCCGAAGTGAAATTGCTCGGCACGGATTCAGCCATCGACGCTCATGGAACCTACGCGCTCGATCGCCGCGAACTGGATTTCAACGCGAAGATCCTGCCCTTTCAGGAAAGCGAGAACCTGATCAAGACCGTAGTCGGGGCGGTACTTTCCCCGCTTGCTGCGGCGTTCGAAGTGAAGTTGTCGGGCTCCCTCGGAAACCCCAAGTGGTCGCTGCTGCGCGGTCCGGCAAATCTTTTGCGTTCCTTGGGACCGGGCGAGGCTGCCACGGAAGACGACGCCAGCGGAACTCGGACCGCGGCAACCGGGGCCACCCCCAACACTGGTCTTCCCAGCAGCTCCTCTCCCAGCCACGAGACCGCAGCCAAACCGGTGAACGACTGACCCAAGACTGATACGATTGTGGTGGAGCGGCTTGTCCCTAAGCCGCTAACGTGAGCGCGAACATTCGGAAGCGGGTTGGGGACAACTCGCTCCACCTTTCAGCTGAGGGCTCGTTAACGGGCGCTTCGGTCGAAATACCTGTTGCAGGATGAGAAAATATCCCTCAAGTAGGGTGAATACCCCATGCCTTCACCCCTAAAATCGCGGCCGCTCTCCACGGGCGAGGTTCCGACCACGGCGACGGTCATTGTAGGCCTGACCGGCGGACTGGTGGCGCTTGGCTGGGATTATCTAAATCACGAGCTCGCGCCGGCCGCCGTTCTGGGGGCGGTCACGGGAGTACTCGGAATCGCGGGGTTAACCGTCCACCTCGCTCGTCTTGCCCGGAGAGCGGCTCGCGCCGCCGACTCGTTGCAGCAGAAACTCGACGCCGAAAAAGAAGCTCGGGACCAGATCAACGCGCGGCTCAAAATTGCCGACGAAAGACTGCGGCTCGCCCTCGATTCAAACCAGATCGGGCTCTTCGAATGGAACGTCGCCACCCACCACGTTTATTACAGTCCGGGCCTCTGGGCGATGCTCGGCTGCAATCCCCAGGGGATGGGCGACACTCCTGAGGTTTGGCAGGCATTGATCCACCCAGAGGACGTCGCCCTCTACCAGCTTCGTCTTGCCGCGCAGCTGAGCGGCAGCGCGCCTGTCATTGAATCCGAATATCGGGTACGCACCCCGGCCGGAGCCTGGCGTTGGGTGAACACCCGGGCCAAGTCCGTCGCCACCCAGGCTGATGGTCGCCCAAGCCGGATCGTCGGGACAGTTCAGGACGTCACGGCGCGACGTAAAACCGAACTGGCGTTGCAGGCCAGCGAGGCCGAGGGCCGCACGCTTTCGCTCGTCGCAGCGAAGACCGACAATCTCGTGCTGATCGCTTCACCCACCGGCACGATCGAATGGGCCAACGAGGCTTTCTGCCGCGTGATGGAATATCGCTTGAATGAGGTGGTCGGGCGGAATCCTGCGCACATCCTCACCGGCTCCGAAACCGATCGGCGCACCCTCGTCCGTATCCGCCGCGCCATGACAGACGGCCGGAGCATCGTCACGGACATCGTCAACTACTCCAAGTCCGGCCGAAAATATCATCTGCAGGTCGAAATCCAGCCGGTGCACGGCGCCGACGGCAAGATTGAGAATTTCATCGCCGTCCAGACCGACATCACGGCCCGGGTGGAAACGGACCGACAGCTCCGGCGGGCGAAAGCCGACGCCGACCGGGCGTCACGAGCCAAGAGCGACTTCCTCGCGGCGCTGTCGCACGAAATTCGGACGCCGATGAATGGCGTCATTGGCACGACCAGCCTCCTGCTCGAGTCGCCGCTTTCCGGCGACCAGCGCGACTTCGTCACTACCATCCGCACCTCGGGCGAGGCATTGCTGACGATCATCAACGACATTCTCGACTTCTCCGCCATCGACTCCGGCAAAGTGCAACTCGTCCGGGCTCCATTCGAATTGGCGGTCTGCCTCGAGGAAGCTTTGGATCTCTTCGCGCTGCAGGCCTCGTCCAAGCGAATCGAAATCGGGTATACCATCACGCCAGATGTGCCTGGAATAATTTTGGGTGACGCCACCCGGCTGCGCCAGGTTGTGGTTAACCTGCTGCACAACGCCGTAAAGTTCACTCCGAGTGGCCGGATCTCGGTCGAAGTTCGGCGACTCTCTCCGATTCCCGTCGTTTCCCTCAGCCCCGACGATTGCGGCGGAGGACAGCGGACCACGTTGGAATTCACCGTCAGAGACACCGGCATCGGCATTCCGCCGGACCGACTTGAGCACCTGTTTGAAGCGTTCAGCCAAGTCGATTCGTCCAACAGCCGCCGCTACGGCGGCACCGGGCTGGGGCTGGCCACCTGCCGAAAGCTTTGCGAGTTCATGGGGGGCGGTATCCGCGCCGAAAGTACGGGCGCCGGAGGCTCCGCGTTTGTTTTCACGATCCTAACGGAACCCGATCGCAACCTCACAGTGAGCGCACCGGACGTACCGGGCGCCCTCCGCGAAGGCTGGGTTCTCTGTGTGGAAGACAACCCTACCACCCAGACCCGCTTAAACGGCATCTTTAAACGGCTCGGCGTCGAGTGCCTCACCGTTTCGACCCCCCGGCAGGCGGTCATCGTCGCCGATAATGCCGCCCACCCGCCCGCGCTGCTCGTCGTGGACGCGGG
>Ga0163150_10004095_pt1 | contig 19823 bp, 14 predicted proteins | sample OliLakLV19P2IB_FD_148628 | JGI IMG/M metagenome (GOLD analysis project Ga0163150, IMG submission 148628) | Freshwater microbial mat bacterial communities from Lake Vanda, McMurdo Dry Valleys, Antarctica - Oligotrophic Lake LV.19.P2.IB | ecosystem: Environmental > Aquatic > Freshwater > Lake >...
AACCGGCCGAAAGGATTAATGGCGAGGTATTTTTACTCCGCCCGCGGACGACAAAACGACGCCGCTTAAGTGATGTAGTTTTGCACCGGCGCGCACAGAAATGAGCGATCCTGACCACTTGCAGCAATTGGAACAGTGGATGACGAGCTATCGGCCGGACGAGTTGTTCGACGAGACCGGCAGGCTCAATGCAGAGCTTGCTGAATTGGCTCCGAAAGGGGAGCGCCGGATGAGCGCCAATCCGCACGCCAATGGCGGCATGCTTCTGCGCGAGCTGCGCCTGCCAGATTTCGCCGACTACGCAGTCGCTGTGCCTGCGCCGGGCACGGTGGATGCAGAGGCGACCCGCGTTCAAGGCCAATTCGTTCGCGATGTGATGAAGCTGAACCCCGACAATTTTCGCGTCTTTAGCCCTGACGAAACGACCTCAAACCGTTGGGGTGCGATATTTGAAGTCACGAACCGTTGCTCAACCGCCGAGATTATTTCTCTCGACGACCACGTCGCGCCCGACGGGCGCGTGATGGAGATGCTGAGCGAACATCAGTGCGAAGGCTGGTTGGAAGGCTACTTACTCACGGGGCGCCACGGCTTCTTTCCCTGTTACGAGGCCTTCATCCACGTCGTCGATTCGATGTTCAATCAGCACGCCAAATGGCTAGAAATGACGCGCCGAATTCCATGGCGCCGGCCGATCGCTTCGCTGAACTATTTGCTCACGTCGCATGTGTGGCGCCAGGATCATAACGGCTTCACGCATCAAGATCCCGGCTTCATCGACCTCGTCGTGAACAAGAGGGCCGAACTTATCCGCGTCTACTTGCCCCCTGACGCAAATACGCTGCTCTCGGTGACAGATCATTGCATGCGGAGCCGCAACTACGTGAACGTAGTCATTGCGGGCAAACAACCTGCCCCGCAATGGCTCGACATTGACGCCGCCACGCAGCACTGCGCCGCTGGCATCGGAATATGGTCGTGGGCGAGCAACGAGGACGGCGGCGAACCCGACGTCGTCATGGCCTGTTGCGGTGATGTCCCCACGCTCGAAACCCTGGCAGCCGTGGAATTGTTGCGGACGCATTTTCCAGACCTGAAAGTCCGCGTGATCAATGTCGTGGATTTGATGAAGCTTCAGGCGCAGCGCGAACACCCGCACGGCTTGAGCGACAGGGATTTCGACGCGCTTTTCACCACGACCAAGCCGATCATCTTTGCTTACCACGGCTATCCAACGCTGGTGCACCGCCTCACCTACAATCGCACCAATCATCAAAACCTGCATGTGCGCGGCTATAAGGAAGAGGGAACGACCACCACGCCGTTCGACTTGGTAGTGATGAACAACCTTGACCGTTTTCACCTGGCGGCAGACGTGATCGATCGCTCGCCTCAACTCGGCCAACGCGGCGCCGCTGTGAAAGAGGTATTCCGGGACAAGCTCATCGAGCACACGCGCTACATCGAGCAATACGGTCAGGACATGCCGGAAATTCGCAACTGGCGGTGGGGGGGAAAGCCGTGACCGATATGGGAGTCGATCCCCCGCGCATCTATTTTCTTCGGCACGGCCAAACAGCTTGGTCGCTCTCGGGCCAGCACACTGGCCGCACCGACCTTGCGCTGACAGCGCATGGCGAAGAGGAGGCGCGCGGGCTTGCGGACCGGCTCGGTGATGTGAATTTCACGCACGTGTTCACCAGTCCGCTGCTGCGCGCGCGACGAACGAGCGAGCTGGCGGGATTGGGCGATGGCGCGGCAATCGAGCCGGACGCAGTGGAGTGGGACTACGGCGACTACGAGGGACGACGCCCGGAAGAAATTCGCAAGGAGCGACCAGACTGGAATATCTTTCAAGATGGTTGTCCGGGCGGCGAGACGCCGCTGCAGGTTTCGGAAAGAGCGGATCGGCTGATTGCACGAGTGCGAGCGATGGATGGGAATATCGCCGTCTTTGCACATGGACAGTTTGGCCGCGTGTTGGGCGCGCGCTGGATTGAATTGCCAGTGAGGCAAGCGCAACATTTTCTTCTCAGCACCGCATCACTCAGCATCCTCGGCTATGGACACAATCGCCGCGAAGAGCCGGCGATCGTTTTGTGGAACTCCATATGAAACGAGACCGTCGCATCGAGTTTGCGCATTCCACACGCATCATGAGCTTCTTGAGATAGTTGGCGCGCGCGTTTGAATTGAAGACTGGGCTTCACGGAACAATGCCGCTACGCGGCGCGTTGCTGGAGAGCGTAGTGCGGCGTTTCCGCCTCACAACCAAAAAGCCGCTCGGAGCCAAGCAGTGATCACGTTCAATGTCGTCAAGGAGCAGCATGGTTGGGCCGTTCGAATGGGCGGGCGCATGACCACGCCGTTCTGGTCCAGGGACCTGGCCGTTCGCGAGGCAAACTGCCTTGCCCAATCTATCCGCCGCCATGGCGAGTGCACTGAAGTCATCGTGCACGAACCTGACTTTAGCCACGCGCCGACGGCGAGAGGCGCAGCAGTCGTTGCGGGTCGCTTGGCAACGCTCGGGCCGTTGGATGGGTCTGTGGTGATTTGACATAGTGTCCAGCCCGGTGAGCGGCGCGCATCACAATGCGGTTTGAGACAAATGCTTTGGCGCGCGAGCAACAGCTTCGCCAATTGATGGATTTTGGCGCGCCGGTTAGCCGTCTGCTGCGGATCGACCGACCAAGACCGCTTTGGGACGACGGTGCTCCCATCAGGGCAGAGCTCTTCAGCGTCGAGCGACTCGAGGAGCACGCAAGAAGTCTCGCCGCAGCGCAGACGGTAACACCTCGCGAGATAAGGGGCGCTTCACTTTCGATCCGGCTCGCGGATGATGAAGCCGTGCTGTTGGCCGCCTACCGTGACGTCGCCGACGACATCGCCGAAGGCGCAGCGATCACGCCTGCCGCCGAGTGGCTGATTGATAACTTTCACATGGTGGAAAAACAGATCCGCGAAGTCCGAGGGGATCTGCCGCCCGGCTATTACCGGCAACTGCCGAAACTCGCGGGTGGTCCTCTCGCAGGATACCCGCGGGTGTTCGGCGTGGCTTGGGGTTTTGTTGCACATACCGACAGCCTCTTCGATCCAGAAGTTCTGCGCCGCTATGTCCGCGCCTATCAGGAGGTTCAGCCGCTCACTATTGGAGAGCTGTGGGCGGTCGCCATCACCTTGCGGATCGTTCTGGTTGAGAACCTCAGGCGGATCGCCAAACGGATAATGGACAGCCGCGCCGGACGTCGCGCCGCGGATGAATTGGGCGACCGATTGCTGGGCGTTGGGGGCGCCGCGCCCGAACTGCCGGCGGACATCCTTCCGCTGCCCGGCCGACAGACATTTGCTGACGCCTTTCTCATGCAGCTCGTCCATCGGCTGCGCGATCAGGACCCCAGTATGGCGCCAGCACTGGAGTGGCTCGACGACCAACTGGTCGCACAGGGGACGACAGCTGACGCGGTTGTTCGCGACGAGCATCAACGGCAGGTTTGGGGCAGCGTAACTGTCCGCAACATCATCACCAGCATGCGTCTCATTTCTAGTGTCGACTGGGCGGAATTGTTCGAGCGCCTCAGCTTAGTCGATGACGTCTTTGAAGCTGGAAGCGCGTTCGGCGCCATGGATTTTCCGACACGCAACCTCTATCGCAACGCGGTCGAAGAACTTGCTCGCGGCTGCGATCTCACCGAACTGGAGCTAGCCCACGCGGCCGTCGCGTCGGCCGCGCGCGCCACCAAAGCGGGCAGCGACCCTCGCCGCCAAGATCCTGGCTACGCTCTCATCGCTGGCGGCCGCGCCGAGTTCGAAGCCGCGATCGGCTTTCGGCCGCCGGCGCAGGCTTGGCCGGGCCGTGTCTATCGCAGCTTGGGGATTGGCGGTTACGTCGGTGCGGGCGCGCTGGTTGCAGCGGGTTTGTTGGCCATCCCCTTGTCCATCCTCACCGCAAATGGCTTGAGCGCCGGCTGGCTTTTACTGCTCGCGATACTCGGAGTGATCCCCGCGATCGACGTAGCCGTCGCTGTTGTGAACAATATCGTTACACAGGGCTTTCGCGCCGCCCTGCTGCCTGGGATGTCGCTGCGCGGCGGCATTCCTCGGCAATGGCGCACTCTGGTCGCCGTCCCGACTTTCCTCACCACACCTAAGGACATCGACGAGCAGATTGGTCGGCTCGAGATCCACTATCTCGCGAGCCCCGAGGGCGAACTCCATTTTGCGCTGCTCTCGGACTGGGCCGATGCGGAAAGCGAACATGCTGATGGCGACGCCGAACTCCTGGCGTTAGCGAAAGAGGGCGTCGCGCGATTGAATCGACAGTATGGACCGGCCGCGGGCGGCGAGCGTTTCCTACTGCTGCACCGCCGGCGCGTTTGGAATAAGGGCGAGGGCCGCTGGATTGGGTGGGAGCGCAAGCGCGGAAAGCTTAGTGAACTCAATCGGCTTCTCAGGGGCGCGCCAGACACTACATTTTTGTCGCCGCCAGCAGTGCCGCCAAACGTTCGCTTCGTGATCACGCTCGACGCCGACACACGGCTTCCCCGTGAGACTGTCGTGCGCCTCATCGGCAAGATGGCGCATCCTCTCAACCGCCCGCGTTTTGATGCTGCGCTCGGGCGAGTTGTCGAAGGCTATGCCGTGCTGCAGCCGCGGGTCACCCCCGCGCTTCCGGTTGGGCGTGAGGGATCACTCTTCCTTCGGGTTTTCACCAGCGCCTCCGGTATCGATCCATACGCGGCGGCAGTTTCTGACGTTTATCAGGATCTATTCGGAGAAGGCTCCTACACGGGCAAGGGCATCTACGACATCGACGCCTTTGAGTTGGCGCTTGCAGGCCGCGTACCCGAATCCACCTTGCTCAGTCACGACCTCTACGAGGGAATATTCGCCCGCGCGGGCCTCGCCTCAGACGTCGAGGTCGTGGAGGAATTCCCCGCCCGCTACGATGTTGCAGCGCGGCGCCACCATCGCTGGACGCGGGGTGATTGGCAGCTCCTGCCGTGGATACTCGGGCGAGGACCAAAACTGGGCTCGCTTCGGTCGCAGGGCGGTGTCCCCGCAATCGGTCGCTGGAAGATGCTGGATAATGTTCGACGCTCGCTCTCTGCGCCGTCGATCGTGATCGCGCTCGTCGCAGGATGGGCGCTATCGATCCAAAACGCAGTCGTCTGGACCGGCTTCGTTGTGTTCACGATGGCGCTCCCGCCATTGCTCCCGGTTGTTGCGGAGATCATCCCGCGCCGTCCGGGCGTGACGCTTGGCGGTCACCTCCGCGCTCTGGGCGCAGACCTTCGTCTCGCGCTCGTCCAGTTGGGGCTGATGATCATCTTTCTCGCTGACCAGGCTTGGCTGATGGGAGATGCGATCGTCCGCACTTTGATCCGCGTCACGCTGACCCGTCGCCACCTTCTCGAATGGGTCACAGCGGCCCAAACGGCGTCCGATTCCGATCCCGGTATTGGGGGCTTCTATAAGCGGATGGCCGGTGCGTTGGTGGTCGCCGCCTTCGCAGTCGGTGTGGCCTGGATGTGGGGAGGTGGCGCCTGGCCTCTGGCCGCGGTGTTCGCGGCGGCGTGGTTTGCCTCTCCGGCCGTGGCTTTTTGGGCGAGCCTGTCGCCAAGAATCGTTGGCCGGCGTCCTCTGAACGATGCGGACGCGCTGTCCTTGCGCCTCATTGCAAGGCGGACGTGGCGCTTCTTCGAGGTCTTCGTCACGCCCGCCGACAATGCGTTGCCGCCGGATAACTTTCAGGAGACCCCAGAGCCCGTGGTCGCTCACAGGACTTCGCCGACGAACATTGGTATCTACTTGTTATCGGTCGCCAGCGCGCGAGACTTCGCCTGGATTGGGACCCGGGACGCCGTGGCGCGGTTTGAGGCGACCTTGGCCACCATGGCGCGGATGCAAAAACATCGCGGCCATTTGTACAATTGGTATGACACGCGCGACTTGCGTCCGCTCGATCCCCAATACGTCTCCTCGGTTGATAGCGGCAATCTGGCTGGGCATCTGATCGCTATGGCCAACACCTGCCGACAATGGCGGGTTCAAGATTTGGCGGAGCAAAGTCGGCTCCGAGGCGTAGGCGATGCTCTGGAGCTGGTTCGCAACGATGCGCGTCGATTGCGGGATCTTGGGAGATGGCAAAGCGTGTCATGGCGGCGGCTTGGCGAAGAGATCGAACGTTGTGCAGCGACGCTAATTGGCCCCGGCGCATCGGGCGCGACGTTTGAGCAGCGTCTTTCAGCTCTCGCCGAGCAGGCGACGATAGTGAGCGACACGGTACGAGAGCTTGTGCTTGAGGAAAACGACGAGGCCAGCGCCGATCTGCAGTTCTGGGCGGATGCAGTGGGCGCGTGCATAGAAAGCCATAGGCGCGATCTCCAGACGCAACCGGTCGCACTTCTCGCGGCAAGTCTATTGGACGTGGAAGAGACCGCACGGTCTTTGGCAATGTCGATGGAGTTCGGCTTTCTGATCGACACCGATCGCTTGTTGTTATCGATCGGCTATCAGGTGTCGGAGGGCGTGCTCGATCCGAGCTGCTATGATCTGCTTGCTTCGGAGGCTCGGCTCGCAAGTTTCATCGCTATCGCCAAGGGCGATGCGCCGGCGCGGCACTGGTTCCGCCTTGGGCGGGCGGTGACGCCGGTCGCGCATGGCGCAGCGCTCATCTCTTGGTCCGGCTCGATGTTTGAGTATCTCATGCCGAGCATCGTCATGAAGGCGCCGGCGGACAGCCTCATCGAACAGACCAACCGGTTTGTCGTCAAGCGCCAGATCGAATATGGCGCGACGCGAGCGCCCTGGGGCGTTTCGGAATCCGCCTACAATGCGCGTGACTTGGACTTTACCTATCAATACTCAAACTTCGGCGTTCCAGGCCTCGGCCTAAAGCGCGGGCTCGCCGACAACATGGTGGTTGCGCCATACGCCACCGCCTTGGCGAGCATGATCGACCCGCAGGCCGCCGCTCATAATTTTGAACGCCTTGAGGTCCTCGGCGCGCGCGGTCGCTATGGCTTTTATGAAGCGCTGGATTTCACGCCGGCGCGGGTCCCGGACGGCCAATCGGTTGCCCTGGTTCGCGCCTACATGGCTCACCACCAGGGCATGACGATCGCCAGCATCGCCGACACTTTGCTTGATGGGTTGATGCGTGACCGCTTCCACGCCGAGCCGATGGTGCAGGCGACGGAGTTGCTTTTGCACGAGCGGGCGCCTCGCGAGGTCACAGCGCCGCCGCCGCTGGTTTCCGAGACAACATCGACGGTCCGCGCGTTTGAAGGAGCTGCGGCGTGGCGAAACTCAAATCCCGATAACGCAACGCCTGCAACGCAGCTGCTATCGAACGGACGCTATGCGGTCATGCTGACAGCGGCAGGGGCAGGTTACAGCACTTGGGGCGACCTTGCGGTGACGCGCTGGCGCGAGGACGCGGTCTGCGATGATTGGGGGTCGTACGTCTATTTGAGAGACGTCGCCAGCGGCGCAGTCTGGACCGCGGCATACCAGTCGACCGGATTTGAACCCGAGACTTACAAGGTCGCGTTCAATGAAGACAGCGCAGAATTTTCGCGCCGTGACGCCAACTTCACAACCAATTTCCAAGTGCTCGTCTCCGCTGAGGACGACGCAGAAGTGCGCCGGGTGACGATTTCAAACTGCAGCGAGGGCCCGCGTGAAGTTGAGGTGACCTCCTATGCCGAATTGGTTCTGGCGCCTCAGGCGTCCGATGTTGCCCACCCGGCGTTTTCTAAACTCTTCATCGAGACCGAGCACCTCGCAGGCTTAGGCGCCATCGTCGCCCGGCGGCGGCGGCGAGCGCCGGCCGAGCCAGAAGCGTGGGCGGCGCATTTGGCTGTCGTCGATGGCGAGGTCGTCGGCAAGCGCGAATTCGAAACCGATCGCGCAAGATTCCTGGGTCGTGGCGGCAGCGTCCGCGCGCCAAGCGTAGTGATGAGCGGGCGACCGCTCTCAGGCGCGACCGGCGCCGTGCTTGATCCCATCTTCGCTTTGCGGCGGCGTCTTCGAATTGCACCCGGAGCGACCGCGCGCATTGATTTTTGGACGATGGCCGCCTCGTCCCGCGAGGCGGTGCTCGATCTGATCGACAAACACCACGACGCCGGCGCGTTCCAGCGCGCGGCCGCTTTAGCGTGGACGCAAGCACAGGTGCAATTGCACCACCTTGGTATCAATCGAAGCGAGGCCGGCCAATACCAGCGCCTGGCCGGACACATGATCTATGCAACGCCTGTCATGCGGCCGCCGTCCGTCACCATCGCCGCGGGCAGCGGCGGTCAGCCCGGCTTGTGGGCTTTGGGTATTTCCGGCGACTTGCCGATCATCCTCGTGCGCATCGACGCCGCTCATCAACTCGGTGTCGTGAAGGAGGCGCTTCAGGCGGTGGAGTATTGGCGCATGAAGCGCCTGGCGGTGGATTTGGTGATCCTCAACGAGCGTGCTTCGTCTTATGTGCAAGACCTACAGATCGCGCTTGAGACACTTGTGCGGGCCAGCCAGTCGCGTCCTCAGATTGGCGAGCAGCGCACGCCCGGCCACATCTTCATGCTGCGCGCCGACCTGATAACTCTAGATGCCCGCGCCCTACTTCTGTCAGTCGCGCGTGTTGTCCTGTTAGGTGAGCGCGGACGGCTCTCTGATCAGCTTGAGCGGGCGACGGAGGCTGCGCCTTCGCATCGACCGACGCCGGTGCGTGCCGCACCGGCGTCCGCGCTCCAAGTATCGCGCCCGCCGCCGGGTGTGGAATATTTCAACGGCTTGGGGGGATTTGCTGAAGGGGGACGAGAATACGTGACGATCTTGGGGCCGGGCCAATCGACTCCCGCCCCGTGGATCAACGTCATCGCCAACTCTGGTTTCGGCTTCCAGGTGTCGGCGGAAGGCGGCGGCTACACGTGGTCAGTGAACAGCCGCGAGCATCAGCTCACCCCATGGTCCAACGACCCCGTGACCGACCGCCCGGGTCAAGCTTTCTACGTTAGAGACGAAGACACCGGTGATGTGTGGAGCCCAACGGCGCTGCCGGTCAGAGATGAGGCGGCAACCTATGTGGCGCGGCATGGCTGGGGTTATAGCCGCTTCGAACACACAGCGCACGGCATCGCCGCCGACCTGCTTGAGTACGTGCCGCTCGCCGATCCGTTGAAGATTTCGCGGCTGAAATTGCGCAACACATCAGACCGCGTCAGGCGCGTTTCGGTGACAGCCTATGTCGAGTGGGTCCTAAGCGCTTCGCGCGTTGCAGGGGCGCAGTTTGTGACGACGCGAATCGATCCTGGCAGCGCGGCGATGTTCGCGACCAACGCGTGGAACCCGGCCTTTGGCGAACGGGTTGCTTTCGTTGATCTCGCGGGCCGCCAGAGAAACTGGACCGGTGACCGTCGCGAGTTTATCGGCCGCAATGGCGTGCTCGCCTGGCCTGCGGCCTTGGTAAATGGAAGTTCCCTGTCGGGCCGGGTTGGCTCTGGGCTCGATCCCTGCGGCGCTCTTCAAACCATCTTCGAGATCGCGCCGCACGGCGTCGCCGAGATCGTTTGCTTCCTCGGTGATGCTGCAAATGAGTCCGAGGCGCAGTCGTTGATTGCACACTACCGCGAGACCGATCTCGACGCCGTGCTGGCCGGCGTCAAGCGCTTTTGGGAAGACACCGTCGCTACGGTTCAGGTGAAGACGCCGGACCGGTCGATGGACATTATGCTCAATGGCTGGTTGACGTACCAAACACTTGCCTGCCGGGTGTGGGCCAGGTCAGCATTTTACCAGGCCAGCGGCGCCTACGGGTTCAGGGACCAACTGCAGGACTGCATGGCCCTCGCGACGATCCATCCGTCGATGACCCGCGAACACTTGCTGACCGCCGCGAGCCGCCAGTTCGTGGAGGGCGATGTGCAGCATTGGTGGCTGCCGCATTCAGGTCAGGGAGTGCGCACGCGAATCTCGGACGACCGCGCTTGGCTCGCCTATGCTGCCGCGCACTATCTAAAAGTCACGGGTGACGTCGCCGTGCTCGAAGAGGTCGTTCCCTTCTTGGAGGGCCAGAGCTTAGAGCCGGGCGAGAGCGACAACTTCTTCTTGCCGGCGGTCTCCGATGATGCCGCGAGCCTTTACGAACATTGTGCCCGTGCGCTCGACGCAAGTCTTGCGGTCGGCGCGCATGGCCTGCCGCTGATTGGCGGCGGCGACTGGAACGACGGCATGAACCGGGTTGGCGAGGGCGGCAGAGGTGAGAGCGTCTGGCTCGGTTGGTTGCTCCACGCCGCCCTTGATGTCTTCGCCGATATTGCTGATCGCCGCGGCGACCAGGTTCGAGCAGCGGCCTGGCGCGCCCATCTCACTGCGTTGAAAGCGGCAATCGAGGGCGAAGCCTGGGATGGCCTTTGGTATCAGCGAGGCTGGTTCGACGATGGCTCGCCGCTTGGCTCGTCTTCCAGCGAGGAGTGTCGAATCGACTCGATTGCCCAGTCGTGGGCGGTTCTGTCAGGCGCCGGACAGCCCGAGCGCGCCGCCCAAGCTATGGCGGCCGTCGATCGTGAGCTGATCTTGCCGCACGAGAACCTAGCTTTGCTGTTCACGCCGCCTTTCGATCGGTCCTGGCCCGATCCTGGCTACATCAAGGGGTATCCTCCCGGCGTGCGCGAGAACGGGGGCCAGTACACCCACGCCGCTTTGTGGTCGGTGATGGCCTTTGCCGGACTCGGCGAGGGCGACAAAGCCGCAGCACTCTTCTGGATGCTCAATCCAATCAACCACGCCCGCACACGCGCCGACATGCAACGCTACAAAGTGGAGCCTTACGTCGTCGCGGCCGATGTCTACTCGGCCACCGGCCATGTCGGGCGCGGTGGCTGGACTTGGTACACGGGATCGGCGGGCTGGATGCAACGCGCTGGCGTTGAGGCTATCCTTGGCGTTCGCATTGAGAGCGGTTCACTGCGTTTTGAACCGTGTATTCCAAGTTCTTGGCCCGGATTTGAACTTACGCTGAAATACGGCTCGTCGCGGTATGAGATCGTCGTCGAAAACCCACAAGGCGTGCAGCGTGGCGTGGCCGCCGCTGAACTCGACGGCGCGCCGATCGCCACAAGCCCTGTCCTGATACTCCTCAACGATGACGGCGCGGCTCATCGTCTGCTCGTGGTGATGGGGGCTTGAAGCATCATAGCGGCGCGTTTCGCGCGCGTGGTCGGTCGCATAGTTCGTTGGCAACGCCTCGGCTGAGCGATCGTCTGTTAGAATATGGAGGCTCTAGTGCAAATCGGAATTGTCGGGCTCGGACGGATGGGGACGGGTATCGCACGTCGGCTAATGCGAAGTGGGCACGAATGCATCGTGTATAACCGCACGCCCGGCCCGGTGTCGGTCCTGGCGCAAGAAGGAGCTGTCGCCGCGCAAAGCATCGATGATCTGGTTCAGAAGCTTCGTGAGCCGCGGGTAGTCTGGATCATGCTTCCTGCAGGTGATGTCACCGAAAGCGCAATCTTCGCGGCGAGCGCAGCGTTGAACGCGGGCGACACGATTATCGATGGCGGGAACACTTTCTATAAGGACGATATTCGGCGGGCGAGGGCATTGAAGGAGAAGCGCATAGAATATGTAGATATCGGCACGTCAGGCGGTGTCTGGGGTCTCGATCGCGGTTTTTGCATGATGGTCGGCGGCGACAGGCGCGTCGTCGATATGCTCGATCCGATTTTGAAGAGCTTGGCGCCTGGCGTTGGAGACATTCCGCGTACGAAGCGCGTGGCGGGCACCGATCCCAGGCCCGAGATGGGCTACCTGCATGCGGGCCCGACCGGCGCGGGGCACTTTGTGAAAATGGTGCACAACGGTATCGAATACGGATTGATGCAGGCCTATGCCGAGGGCTTCGACATCCTCAAGAACAAAAACTCCAACGCTTTGCCGGAGGAGGAACGGTTTACGCTGAACATGGCGGATATTGCCGAAGTTTGGCGGCGCGGCAGTGTCATCGCGTCATGGCTGCTCGATCTCAGCGCCGCCGCGTTGGCGAAGGATCCGCAGCTGGAGCAATTCTCAGGCTACGTTCAGGATTCCGGCGAAGGCCGCTGGACTGTAGAGGCCGCGATCGAGGAGGCTGTCCCAGCGGACGTGCTCACAAGCGCCCTCTATGCCCGCTTCCGCTCGCGTCTTGAGCACACGTTCGCGGAAAAGATGCTCTCAGCCATGCGTTTCGGTTTCGGTGGACATATCGAGACGCCGACCGAATAGGCGCACTTGCGCAACGTTTGCGGATCAAGACGTGATGCTGGCGCCACATAGGTGTGCGCGGCTTGCCCTGCGTCAGCGTGCCGGCTTTGTCGAATCCGATGACGCCGATCTTTCCAAGGATTTAGAGCGGTCCCGCCCCTTTTCTCCAGAATCTGGTTTGTCGACTGGCGTACGTTCAAATCTCATCGACGATCGTCTTCAGCATCGCGCGAACCGAGCCCGCAATTTCGCCGAGAAGAGGGTTGTCCACGGCCTGCATCGACGCCACTGGATCGATGGCGGCGATTTCGATTTTGCCGGGCGCCTCTTCGCGAACAATCACGTTGCACGGCAGCATGGTTCCGATCTTGGGCTCGGCCTGTAGAGCGCGATGGGCGAACTGCGGATTGCAGGCGCCGAGAATGAGGTAAGGCGCCATGTCGGCGCCAATCTTGGCTTTCAGCGTGGCGGCGACGTCGATCTCGCTGAGGACGCCAAAGCCATGCGCGGAGAGGGCCGCTTTGGTTCGTTCGACCGCCTCTGGAAACGACGCCTTGATCGTTTTGGTGAAGTAATAGGCCATGCGTCGTCTCCTTCGATCAAGCGAATGCGCCACTAGCTCGCCCCAAGGAGCGCATGCGTCGGCTCCGTTTGCGGCTCGTCCTCGCCTTTGCCGTCGTCACGCATCACGACGTAGAATCTGGGATGACGAGAACCGTGAGCAGCGTCGAAGAGGCGAGCCCGAACAACAACGAGATCGCCAGTCCTTGGAAAATAGGATCGAACAGAATGACGACGGCGCCGATCATGGCGGCAAGCGCAGTGAGCAAGATGGGCTTGAAGCGAATAGCGCCAGCCGCAAGGAGAACGGCGCGCAGCGGTCGCTGTTCCGTCTGGGTGTGGCGAATGAAGTCCACCAGCAGGATTGGGCTGCGCACGATGATCCCGGCCAGCGCGATGAAGCCGATCATGGAAGTGGCGGTGAAGGGCGCGTTGAACAAAATCTGTCCGATGACGATGCCAATGAGCGTCAAGGGAATGGGCGTGAGGATGACGAGGGGCAGCAGCTTTGTGCGGCGCCTCGCCGGGCTATTGCTGCTCGGCGGCGTTGTCGGGGGCATTGTTGGCCTGGCGGTCGCCAAGAAACTAGCCATGCGCGCGCTGCTCGCGCGGCGTGGGTTAGCGGGGCCTGTCTTGATCGTGGCGGCTTATGCTGCCTGACGCGCTTTGACCGCGCTTTAAGGCCGTGGACCTGTAGTTTCGTTTCAGACGTTGCTCGGATGGCGGCTCCTCGGCAGGCGCCACGGCGCGCTCGCGGCGCTCCGCTCCTTCTCACACCATTGAGGCCCCTCATGAAAGCCGTTCGGACCTGGATTCTTCTTGCGGACGGCGCTCGTGCGCGCATTCTCGAAAACACAGGGCCTGGTCACGGCCTGACCCCGGTGGAAGGCATGGTTTTTCAGGGGGATCATGGCGCCACCCATGACCTCGTCTCCGATCGCGAGGGGAGAAGCTACAGCTTTCACGGTCCTGGACGTTCTGCGGTTCAGTCGCGCTCAGACCCGCATCGCGACCTCAAGACCGTCTTCGCCCATAGCCTCGCCGACGTCCTGGCCGCCGCCCTCGAACAGAAATCCTTTGACCGTCTCATCATCGCTGCCGCACCAGTCACGCTGGGCGATTTGCGCGCAGCGATGTCGGATCAGGTTCGGGCCAAGGTAACTGGCGAAGTGGCGCATGATCTGACGAAGATCCCAAACAGCGACGTGGCGGATCATCTCAAAGCGGTGCTCGCAGCCTAACAGCGCCGGCCGGGAAGTAGCGAAAGCTACAAGTCAGCGGTCGTCAGTTCGAACGGAGAGATCGTGAAAGACCCATATGAGGTTCTGGGGGTCGCGCGCACGGCGGCGCCCGACGATATCCGCAAGGCCTATCGCCGGCTGGCGAAGAAGCTCCATCCCGATCTCAACCCCGGCGACAAGCAGGCGGAGGCGCGCTTCAAAGATGTGACGGCCGCTAACGATCTTCTTTCCGATCCGGGCAAGCGCCAGAAATTCGACAGCGGAGAGATCGACGCTTCGGGGGCCGAGCGAACTCGTCAACAATACTACAAGGATTTTGCAGCCGCCGGCGCGGCGAGCCCGTACGAGAACAGCTCCGGCTTTGCGGATTTTGGCGATGGCGAGGATTTGTTCGCGGAATTATTTCGTCGCCAGGCCGGACAAAAGCGGCGCACGCGCGGCGCGGACCTGCACTATCGGCTGGCGATCTCGTTCCTCGACGCCGTCAATGGCGCGACCCAGCGTCTCACGTTGCCGGATGGCGGCTCGCTCGACTTCAGCATCCCGGCAGGCATTCAAGAGGGCCAGACGCTGCGGCTGCGGGGAAAGGGCGCGCCGACGCGTGGAGACGGAGAGCCCGGCGATGCGCTGGTTGAGATTTCGATCAATCCGCATCGTTTCTTTGTTCGCGAGGGCGACGACATTTATATCGAACTCCCGATCACGCTCGCGGAAGCAGTGCTGGGCGCCCGCGTTAAAACCCCGACGCCGACGGGGGCGGTGATGCTGACGGTGCCGAAGGGATCAAACACCGGCGCAATTTTTCGCTTGAAGGGCAAGGGTGTCGCACGTCGCGGCGGCGTCGGCGACGAACTGGTCAAGCTCAAGGTCATGTTGCCGTCGGAGCCGAACGCCGAATTAGAGGCATTCCTTTCTACTTGGTCGCCTGGGACAAATGACGATCCGCGCAAGGACATGGTGTCATGATGATCACGACGACGGAATTTCTGGCGCGGACGCGAATGGACCGCGCAACGCTCGAAATCTGGATCGAGGAGGAATGGCTGATCCCCATTGAAACCAGTCCAGAGCGCGCCTTTACCGAGGCCGATCTGGCGCGGGCGCAATTAATCCGCGATCTCATGGATGATCTCGGCGTCAATGCGGAAGGCGTCGGGGTCGTTTTGAACCTGGTGGACCAGGTGCATGGCTTGCGGAACGCGCTTGCCGAAGTCGTGGCCTCCGCGCGCGCGCCTTGATGAAGAGCGCCGACAGGCGTGCGTCAGCGCCTGCGGCGTTTGGCGTATGAGGCGGGGAGGAACCGCGACACTCAGAGGGCGGTTCGTCCATGATGAGAAATGTGCTGTTGGGGCTGTTGTGCGCCTTGTTCGTGTTTGGAGGCGTGGCGATGGCGACCGAAGAGCCCTCTTTTACTGTAGCGATGCACGAAGGCGATTTCGAAGTGCGGGACTATCCCGCTCTTGTCGTCGCAGAGGTTAACGTCAGCGGCTCTCGCGATGAAGCGTCAAACGCAGGTTTTCGCTTGCTTGCTGCCTATATCTTCGGCGGCAACACGCGCCGGCAAAGCATCGCGATGACAGCGCCGGTCGTACAGGAGCGCGCGACAAGCGAAACCAGTGCGATGACAGCGCCGGTCACTCAATCTGGTACGGATGGGGCGTGGGTTGTTCGTTTCACCATGCCAAGCACATACACCCTTGAGACTTTGCCAGCGCCAAACGATGCGCGCGTGCGTCTCGTTCCCGTTCCGGCGCAGCGTTATGCCGTCGTGCGCTTTTCCGGATTGACGCGACCGGACGAGGTTGAACGCAGAACTGGCGCGCTGAGGACGTTTATGGAGCAGCAGCATCTTCTGGCCGCAGGCGCGCCATCGCTGGCGCGCTACGATCCGCCGTGGACGCTCTGGTTCATGCGGCGCAATGAGGTCTTGATTCCAATTGCACGCGCTGGGTGACGCCTGGGAGTCGTGAGCGAATGCTTTGCGGCACGCGAATGGCGCTTCGCGCGGAAAGCGACCCGGCGTGCTATCGCACATGAGGCGAGATAGGTTCTGAATGACGGGGGCGCACCGCGTGCTGGTTTGCGTTTTGGCGCTACCGAAGGGGAATGTTCAGTGCAGGGCCGGTTGGCAAGTCTCAGCGGATGACGGAAGCAGCGAGCGCTCCCGAGCCGCCACCGCCGATCAAGAGCCTCGCGCGCCGCGTCGTTGACGACCTACGCCGTCGCGCAAAACCCTTTCTGTCCGATCGCAAGCGACGGCCGTTTTACATTGCGGGGGCGGTGCTTGGCGCCGTCCTCGTCGCGCTGCTCGTTTGGCTTTTGTTACGGCCCCCGCAGATCGCTGTTTTAGAGATCAGACCCAGCAGCGTTGAGGTGGCCCTCTCCGTAGTCGCGCGCGTCCGGCCGGATAACTTGGTCGATGTCCGGTCCCCGAATTCGGGGCAGATCATTCGCCTCCTGCATGACGATGGCGATATCGTTGCACTTGGTGCGCCGTTGGCGATTGTCCGCTCAACGGTGGAGCAGGCGCAAACAGACGCAGGCAGCGCCCGTGTTGCGGCAGCGCGCGCCGAGGTCACGCGCGCACGGCTCTCCTTCAACCGAACACGCACCTTGGCGGATCGCGGCTTCGCTTCGGTCGCGGCGCTCGATGAGGCGCGCGCCGCGCTGCGCTCAGCCGAAGCCGCCGTCGCCGCCGCCGATGCTGACCGACGCGCCTTCGCAGCGCAAACTGGCGAGTTCACGATCCGAGCGCCGATGGCCGGCATCGTGCTGGTGCGCCCGATCGACAACGGTCAGGTCATTTCGCCGGAGACAACTCTCTTTCAACTTGGCTCGCGCGATGGCGTTGAACTGCAAGCGGACGTGGATGAAGCCTATGCCGATGCTTTGCGGCCTGGCATGTCGGCGCGTGCTGCGCTGTCCGGGTCGGACGAGATCTTTGCCGCGCGTATCACGGAAGTATCGCCGCGCGTGGATTCCACGACTGGCGGGCGCCTGATCAAGCTCGCGCCGCTTGAGGCGATGAACATTCCGCCAGGCCGATCGGTGGATGTGACGATTATCGTAGAGCGGCGCGAGGCGGGCATTGTTGTACCGAGACAAGCGGTGGTCGACGCCACGACAGAGCCCAAGGTCTATGTGGTGGATCAGCAGGGTATCGTGCGGGTGCGGGCCATCTCGATCGCCGACTGGCCTTCCCTGAACGCAATCGTCGAACGGGGTCTTGTCGCCGGCGATCGTGTCGTGCTGACGCCGGTGGAGACAAGGGTTCAGGCTCGCGTGCGCGTGCGCCTCGAGCCGCCCACTTCCATGGCGGAGGAATAGCGAAGTGTTCGCCCTCGTCGTCGCACGCCGATACCTGTTTTCAAATCCCGCCCAGACGGCGCTTTTGATCGCGGGCGTCGCACTCGGCGTAACAGCGTTCGTCTTCATCACCGCGCTGATTCAGGGATTGGCTGTTCGTCTGACCAACGATGTGACCGCCAATAGTGCGCATGTGTCGCTGGAGCCGCCGACCCGCGTGGCGCGTGTGCTGCCAAGCCCGGATGCTCATGTTGAATCGGTTGCCATCGTGTCGACCTTTCAACGTCGGCAGATCCGCGCCTGGACCTCGACGGTGGCGCTTTTGCGTGGCCAGTCATCGGTCTCGGCGATCAGCCCGCAGATTTCCGGAAGCGCATTTCTGGTGAAAGGAGAAGCGGTTGCACCGGTAGCTGTAACTGCGATCGATCCGTCAGGTCTCGACGCAATCTCGCCGATCAGCACCGAAATTGTCAGCGGCGACGCTAATCTGGGCGCCGATGGCATTCTGATTGGTGTGCGGCTGGCGGAGAACTTGGGTCTGTCAGCCGGTCAGCCGGTTCTGTTTCGAACCGATCGCGGCGTCGATCGTCTGCTCATTGTGCGCGGCATCTTCGAGACTGGTTTGCAGAGCCTTGATGAACGCGTGGCCTATCTTTCCATTCAAACGGCGAGGCCTCTGTTTCTGCTGCCGGAAGGCGTGACCAATATCGAAGTCAAGCTGATCGATCCCGCGCGCGCGCGGGAGTTTGCGACCTTTTTGGCGGAGGCGACAGGCCTGCGCGCTACATCGTGGCAAGAGAAGAACGCCAATCTTGAAGGGGCGTTGACTGCCCAGGCGCAGACCGGGATTCTTATTCAGATATTCTCCTTGATATCGGTGCTCATCGGCATCGCCAGCGCCTTGAGCCTGTCGGCCAATCGGCGCCGCGGCGAAGTCGGCATCATGCGCGCATTCGGCGTGTCGAAGACTTTCATTGCTACCGTCTTCGTTGTGCAAGGTCTGCTCATCGGCATGGTCGGCGCAGGCATCGGTTGCGTCAGCGGCTTTGCTTTGTGCTCATGGCTGGCGACCATGACGAAGCCAGATGGGACCATGGCGCTTCCGATCGCGCCAAGCGAAGGCGGCTATGTCGCTGTGTTCTTGCTGACAACGCTTGGTGCCGTCCTCGCGTCTGTCATTCCCGCCCGATCAGCAGCGCGGCTCGATCCGCTTGAAGCGATCCAGCAATGAGCGCCGTTCTCGATGCACGCGGGATCGGCATGACGTTCCGCAACGGCGATGAACTTACCGAAGTGCTGAAAGGTGTCGATCTCACGCTCGAGCCCGGCGAATTGGCGGCGCTCCTGGGCGCGTCGGGTTCAGGCAAGTCAACGCTCCTGTCGATTGTCGGACTTCTTCTAAGGCCAACCTTGGGAACCATCACAATCGGAGGTCAACGTGTCGAGGGACTGTCGGAAGAGGAGCGGGCGCAGTTTCGCAACCAACGCCTTGGCTTCATCTTCCAGTTTCATCACTTGCTGCCGGACTTCACCGCAACTGAGAACGTCGCCTTCCCAGCCGCAGCGCCAGCGGGCGGGATGACACCTGCTATGCGGAGCCGCGCGCGCGAATTGCTGGCGCGGGTGGGTCTGTCGGATAGAATGGACTTTCTTGCGACGCGTCTATCTGGGGGACAAAAGCAGCGCGTCGCCATTGCGCGCGCGCTCATGAACGAGCCAGAACTGGTGCTCGCCGACGAACCGACAGGAAGTCTCGACCGGGCAGCAGCGGAGCGGGTCCTCGACCTAATGCGTGAAGTCAACCGCGAGGACAAAGCCACGTTTTTGATCTGTACCCATGACGAGCACGTCGCCGCACGTTGTACGCGTCGCATCAGCCTGAAGGACGGCCGCGTCGAAAACGTCTAAAGTCGGCCAATAGTCAAGCGGCGGTGTTTATTTCGTCCGGTTAGCGTCTGAAAACGGACGCGCCCAATAAACGCTCACGTCCGGTTTGCGATCGAATTCACGCCGTAGTCCCCCTGTCATTAACGGCGACAAGATTGGATCGACGCCGCCACTCGTAAGAAAATGGCGAGGGGGAGATCTCTGGCCCAAAACTGCCGCTTGCGGTGTGCCGCCCCGAAAAGCTAGGCGGGATCAAGGTTCCGAATGTTCAGTTTGAGGCATGACCGTACTTTGAACCACAACTGGATGTGCGCGCCGGTGCAAAACTACATCACTTAAGCGGCGTCGTTTTGTCGTCCGCGGGCGGAGTAAAAATACCTCGCCATTAATCCTTTCGGCCGGTTTTGCGGTTCGAGAGGCCGGGGATGTACAAGGTGTTAAGCTACGAAGCCGTGCGCCGGGCCGTATTTGTCGAGGGTCTTTCGCGGCGTGAGGCGGCCAAAAGGTTCGGCAAGGATCCGCGGACGATTGGGAAGATGTGCGCGTTTTCGGCGCCGCCCGGCTATCGCCGCGCCAAGGCGCCAGTGCGGCCAA